>Ga0114996_10000411_pt1 | contig 59940 bp, 61 predicted proteins | sample ArcticOcean_MG_C_4_FD_87039 | JGI IMG/M metagenome (GOLD analysis project Ga0114996, IMG submission 87039) | Marine microbial communities from western Arctic Ocean - ArcticOcean_MG_CB4_134 | ecosystem: Environmental > Aquatic > Marine > Oceanic | place: Arctic Ocean: Canada Basin | collected...
AGCTGCGAGGGGTTGATCGCGCCAAGGAGCTGCGGTCTCGGTCCGTCGACGGGCTGTCGCTGGTCACCCTTGAATTCAAAGAAGGCACCGATATGGGCTTTGCGGTCGACCAGGTTAAAGAGCAAGTTGACCTGGTACGCAATCTGCCGGCGACTGCTGAAACACCGGAGATTGGTCGCATTATCAATTACGAACCCATTGCGAGCGTGCTCATCGCAGGACCCGACGATCCCCGCGGTCTGCGCAGCATCGTACGCCGTTTTGAACGTGAACTGCTTGAACGGGGCATCTCGAATATCCGAATTTTCGGCCTACCGGAAGAGGAAATCGCAATCCAGATACCCTCAGAAACGCTGCGCGAGCTGGGTCTATCGTTGGAAGATATTGGCAGGCGGGTCGGTGCGGCGTCACGCGATTTACCAGTGGGCGTAATCGGTCGAGGTGAGTCAGCCCGGCAGCTTCGCTTCAAGGATCAACGTCGCGGTGAGCTCGCCTTCGCAGACCTGCCTGTTATCGCAGGTGAGAACGGTCGTCTGCTGACACTGGGTGATATCGCCGATATCCAGCGGCGACCGCAGAACGCCCAGACAACGGTCACCTATCGTGGGCGGCCGGCCGTAGAAATGAGGCTGTCGCGCTCCAAGGATGCAGACAGTTTGAAATCAGCCCGAATCATGCGCGAGTGGGTCGAGCAAACCCGGCCCTTGCTGCCGACCGGGTTTGAGCTCAATGTCTACGATGAACGCTGGGGCTACATTAAGGACCGGATCAATCTGCTGCTCAAAAACGGTGCCACCGGCCTGGTCCTGGTCATACTGATACTTTACTTATTCCTGAACGTGCCGGCAGCCAGTTGGGTCACGGTTGGAATCCCCACCTCTTTCATGGCAGCACTGGGTGCGCTTTATGTTTACGGTGGGTCAATCAACATGATCAGTCTGTTTGGCCTGATCATGACGCTCGGCATCATTGTAGATGATGCTATTGTTGTCGGGGAAGATGCTGTGACGCATTTTGAACGCGGCGACAGCCCTCTAACAGCGGTACAAAAAGGTGCTCAAAGAATGCTGGCACCGGTACTCGCATCGTCACTGACCACGATTGCTGCATTTATGCCGCTACTGTTGGTAGGTGGCATTATCGGCATCATCCTGCGAACCCTGCCGATGGTGGTGATCTGCGTTATCTTGGCCTCCTTAATTGAAGCGTTTCTTGTTTTACCCGGTCATCTTCGGGGCACTTTCACTCGCGTCGGGAGCTATCGTCCGCGGCGGCTGAGAAAAAAACTCGACGACGGATTTGCCCGTTTTAGAGAGTTCCGTTTTCGCCCCATGATTGTCGCGGGCGTTCGCTATCGCTGGATGACGGTAGCGCTGGCAACTGCGATTTTCATCGTCAGTATCGGCTGGGTCGCCGGTGGCCGTATTGCGTTCAATTTTTTCCCGGTTGCCGAGGGGCCTATCTTTTTTGCCAACGTTGATTTCGTCGCGGGGACGCCGCAGAAACATGTCGCCGACCATCTTGCCAAGGTAGAACAAGCATTGTGGGACGCGAATGATCATTTCGGAGGTGACCTGGTGGTAACAGCGATTTCACGACTGGGCCTGGGAGAAAGCGGGGATTGGGAACGACGCAGAAGCGAAAATATCGGTTCTGTACTGGTTGAACTGGTTAAACCGGATGCACGAACAGTCCGTAATAGAACCTTCATCGAAGAATGGCGAGCCCGGATCCCTGACGCACCCGGACTTGAAAACCTATCGATCAAGGAGCCGACTGCCGGTCCACCGGGACAGGACATAGAGGTTCAGATCACGGGCTCGAGCCTGGTCGCAGTCAAATCAGCAGCGTTGACACTCAAAAATGTATTGATCGATATCCCAGGTGTGTCGGGTGTTGAAGACGATATGCCGTATGGCCGCGAACAGCTCATACTCCGCCTGACCCCAACTGGCGAAGCGCTGGGTCTGTCGGTCGAAAATCTCGGCCGGCAACTTCGGGCTGGTTACGAAGGCTACCTGGTACAGGTCATGGCTGATAACAACGATGAAGTCGAGGTTCGTGTGGTCTTGCCTGACAATGAAAGAAATCGGCTGGACAGCCTCGACGAATTTGAGGTCATGCTGCCGGGTGGCGGAACAGTCCCATTTGCCAACGTTGTTACGCTTCAGAGCAGACGTGGCTTTGATTCTATCCGGCATGTCGAAGGCAACCTGGCCATAACCGTGACCGGTGACGTCGATGATGCGGTCAACAACGATAACCGGATCATCGCCAACCTAAAGCAGAATACTCTGCCCGAACTCGAACAACGCCACGGCGTCAGATTTTCGTTTGAAGGTCGGCAAGCGGACCAGCGTGAAACGCTGAGTGACATGAAGCGCGGCGCAATTCTAGCGCTGGTGCTGATCTATCTCGTTCTGGCGTGGGTCTTCGGCTCCTATGGTTGGCCGTTGCTGGTCATGATGATTATTCCGTTTGGCCTGGTGGGTGCAATCTGGGGCCATACCCTGATGAATATCGACCTGACGATTCTCTCGATGTTCGGGTTTTTCGGCCTCGCTGGTATCGTGGTCAATAACTCAATCATCTTGGTGGTGTTTTACAAACAGATTCGAGCTGACGGTCTTAGCCCCGAACAGGCCGTGGTCGAAGCCGCCTGCCAACGCCTGCGGGCCGTGCTGTTAACTTCGCTGACGACCATCGCTGGGCTAACGCCGCTACTGTTTGAGACATCGCTTCAAGCGCAGTTCCTGATCCCAATGGCGACCTCCATTGCCTTTGGTCTAGCTTTTGCAACGCTGCTGGTTCTTTTCCTGGTGCCGGCTCTGCTCATGATTTACGAGCACTCATTCTTTGCACGCCACTCGACCTCATTAGCCGCCAATTCATCGTCTTAGGGTCAGCAGCAACCCGTTCTCAATTAATTGACTATTGCTGTTGATCGCAATGCGCCAATACCTTACGTTTTTTCTGCATTTCTACCGGAATTTGACGAAACTCAAGGAAACAGTGAAGATGGATATCTGTAAAGAACAATGACGCGGTTTAAGTCACTCTTGGGCACAGTCTAAAGGTGTGCTCACAGAATTGGATTCTTCGAGGAGGAAGGAACTTTATGAAAGAGATTAACCAACTTAAGGAACGGCTATCGCAAGGCCGTATTACACGACGGGATTTCATTCGCAGCGCTATCGCACTGGGCGTTGCTCTGCCGACTGCCACATCGCTGTCGAGCGCCGTATTGGCGGCAACGCCCAATAAAGGCGGCATGCTTCGACAGGCACTGACCGGTGGCGCATCGAGCGATAGCCTAGATCCCGCAACCTATTTGGACTCCTACATGATCAATGTTGGCATGGGACAGTTGCGTAACAACCTCACTGAGATCGATGAAAACAATCAGCTTGTTCCAGAGCTCGCGGAGTCATGGGATTCTTCGGATGGCCAAACTTGGGCCTTCGAACTGCGTCAGGGTGTTGAGTTTCATAATGGTCGATCACTCAAAGCCAGCGATGTAGTCGCATCGATCCAGCATCACCTGGGAGAGAAGACCAAATCAGCGGCCAAAGGCATCGTCTCGCAGATCACCAACATCATGGCACACGGCGACCATCAGGTGATGATGGAGCTGGAAGGCCCCAATGCGGACTTTCCGTATCTGATGTCGGATTATCACCTTGGAATCTGTCCGGCCAACGACGACGGGACTATAGATACGCAGTCCGGCCTTGGAACAGGCGGCTACAAACTGGAATCATTCGATCCCGGTGTCCGTACGCTGACCGTTCGTAATCCCAATTATTGGAAGCCCGGTCGGGCCCATTTTGATTCGATTGAAACGCTGTTTATTTCTGATACCGGCGCTCGAGAAAACGGGCTGATGTCCGATGAGCTCGACTTGATCACGTCCCCCGCAGCGGCGACTGCGGGTCGCCTGGCGAAAAAGCCGGGGATCGAGGTGTTCTACACCAACGGCAATCAACACTGCACGCTGCCCATGCTCAACAATGTGTCACCCTTTAACGACAACAACGTGGTCATGGCGCTCAAGCATGCGATCGATCGCCAGGAATGGCTGGAAAAGATCTGGTTTGGCTATGCTTCACTGGGTAACGACACCCCTATTGGGCCGGCCAACCGTTACCGGGCGACCAATGAGGAAATCCCGCAGCGCGAATATGATCTCGACAAGGCCAAGTACTACATGAAGGAGGCCGGGCGATCCTCGCTTGATCTGCAAATCGCGGTAGCGGACACGGCCTTTCAGAACTCAGATGACGCTTGCGTTTTGTTCCAGGAAACAGCCCGTCCGGCAGGTATCAACATCGAGGTGGTACGCAAACCTGATGACGGTTACTGGTCTAATGTCTGGTTGGTCGATCCCTGGTGTGCGTCTTACTGGGGCGGCCGCCCGACAGAAGACTGGATGTTCAGTCAGGTGTACTCTAAAAATGCAATCACCACAGGCTGGTCTGAAACCTTCTTCAATAATCCGCGCTTTGAGGAGTTACTGCCGCAGGCAAGGGCAGAGCTTGATGATGCCAAGCGCCGCGAAATGTATGTTGAAATGCAGCGCATTGTGCACGACAACTGCAGCGTGATTATTCCCATATTCTCTGCCTATGGTCATGCCAGTTCCGACAAGGTCAAGCATCCTGAAAATATCGCCTCAAACTGGGAATTCGACGGAAACAAAAATGCCGAGCGCTGGTGGTTCGGTTGATCAGTTAATAACCCAAAGTTCATGGCGGCTGCTTCGGCAGCCGCTTTTTTTGATGCCAGTCAGAACCCGTAGCCGGATAGACCTGTCATACAAGAATCTGTGTCTAGAAGTCAAAGACAACATGAAGCAGGTCTTTGTCGAGTATGAGAGTCGGGAAAATAGAAGAAAGCAGAATGCCCAATGAAAAAACAAAGAAAGCGCTAAGAAATGGTTAGCCGAACTGGGCAATAGTTACTACTCTAAAGCCCCGGCTTTGCGAGGAATTGCTTTAGTACCCTGAAATAGTCTAATGGTTCTTCATAGAACGGCACGTGAGAGCTGTTAGGAAAAACAATAACTTCAGAATTTGGCAACACATTGTGCATTTTTATTGCACAAGCAGGTCCTATCTCATCGTAGGTACCGGTAACAATTAAGGTTGGCATCGATAATCGATGCATGTCAGGTATCCGGTTCCAGTCTTTTAGATTACCGGTATATAGAAACTCATTCGGCCCCTGCATTGTTCCATATGGGCCCATATTCCAGTCATTGGCTGAAGCCATGAGCGACTCTGGCCATTTTTTCAGTCTACAAACATGGCGATAGTTAAGGATAGTGATAGCGGCCTGATATTCTGGATGATCAAGTGTGCCGGCCGCCTCATGATGTAGCATCATCGCAACTGTCTCGCTTCCGAGTGCGGCGCGCATACGATTCAGCTCAACAGTTAAATGAGGTAAATCGCCACAAGTATTGGCGAGAATTAATGAACAGATTGAATCTGGGTAGGTCAATGCGTATTCAATACTGAGCCAACCTCCCCACGATTGTCCCAAGAGATGAATTTTATTGAGCCCTAGTGTCTTGCGAACAATCTCAACTTCCTCAACATAGCGACTGATGTTCCAAAGTGCTTTATCGTCTGGCCGATCTGATCTACCACATCCCAACTGGTCGAAGGCAACTATTCGATAGCCTTCGTCTACCAATGGAATATGAGGGTCCCTAAGATAGTTGCACGGTAGTCCTGGACCTCCATTGAGTAGAAGTAAAATGTTATCGCCTGATCCATAGGAGTAGGTTACGACTCGATACCCATCTACTTCTACTTCCTTGATCTCGGCTGCTGGAATAGGATTCATTAGAGGTGCACTTTCTTGCTAATTCACGGTTATAAACCTATGATATATCTATCTGTAAGAAAGTAAATACATAAAACTAAACACTGACCTACCAAGGAGGTAATGATGACTAACGTTTATCGAAATTTTTCATCGTCTCGTCGAGACTTTATCAGGAGTACCGCAAGTCTTGCTGCCACTGTTGGTGCAGCTGGTATGCTCCCTGCTATGTCCGCCCGCGCTGATTCCGGCGCCGACTACGCCAATGACCTTTGGGAAAGAACAAAAGCTGAACTTGCTGGTGGGAATCACCGGATGGAACTTAATATTCATGCGTGGGAAGGGTATACAGAAGAACCAGTACTAGATCCGTTCAGTCGCCAAACTGGCGCTAAAGTTAACCCTCAGATGCTTATTTCTGATCCTGCTGCGGTTAACAACCTTCGTGGAGGCGGCACAAAAACATGGGACGTGATTAACTTAAACAATGCATGGCAGCGCAAGATGTTGTACCCAGAAGGACTGATAACCCCTCTCGACAAAGACAAATATCAACCTCTTTATGAAATGAATGTCCCTGGTTTTGAGTGGCCGTATCATTGGACCTTGGATGTCAGTGGTAATCATCTACTTGGAATCATACAGCGTTACGGTCCTTCAGCGATGGTTATTAACAGTGACTTAATTAGCGCCGATACAGTCGAGAAAGGCGGGTACGCTGAGATGATCGAAGGAGCAGCTGGCAAGTACGCAATACTTGACTACGAAAACTGGGTCATCATGCACGCATGCATGGCAGCCGGATTTACTCCGTTTCGTAAGCATACAGATTCTGAGATGGCAGCTTACAAAGAGATGATCTTCAAAATCTTTAAAAATGCCAAGAAAGTTTCCGATGACCAAGCTGCATTAGCCCGTGACATGATTACCGGCGAAGTTGTGGGCTGTTTTCCTGGCAGTGTCTATACCGCATCTGCGGCTCGCAACGAAGGCGAAACTCAGATCATGAACGTAGTGCCCATAGAGGGTCCTGAAGAAACAAAAACTGCTTCACATCCAAACGGTCGGGCAGGCATTATCTGGATCGAAGTCACATCTCTTGTCGCAAACCCATCGCCGACACCTTTAGCTGACGCGTTTCTCGTTTATTGCCACACACCTGAAACAGCTTATCGAGTAGGGGCAAAATCACCCGGAACACTTAATCCAGTTGTCCAGATGGGGTCTAACGACTGTCTGTCAAAATGGAGTAATGATGAGTTAGATGCTATCCAGTGGGGTGAGGGAGGTTCGTGGCTTGGATCACTTGTAGATCGATGTATCGATTTTGATATCAATCCTGATTACGATGCGATGCACGACATGTACGCAGAGGCTAAGCGAACTCGCGGATCCTAACTTAACTGCTTTATCTACGGTAAAGCATCACATTACTGCTAAATACAGAGCGGCTGGGGTCCAGCCGCTCTGTTCAGTAGTAACGTCAAATATTGTGTGAACAACGCTCCTATTTACCTCACAGACAGATATTCTTAAGATTGAGACAGCTAATTGTTGATCAACTTTGATCTAAGTATGAAAGGATAAATCAGTGCCAGCAGAACCGATAATGGAGCTACTCGGTGTGGACAAGTATTTTGGAAATCTTGCCGCAGTAAACCAGATCACTCTTGCATTCGAAGAAGGCGAGTTCTTCACACTTGTAGGACCCTCAGGTTCGGGGAAAACCACTTTACTACGAATGCTTGCTGGTATGGATAAGCCAACTCGGGGTGACATTCTGCTTAGAGGTGAACGCGTCAACGATAGACCGGCCAACTCGCGTCCCACTTGTATGGTGTTTCAGTCTTTAGCGTTGTTTCCGCATATGACAGTTGGGGGCAACGTAGAATATCCTCTCAAGTGCCGTGGCACTCCACCATCGGAGCGAAAGGAAAGAGCGGCACGTTGCTTAGAATTATCTCATCTCCCAATTTCTTACTACGACAGACCGGTTACTACATGCTCAGGTGGCGAGCGACAAAGAGTCGCACTAGCCAGAGCATTAGCATTTGATCCAGAAATCCTCTTCTTTGATGAGCCACTATCTGCCATTGACTACCGACTTCGAAAGACGCTGGAAAAGGAAATAAAAGATATCCAACGAGAAACAAAAAAAACGTTCGTTTATATCACTCATTCGCTTGAAGAGGCGATGGTAATGTCCGATCGAATTGGCGTGATGCGCGACGGTGGGCTCGCTCAAATAGGTAGTCCCCATGAAATCTATAGCAATCCTGTCAACCGATTCGTATGCGAATTTATGGGTGAAGTTAATTCTATTGCTGTAACCCGAGGCAACGGTGGAGAGTTATGGTGTGAATCCATGGGTGCGGCCATAACGCCTCCTTCTATTGTGGAGACTTCCTTTAGGCAAGGAACTTTAATGATCCGACCTGAAAATATGCGCCTAGTCAATCCTGATGAACCTCGTAGTACGAACGTGTTCAGTGGCGAATTGTTCAACGAATACGTTCTTGGCTCCCGAATTCAATACCAAATTCGATGTAAAAGCGATACTTTCTTGGTTGAACGACTTCGTGAGGCGGGACTGCCGAAATCTGGTGATCAGGTCAGTTTTGGGTGGAGCCCCGAGGATTCCATGTTGTTTCCGGAGTAAAGGATCATACATGGCTAGTCAAAAATCGATATCTCGAGTTTGGTCGTCACTTTCATCAGGCCTGTTATGTAGTGCACCTTTGTTCGTCCTTCTAGGACTAGGATTTTTCGGTCCACTCGCGCTAGTTATGCTTTACAGCGTCCAGCCCAGAGGATCTTTTAGTCCGTTCGGAACCCCCACTTTAGAAAATTATATAGATATTATTGAGCAGGCCTTTTATCTTTCATTTGGGTGGTCACTGCTTCTCGCAATTATCAGCACAGCGTTACTCCTAATAATATGTTACCCACTTGCTCTGGCACTTAAGCGCTACTCAGGTGCGATGGCAGACACACTGACGCTTCTTGTTGTGGCTCCGCTATTTGTTGCAGAAAATATTCGCCTACAAGGCTGGGTTCTATTCTTCGATAAAGCCGGATTTCTTGATGGAAGTCTTAATTATCTTTTTGGTTTCGGACCTGGCAGCTTGGTAAACAACGTACCATCCATAGTATTTGGAATGGTTTATATCTATTTGCCGTTTATGCTATTTCCGGTCTTACTCGGCCTGTCAAATGTACCAACGGATGTGCGAGAAGCGGCTCTCGACTTGGGTGCCAGTAAATGGAGAATATTTCGAGACATCGAGATTCCATTAGCAATGCCTGGCATCTTGATTGGCTCTCTTCTTTGTTTTGTGATCTCACTAGGCGCGTTCTCTGAAGCCAAATTTCTAGGCAAAGGTGTGATCGTAACCATCGCACAAGATATCGAATCGGCATTTTCGTATGGCCAAAACTGGCCGCGTGGGTCCGCCCTAGCCGTACTATTGATTATCCTAGCTGGTACAGCGGTCTTTTTCACAATGCGCAAGATAGACCTGAATAAAGTGCTAGGCACACGCTAGCGGTATACAACATATGTTTGATTCTGTCCTTTACCGCCGCTTAGCTAAGTCCTATCTGGCACTAATATTGAGTTTAATGTATGTGCCGATGCTAATAGTTGCATTAGCATCGATTTCAAAATCACGTTTTTTCGTTTTTCCGGTTCGACGTTACGACATGAAATGGTATGAAAATACTTTTTCTTCTCTCCAGGTTCACGATGGATTCCTCACCTCACTGACGGTGGCTTTCTGCGTAGCCCTGATTTCAGTGACGCTCGCAGTGTTCGGGGCTCTTGCCTATGCAAGATATGATTGGCGCGGGAAGTCATTGTTCCAACAAATACTCCTTGTTCCTGTATTTTTTCCACAGTCGGTGCTCGGGCTCGCACTCCAACTATGGTTCAATTCGTTTGGCGTGGTTATGTCTTGGGAGGCTACAGTTTTCGCACAATTGGTCTGGATTGCACCGATTGTTACCCTAATAATTTCTATTCAGGCATTTGGCTATGATGCCTCAGTCGAGGAGGCAGCTACTGATCTCGGCGCGTCTCGCTGGCAGGTTTTTCGTGATATTACGATACCGCTGCTAGGCCCTGGAATTGTCTCCGGGTTTATGTTCGCAGTTTTGCTCAGTTGGGGTAACTTTCCGTTGGCCTATTTCACCAGTGGCGCGGATGTAACAATTCCTGAATGGCTTTACGGAAAAATGATCGGAGGATACACACCAATGGTACCTGCCGTAGGTTTCTTGTCGGTATTAGCTGGTGCATTAGCATTAGCTATAGGCTTCAGCCTAAAAGCCTTTTCAGGGCAAAAGGATAACAAATGACTAACACCACACTCCTCAACCGACGAAACCACTTATTTGGTAAGGGGTCGACTCTGTTCTATGAAAAACCCGTACAACTCGTACGAGGGGAAGGCGTTTCTATATACGATGAGTCTGGACGCCGTTATGTTGACCTTTACAACAATGTACCGTGTGTAGGTCATTGTCATCCCCATTTTGTAGAATCTGTGTCACGCCAACTAAATACTTTGAACGTCCATAGCCGGTATCTGCATCAATCCATCCTAGATTATGCTGATCGACTAATTAATACTCATCATGAGTCAATTGAAAGTGTAATTTTTAGCTGCACCGGTACAGAGGCCAATGAAATTGCTTTGCAAATGGCGAGAATGGTAACTGGAGGTCGAGGAATTGTATGCACCAACGCTACTTACCACGGAAACAGTGTTGAGGTTTCGAAACTAACTCTTCCAAAGGACAATCGGGGCGAAGTGCGATCCATACCGTTTCCAGAGACCTACCGCACTGATGCTGATGATCCAAAGGAACATTTTCTCAGAGAGCTCCAATCAGTGATCGACTCTTTTCGTGAAGACGGTATACCGTTTGCGGGTATGCTCGTATGTCCAATACTAGCTAATGAGGGTCTGCCAAATATTCCCGTAGGATATATGAAGGCGGCCGTTAAACTTATTCATCAAGCTGGTGGAGTATTTATCGCTGATGAAGTTCAGGCCGGGCTTTGTCGTACTGGTCTGTGGTGGGGGTATGAGCTAATGGACTTCGTCCCCGATATTGTCACCATGGGTAAACCCCTAGGAGGTGGTATACCCTTTGCAGCAACAGCTGCATCAACGGAAGTTACTGAAATGTTCCGTCGACAAACCCGTTATTTCAACACTTGCGCATCAAGTCCAGTGCAAGCCGCGGCTGGAAATGCTGTGCTTGACGTAATTGAACAAGAAAATCTCCATGAAAATGTGACTACTGTTGGCCAGTTTCTACACGAACGATTCCTTCAAATCCAAGCAAAACATAAGTCAATTGGAGATGTTCGTGGGCATGGTCTTTTTCGGGGGCTTGAATTTGTTACAGACTCGAAAAGTAAAGCTCCAGATAAACAAAGTGCAGTACGCGTGGTTAATGAACTTAAAGATCGAGGTTTTCTGACAGGTAATGCTGGCGCATACGACAATGTTCTTAAGGTTCGCCCACCTCTTGTGTTTTCAAAAATTGATGCGGAGGAGTTTTTAGGTGCTCTAGAACAGACACTTGAACATTTAGATGCTTAATGATTTGTCCTGGGCGGCCGCTCACAATGCACTTGCAAGCTGGGATATCCAGACCCAAGATATCGAACCCCTAACTCCTACCGAAAACATCGTTTTCAAGATTACGAATGACACAAAACAGTCTTTTGTTCTTCGCTTACATAGGCCTGGTTATCATAATCTGAACGAACTGCTTTCTGAGCTACAGTGGACTGAGGCTCTTCTGGACGCCGGACTCACTGTTCCTGTGCCCCGGACCACTCGAGACGGTCGACAATATGTGTCTGTCTATCTTGGTAATCAACATCGTTATGCGGGACTTCTCGAATGGGTAGATGGTATGCCAATGGAGAATCTCATTGAAAGCAATCCTGATTCAACATTTGTTGAAAATTCTTTCTCACTTCTGGGTGAGGTCATGGCTAAGTTCCATAATCAAGCGGTTTCTTGGACCATACCGTTAAAGTTCTCGCGACATTCCTTCGATGCCGACGGATTAATGGGCGAAGCACCATTCTGGGGAAGGTTCTGGGAATCCTCTGTTTTAACCCCAGATCAAAAAATATATTTTGATACGTTGCGGCACAATATTTATGACCTCCTTCTTGAGTTCGGTAAAGACCCGCACACGTACAGTATCATCCATGCTGATCTGCATCCTGGCAACATCGTCGTTGAAGGGAGTCGGTTACACGTAATTGATTTTGATGATTCAGGTTTCGGCTGGCATCACTACGACATAGCGGTCGCTCTGTTTAACTATCACCTCGACAAGCCCATTGAACATCTGCAGGCAGCTATGATCACTGGTTACCGCAAGTTCCGGTCCATCAGTGACAATGATCTAGCATACGTGCGTGTTTTCATGTTGATAAGAGCATTGGTATCTATTGGATGGTATTCGGCACGACCGGAGGTTACGGCAGGTAGCATAGCCTTACCTCATCTTATCGACTACGTGCGATCAAAGGCCATCAGGGTAATGGCAAGCCATGGAATTTTGATCAAGCCGATGCCGAGCATTTAATATAGTTAGGTGTTGGAAGAGAAATACCCTCAAGCCGACAGTACTTCGTTTGGATTCGCCAATCGTTTCACAGTTGGGGACAGATTTATTGTTTCGGTTTGTGAATATATAAACGATCATAGCGATGAAGTTGGCTACGATACCGCGACTGACGCGATACTCTCGATTAAATATGTTGACAAGCCTCTATGTAATACTGTGTTGGATGAGAGAGTTTCTCAAGTAGACAAAAGCAATGCCCTACACAGAACATTTGTAAACAAGGTATACAGATGTATACCCCGCAAACACGCCTTTAACTCAACCTCCCAACCAAATCCTCTGCTCTAAAATGAGTGTACCGCATCAACATCTCGGTGCTTTTATTCAAGCCTGTAACGTAGATTGCCTCTAGGAATTATTTTCTCCATTACCAGGTACATCTTTCTCAGTTAACTAGACCATCTAAAAGACGTTCCGCACCCACACCCCTTATAACCCGTGAATTAGAGGTTACCTCAAACAGCTTTTTGCGCCGGACATTTACCCTTCACAGTGAATTTCTTCACCTCGAAAGCGGTTTACCTGAAACCCGGGTAACTCAGTCGGCTTCTATTTTTTAAAAGGTTATTCCGGAAGTCATTAAGTCCCGGCTGAAAACAACTCAAAATAATTTGCCCAGGTTAGTCTTCTTTCATCGATTTCGTGCAATTCAATTGGCATCACCTTAACAACCTCTAAGGTGACAAAATTCGTTGTCAATGCAGTTGAACCGCTAAATATATTAGGTACCGTCGAGCGTTATCTGCCCATCCACATCATGAATTATGGCATCTACTTCAATTTCCACCATCATACCGGGCGTGGTTAATCCGGCTTCAACCGCGGTACTGACGGGCTCGATGCCTGCGAAAATCTCCCCGTGTGCCCGAACAAAGCCGCCGGCCTCTTTCATGTCTGCGAGGTAGGCCCGGGTTCTCACCACATGCTTAATCTCAGCACCTACTCGAGCCAGTGCATCGGCGATTCGCTCAAACGCGTAAATCGTCTGGGCATAGGTATCTCCTGGGGCATGCAGTTTGCCGCTGGGTTCAATGGCTGTTGTGCCGGCTACAAAGACGAACGGACCAATGCGTTTAGCCCGAACGTAGGAACCGATCTTCTCAAACCGGCCGCCGCCTGAGGTTGACATGATTACCATAATCTCGTCAGTCTAACGTAATCCAAAATACATAAGACACACTACCGAGAATTGTCCCGATGTTTACTCGACTTGACCGAAAACGAACCCGACTGGCCGATGACGTCTATGAGCAGATCCTCTCTGCGATCCTGTCGGGTAAGATCGTACCCGGTGAGCGGCTGATTCAGGAAACCATCGCCAGTCAGATCGATGTCAGCCGTACCCCGGTCCGAGAGGCGTTTTTGCGACTTGAGCGCGAAGGCGTGCTGGAGGCTGCGGGGCGCGGTGGTTTCCAGATCCGCGACATTACCGAAAAGGAAATACAAGATCTGTACCTCGCCCGAGAGGCCGTCGAAGGTTTCGCAGCCAAACTCTTAGCCGGAGCGCTTTCTCAAGAACAAGCCCAGAACATTGAAACAGCGGTTAGATCGGAGATGGGCTTGAAATCCAACCATAAAGAAGAACACTTCCACGCCAATCGGACTATCCATCGAACTATCGTCGCCCAAACCGGTAATGGGATCCTGCTCGACATGTTTGACAGCATCTGGAATAGGGGCATTTCTATCCGCAGCTTTTCGGCTTATCCGATACCAGACAGTCAAGACAACAGAGAACAACACCTGTTATTGCTTGACCAGATTAAGACGGGGAATGTAGATGAGGCAGAAACCGCGATGGTGGTGCACATCCGGGAGGGCCTGGACAACCATGTTCGTTGGCTTCATGACGAGCGGCACTGAGCACCAACCGAACTGGCAGTATTCAGGCTGTACTTGTTGTTTAACAGCACCTCTATGATCCGCATTTGCCAGGATCTATAATCAGTGTATTCAGTATACAAAGCTGGAAGGGCACCGTTATGTGTGGTATCGCAGGCAGAATTCTGACTGAACCCGGTCTGGTTGGCGCAGATCTGGTTAAGCTAATGCACGCCCAGCGCCACCGCGGTGCGGATTCGACCGGCTTTGCACTCTACGGCAAGCCTCTTGAGAGCGGTTATATTGTGCGGGCGATGACTGCCAAACGACAGAATCTGTCGGCAGATCTCGAATTTTTTCTCGACCTTCTGCGTGAGCACGGCAGCGACTTTTTGAGCGACCCAACCCATGACGAGGCTGATTCAGATCATGTGTCTGTACGTATGGAGATTCGTGAGCCCACGTCTCTCACAGATTGGGTCCATCAGATCGATGAATATTCTGATCGAATTGAAGTGCAATCTGTCGGCCGAGCCCTGGAAATTGTAAAGGACCTCGGCGGTGCTGCAGAGGTCGCGGAAAAACACAACGTCCGTGATTTCATTGGCTCACACGGACTGGGGCATGCTCGGATGGCAACGGAATCAGATGTCTCGCCAACTGCCAGCCATCCATTCTGGGCCCGACCTTTTCCCGATGTTGCCATTGTTCACAACGGCCAAATTACCGATTACTACACCTGGCGGGCACGACTGGAACGAAAAGGCTACCGCTTCATGACCGAAAACGACAGTGAACTGCTGGCGGTATGGATATCCGACCGTATGAGCCAAGGCGAGACCCAGGCTGATGCATTGAAGCGTTCGCTGACGGAGATCGATGGCTGCTTCACCTTTCTGTACAGCAACCACGACCAGCTGGGATTCGCAAAAGATCGTTGGGCCATTAAACCGCTGGTGGCGGTAGACAGCAACAATACACTCTCGATCGCTACCGAAGAGCAAGCCGTGCGAACTATCCATCTTGACGAAGTCGAAGTGGTCAACTTTGACGGTCCCAGCCTGACGCAGACCTGGCAGACTCACTCATCGCTGGACCGTGCAGCATGAGCAGACACGAAGTTCGGGTTGCCGACCGACCGCTGCGCGAGTGCAACCAGGCTATTCGGGACGGAATCGAATCCGGCCAGCCCGTCGCCGTGACCGATACCCGTTCCCGCCATAATCTAGGTATCGGCCTACCTGCTGGTGCAGAGGTTCATTTCGACGGCAGTGTCGGCTATTACTGTGGCGGTCTCAACAATGGCGCTCACATCACGATATCACGCAATGCCGGCTGGGCCGCCGGGGAGGCAATGGCCAGCGGCGAAATCACGATAAACGGCTATGCCGGTATGAGCCTCGGGGCCTCAATGCGCGGTGGTCTGATTCACGTCAAAGGGGATGCCGGCCCTCGCTGTGGTATCTCCATGAAAGGCGGCGACATTATTGTCGAAGGCAAGATCGGCTATCTGTCGGGGTTTATGGCACACGCCGGCCGCATCATCGCACTGGGTGGCGCCGATGAAGCATGCGCTGATTCCCTCTGGGGCGGTGAAGTCTGGGTCGCAGGCCCTATCGAATCCTTAGGCGTAGATTCAAAAATCGCGCAACCGTCCGATGATGAAATTGAACAAATCGAGGATCTGCTCGCCAGCAGGGGCCTGGATAACGGCAGCCGCTCTTGGCAGAAAATTGTATCAGCACAGCGGCTATGGCACTTTGAAAGTCGGGACGCAAGCGCATGGCTGATGATCTGAAAACTCCCTACAGCTACCCCTTTGCAACGCCAGCAGAAGACGCCGTTGCAATGACCGACGGCGCCGATACTAACCGGCCGGCGGGTATCCCGTCGTCTTATGAAAAAGGTGATTCTGTCCGTTGGACTCCCCAATCTTTGTCGGAGGTACATGCGTTATCGCGTCTGGGGCGTTACCAGATCCGGGGCTTTAATACCTTCAATCAACGGATGCCCACGTTTGATGATCTGACATTCGTACCAGCCACCATGACTCGCCTGCCACTTGAGGGTTACCGGGAAAGCTGCGACACGCGCACCGTTCTGGGCAATCGTCCCGGTCTGGTTGAAAAACCGATAGAACTGGACATCCCGATCTATATCGCATCCATGTCCTTCGGTGCGTTGTCCGCGCCAGCAAAGGCTGCACTGGGATACGGTGCATCTAAGGTCGGCAGTATGACGTGCACGGGCGAAGGGGGCATGCTGGAAGATGAGCGGCAAGCGTCCAGCACACTGGTTTACCAAATGACCCCTTCGCGCTACATGCTGGACCTGGAGCATCTGCGCATGGCGGACGGTATTGAACTCGTCGTCGGGCAGGGGGCCAAACCCGGCACCGGCGGTCTGCTGCTGGGGATGAAAGTCTCAGACAGAGTGGCCGCGATGCGTTCTCTGCCTAAAGGCGTTGATCAGCGGTCGACCGTACGCCACCCCGATTTTCTAGGCGCCGATGACATGCAGGTCAAAATCGAAGAACTCCGTGAGGCAACCAATTACCAGATCCCGATTTTTCTCAAGATGGGCGCCACCCGGCCACGTTACGACGTTGCCATTGCAGCTAAAGCCGGGGTGGACGTCATCGTGGTTGACGGCGCCGAAGGTGGCACCGGAGCTTCCCCAGAACTGCTGCTCGACCACACCGGGATACCGCTTATTTCCGCGATTCGTGCTGCGCGTGAGGCTCTGGATGAGTGCGGTAAAACTGGCGAAGTCTCACTGGTCGCTGCCGGCGGCATCCGTTCTGGCACAGACGTCGCCAAATGCCTCGCACTGGGCGCTGATGCGGTGATGATCGGTACAGCCGGTCTAGTCGCCCTGGGTTGTAATTCACCCCGCTACTTTGATGACTACGCGGCGTTGGGCACCGCACCGGGTCGATGTCACCACTGCCATACCGGTCTATGTCCGGTGGGTGTGGCAACACAGGACCCTGAGTTGGAAAAACGCGTGGACGTTCCCGCTGCGTCCGAACGAGTCGCGCGATTCCTGACAGCGATGACCATGGAAGTCACGCTGCTGGCTAAAGCCTGCGGTAAATCCAATGTCCACAATCTTGAAGTCGAAGACCTAAGAGCCCTGTCACTGGAAGCATCGGCCTTCACTGGCGTCAAGCTCGCCGGCATCGACCGACCCTACAGCTGGTAGGTGAGCTTGCTGAAACGATCTAGCTAACGCCCCGAGGGCGATTCGCTCATCGGCATTGACGTTCGCGGGCCGATCTTGAATCGCGGCGCTGTTCCCCACTCCTGCAAACCAACGCCGGCAACATAATCTCCTAGCATCGGACCATGCTTGAACAGATGGCCTGAACACCCACCGACGATCAGCACGTTGCTGTGGCGAGGGTGGAAATCGATGATGAAGTGCGTGTCTGGCGTCATTGAGATATGACAGGCTTTTTGGTCGATCACAATCTCATTTGCAAGGCGTGGAAATCGGTACGCCCAGTACTGTCGTGACCGTGCGATGGCCGACTGGTCGACCACCCGATCCTCATCATCCAGATCAATATCTGTGGCATGCCAGGCGATTGCCGCCTTAACTCCCCAGCCGTAGACCGACGGGACCCCGTAAGCCCCATACCCATGATCTACAAAACAAGGCATCTGATCAGCGTCAAATGACCGGTCACCATCAGGTGTCGACGTGTACACAATATCCTGCCGGATCACCTTCAGCATAGAGCCCAAAGTCTGCCGAAACAGATACGCCAGCCATGACCCACAGCTCATGACCACGAGATCAGCAGACAGGGGCTTCCCATCCAAAAGCGGTGTCTCAGTTTCGTCGGTGGTGACACGACCCCTACGAAACTGACCGCCTTCACGCAGGAACTGCTTAAAAGTTTCAGTTACCGCACGATGGGCCAGCACCATACCGGCTTCGGGCTCCCATAACCCAAAAGCTACTTTGCGAAAATCAAACTGCGGAAATCGCACCGGTAATTCATCAGGCCCGACACGCACATAGGGAACGCCCAGTTTGTCGAACGTGGGCATGGTGACCTCTTCCCAGGTGGAGTGACCTTCTTCGGCCAGAATGAGCGCACCGCATTCGATATAGAGTTCTGTGTTGAGTTCCTGTTCCAGCTCCATCCAGCGCAGCCGCGCTTCACGCACCCAGCGGGTATACATCTCATCACTGCCATGAATGGCGCGCAGAATCCGGTTGTAGTCGGAAGATGACGCGCGCGAATGACCGGGCTCCCAGCGATCGACCAGCGTCACGCTGCAGCCTCGTCGTTGGAGGTAGAGGGCGGTCATTACACCAGCAATTCCCGCACCAACTACCACGGCATGTGTAGAGATGGGCACTGTCAACTCACCATTGCTCGGCAGTGATGAATACAGTATACAATTAGTCTGGTTGTACTCACGTACAAATCTGAATTTAATGCGTATGCTTTGGAGCTCGAACTAGGAAATTCACGCAGATGGGTCAAGAACATAAACCGCTACCAGAGGGTGTCCATACTGTCGTGCTGGGAATGGGTGACTTAAACGGGTTGTTAAGGGGCAAACGTATCCCGGCGGAAAACTGGGCCAATATCTGTGAGTCCGGGATGACAATGTCGAACGCTACCTTGGCTATCGACATGACCTGTGATGTATGGGACACCCCCTATACGAACTGGGACACCGGCTACCCAGACTTCCATGTCATGCCCATTGGGGAAGTCCACCCGATCCCCTGGGAAGAAGGTGTAGTCTATTCGTTTGCAGAAGCTGTCGGCACAGATCATCAACCTCTCCCGATAGACCCACGGGCCACATTGGTCCGAGTTCTACAAAAAGCCAGTGACATGGGATATGTAACGCGAATCGGTACTGAACTTGAGTTCTACCTACTGGACAAAGAAACCTTGAAGCCCAGAGATCGCGGTATCCAGGTTTATGGCCTGCCAAGGGCAGCTGAACTGGAACATGTGTTGGGTCCAATTCGCCGTCATTTAACCGCAGTCGGTATACCGATTGAACAGTCCAACCCAGAATATGCTGCAGGTCAAGTAGAAGTCAATATCCGATACGACGAAGCACTGATAGCGGCCGATCGTGTCGTCACTTTCAGGGGACTCGTCAAAGAACTCGGAAACGCGCATGGGTATCATGCGACTTTCATGTCTAAGCCTTTCTTCGCCGAGTCCGGTAATGGGTTCCATGTTCATCACTCCTTGTGGAAGGATGACCAGAATGTAATGGCTGACAATGGTGCGTTGTCTAAGCTTGGACGACAGTATCTCGCGGGACTTCAAAAACACATGGCTGAAATGGCAATGGTTTCAGCAACCACACCAAATGCCTACCGTCGCCGCCAACCCTATTCTTTCTGCCCGATAAACAACGCTTGGGGTATTGACAACCGTACAGTTGGATTGCGCGTTATTCTAGGCAACGATAACGCGGTCCGAGTAGAAAAACGCGACGGCTCTGCTGATTGCAATCCCTATCTCTTACTGGCACTGGAAATTGCTGCCGGCCTCAAAGGCATTGAAGACAGTCTTGAGCCTACGGCAGAAACGGTAGGCAATGGATACGAAAACCCGGACTGTCAGCCTATACCTACAGATCTCGCGACCGCTGTAGCGCTCGCACGAGAGTCCGACCTTATGGCCGAAGTTTTAGGAGCGGATCTGCTCGAGCTTTTAATCCAGCAGTCGGAACGTGAAATAGAGTTTATTGCCAACCAGGTCACGCCCGTAGAAATTGAGCGATACCTAGAAAACTTCTGATGAAAATTGCCCGAGTCATCGGCTCAGTAACCGGTACTATCAAAGACGGTCGATTGGTGGGCCAAAAACTACTACTTGTGGATATCGTAGATGCCAGTGGGGCAGTACTGAACCCGAGCCAGGTGATCACTGATACCTGTGGTGCCGGTGTTGGTGATATGGTTTTACTGGCATCGGGATCGGCAGCTCGGATATCACCGGAAACCAGTGGTGCTCCGACTGACGAAACAGCTGTTATGCTGGTAGACGAAATTACTGTGAACAATCAACTAACATACCAGGCTAATTCTGGCTAACGAGGACTACACCATGGCAGAAAAATTAAGTCCGGGGCATGCCGCCCTGGGGATGATTGAAACCCGGGGCGTTGTCCCGGCAATAGAAGCAGCAGACGCAATGGTCAAGGCTGCAAATGTCACCATCATAGGCCACGTCAAGGCGGGTGGCGGTCTGGTTTCGGTACTGGTCAGAGGTGAAGTCGGTGCAGTCAAAGCTGCGACCGATGCCGGTGCCGTTGCAGCCAACAAGGTGGGTGAACTGGTTGCTGTTCATGTAATCCCGAGGCCAGATTCGGAAATCGAAGGCCTGCTGCCGTCGCTGGGCTGAGCGACACAGTTCGCACCGCCCGTTCAAGACTCTGACTGACCTGCCAACCGGTCAATCCTGAGCGGGACAGGTCGTACCGCTTTTATGAGTACCACAGAGATCCAGCAAGTCGTTGGGGCTTTCGCTACGACGCCCGCGGTTACCCCTACTGATGAGCATCCTTTGAACAAGGTCACCGTACTCGGCGCGAATGCAGAGGGTTGTACTCTGGCTTGTCTATGTCTGGCCGCCGGCTGCGACGTCACCCTGTTCTCCGCCTATGCCCGGGATCTGGACCCGCTCAGGCAACGCGGTGCAATTACCATTCGTGGCAGCGGTCCGGTCGGGACCTATCAGATCAATCAGTCCGAAGTGCCCTCCATAACACTGTCATCCAGCCTGGATGAGGCTGTTCTCGACGCCGATGCTATCTTCGTCACCGGTCCAGTTCTCAAGCAGCGTACCTACGCCATGGTGTTGGGTGGACATCTGAATGATGGTCAGGTGGTGGTGGTCGCGCCAGGCCGAACCTTGGGGGCGGTTGAAACCGCTTGGTACCTCAGGGTCGGCGGTAATTCTTCAGCCATATCGATCGTCGAGCTTCAGTCTCTGCCTTTTTGGGTCGATGACCGGGGTGGGACGCTCTATCTGACTGAAACCGGCCCAGTCACAACAGCGGTGTTACCCAGCGGAAATAGGGGCGTCTTGCGGGCAATGGCTGCACTGATACCCGATTTGGTACCTGTCGCCAGCGTACTTCATTCTGGTTTTGGCGATGCCAGCGGCCTGGTCGAGGTCGTAGGCCTAACTCTGGGCGGTTTAGCCCTACAAGACGGCCAAACGCCACTACCCGCCGGCGCAGAACCCCTGGAAAACCGGCGTGTTTTCCGGACGCTTCTCGGTGAGCGGCACAATCGCATCGTGACAACGCTGGCGAAAGAACGGCGTGCAGTTGCCGCACGTTGGGGGGTGCGTAATCTACCCTCGACCGATGAGTGGCTGGATCGTTTTGCCGGTACGATGACCGGTACGATGGTCCGTCCAGTGCCACAGCTAAATCAGGCGGACGATCTTATCCGCTGTGCGACAATGGGCTCATTGGTGCCGCTGCAATCGGCAGCACAGTTAGCGGATTTGCCTGTTCCGGCAACATCCGCAATGATTGAACTTGCCCATCAGAGCATTGGCGGTGACTTGCTCCATGCTGGACGTCGGCTCGATACCATGGGCTTCGTCAATACAGACTTAGACAGCATACGAACACAACTAGACGCAATGACGGTGGCTACTTAATGGACGCTGACTTACTGTCAATCTACGAAGCCCGGCGAGCCGCTGAGTCGGCCTGGGAAGCTTTTCGCAAATTTAGGGGTACTGATGTCTCGTTGATCGATGAAGTGGTTCAAGCCATGTCATCAGCCATAGAGCCCGAATGTGCGCGTCTTGGGTTGTTGGCGGCAGAAGAAACCGGTTATGGCAATGCCGAAGACAAGCGACTCAAAAACCTTTTTAACTGCCTGACAGTCGCGGACTGGCTGCGCAATGTGCGCACGCTAGGTGTCTTATGGCAGGACGATGTAACAAAAATTGCTGCTGTGGGCGAACCGATGGGTGTGGTTGCTGCGCTTATCCCGGTGACCAACCCGACTTCGACGATAATTTATAAAGTATTGTCTGCAGTCAAAGCTGGCAATGCCATCGTCTGTGCGCCCCATCCTCGCGGGGTACAGTGCGGGCTGGAAACAACCCGCATCATGGCACAAGCTGCTGAACAGATGGGCGCTCCCCGCGGCCTGATTCAATGCCTACCACACGTGACACAGGAAGGCACTGCTGAACTGATGCGGCATCGGCGCACTTCTGTGGTCATGGCAACCGGTGGCAGCGCCATGGTCCGAGCCGCCTATTCATCCGGCAAACCCACGCTCGCGGTCGGGCCTGGTAACGTTCCTCTCTATGTGCACAGTTCCAAGGCCCATGAGCTCGATGAAATTGCTGAGCAGATCATGATGTCTAAATCTTTTGACTACGGGACAGCGTGTGTATCCGAACAGTCAGTAATCGTTGACCAGAGCGTTGCTCAACAGTTACGCTATGAAATCAAGTCTAGAGGGGGATATTTCTGTACTGCGGAAGAATCGGCACGATTGACCGACGTGATATTTACCGAGGAATTATCCATTCGCATCGGCAGCGTTGGTCAATCAGCGCATCACCTTGCGCAACTCGCCAATATCACATTACCCCCGAATACACGGGTACTGCTATCAGAACAGACCGAAATCGGTCGCCAGATACCGCTGTCTATGGAGAAACTTAATCCCGTACTTGCCTGGTACGAAGCACGTGATGTCGATAACGGCTACGACCTGTGTCGACAGGTCGTTGAGTTGGGCGGCTGGGGACATACAGCAGTGACTTATTGTGACGATCCAAATACCGTGGCCCAGTTTGGTCAGTTACCGGTGGGGCGATTGCTGGTCAATACGCCCGCCATTACAGGGGGTATGGGTTTTTCCACCGATCTGGAACCGAGCTTCATGCTGGGCACCGGCACGGCATCCGGCTCAATCGTCTCGGACAATGTGACTGCTCTGCACCTAATCAACATCAAACGCATCGCCTATGAGTCGCGCCCGTGGCGAGATATTTACGACTTGTAGGACCTCTACGATGAATCCAGACCTTACTATTCGTGCACTGATACAGATCGACCGGCTGCAACCCAAGTTTGCGGCTTACACCGGCGCCACTGTTCAAGGTTCGATCCCACTGGCCGGAGACACGGTGTTGATCGGCGAACTCGCGCCAGGCAACGAAGTCTTCAGGCTCGTGGACAAAGCACTCAAAGCTTCCAGTGTTGAGGCCACATCACAAATTGTGGAACGCGAGTTCGGCTTTTTCATTCTGCGCTCGCCGAACAATTCAGAGGTCAGCGCAGCACGCGATGCCATTTTGAGCGAACTGGGCTTGTCCATGAATCAACGCCTTAAACCTGAGGTTGAATCAACCCAGATCATTACTTCGGTCGAACCTTATCAAGCTCAACTTCTGAACAAGTGGTCCAGCGGATCACTGGTGGTGCCAGGTCAAACACTTGGCATCATTGAGTGCGCCCCAGCAGCGTATATCTCGATCGCCGCCAATGAAGCAGAAAAAGCGGCGGAGATTGACATCATACAAGTGCAAGCACTGGGTCGATACGGTCGATTTTTCATGTCGGGCAGCGAAGCTTCGGTACAGACCGCACTGGAGGCGGCAACCACAGCCATCGGTATGGTCGAGGGCATCGAAACGGCGTCACAATGACCCGAAGCCCACGTGTCATCGGCGCAGAACAGATCGCTGATGCCCGTCAGAATGGTCGACAGATTTTGGAAATTCTGCCCGGTGACATCGTCACCCAACTGGCACGAGAATCTGCCGAAAGCGCCCGCATTACACTCGTCGATGGCCCACTAGAAAAACCAGCCATCCCACAGACTGATGGTGCTATCACCCTCCAGCGCAGTCTATATCGAAGGAACCCCAAGTGGATCGCACCCAAACCTAGCCAGGGCAGATCCCCCGGCACAATTTCTCGTCTTGCCCTGATCGGGGCCGGTGGTGTTGGCCTGAACATTGCACATCTCGTGGCGAACCGCGGCATCGCCAACGAAGTTACGCTAATTGATATCGCACCCGGTGTGGCTGAAGCAACCGCGTTAGACCTTAACCACGCATCCGGAATTACCCGCAGTGGTACACACGTTCAAGGCGGCGCCGATCTCAGTCTGATTGCCGACGCTCAGGTGGTCGTTATCACGGCAGGCCGTCCGAGAAGCCCTGGTATGAGTCGTGCTGACCTGATGACGATTAATCGTAGAATTATTCAGTCGATCTCAGAATCGGTCCGCACTCACGCGCCGGATTCGATCGTGATCGTTGTCACCAACCCGTTAGATGAAATGACCACGACAGTTCTAGAGGCTACCGGATTTCCGCATCATAAAGTACTGGGCATGGCGGGCACATTGGATTCCAGCCGCTTCCGGTGGACGCTGGCGCAAAAGGCGGGTGTGCCAGTAAGTGATGTCGAAGCCGTGACGCTGGGCAGTCATGGCGTCGAAATGGTACCGATAGTGTCAACCGCATTGATTCGTAATAAACCCGTAACGACAGTCCTATCAGACGATGACATTCGGGACTGTGTCGAAACCACCGTGCATGGCGGTGAATCGGTCGTAGCATTACGCAAGACAGGTTCTGCGACACTGGCGCCCGCGCACGCGGTTTGTGAGCTCCTGGATGCCATTCGCGGTGCCAGGCCAGGTGCACTGCCCGTATCAGTCATGTTGAACGGATCGTATGGCATCCATGGTGTTGTACTGGGTGTGCCTTGCGTGCTGGATAGTAACGGTCTGCGAGAAATTATTGAGCTGTCCATAACTGACGAGGAACAAACTCTGCTTGAAGCTGCAGCTGAATCTGTACGCAGCAGGCTGGGTCAAACAGCAAACACAAATATTTGACCGGTCCTCAGTGGCGTTAAATTGCCCCCGACATCCGCTGGTGACAAGCTGCGCCAAAAGCTCTGAAAATTGCAAGATAGAACGGATTCTCAACCACTTTCCATTCCGGATGCCATTGCACAGCCAAGCTGAAAGCGGCTGAACCTCGCACTGAAAAAGCCTCGATCAAACCATCGGGTGCAGTTGCTTCTACCACTAACCCTGCGCCCAACTCCGCCACACCCTGGGTATGCAGTGAATTGACCAACACTTCTGTTGTACCGGCCAAGCTCGCGAGCAGCCCCGCGTCTGTCAGTTCCAGTTGATGCGTCGGCGCGTACTGTTCTTCTAGTGGCCTCGCGCTGTCCTCGCGGTGCCTGATCAAGCCCTCGACCTGATCGAGTTGTGGATGCAACGTACCGCCATAGGCCACATTCACCTCCTGACATCCCCGGCAAATAGCCAGCAGTGGTACAGCACGCTCCACCGCTCGTCGCAGCAACTTAAGTGTGGTGGCATCACGGTGGGGATCGTGGGGCGGCACACTGTTGTTGCCCCCGTAGTGCTGTGGCTCTATGTTGGACGGGCTACCTGTCAGCAGCAGGCCATCTACCCGACCCAACAATTCTTCGATATCAAGCCGATCACCGAGCGGCGGAATCATCATTGGCATCGCATCGGCACCGTCAACAATGCCATTGATGTATTTCTCTCCCACGATATTGAATGGATGAGGGTCAATCTGCTTGCGACAGGCGGATACGCCAATTAATGGTTTTCTATGATCTTCGTTCATCAGTTCGTGGTTATTCCAACGACGTCTTACGGGGAAAATCGAGGTCAGACCCGGTCAGAACATGTCTTCGAGTGTGTAATTTACCAGCATTTCGGACATCACTGCATTGTTAGGCAACGTAAGTGCCGTGTATATCAGCTCTGCCAGGTCCTGAGGTTGAATCATCTCGTTAGGGTCAACGTGACTGACTTCAGAAGTCATATCCGTCCGAACGAAACTTGGACAAATTGCGGTTGCCCTAATACCTTGATCCCAGCCCTCACGCCGAGTCGCGTGAGTCAGAGCTATGACGGCAAATTTGGTCATCGCGTAACCCATATTACTATTTTTCAGGCGTTTCCCGGACAGCGACGCGACGTTTACGACACGCCCGCTACCACTTTTAGCCAGGTAAGGCATCGCTAACCGCGTTAACCGTGTAGGCCCCTTAACATTGACCACCCACATCTCATCCAGCTGGGTTTCATCATCATCCATAAGGCTCACTGCCGGCTGTGAAATCCCTGCATTATTGACCAGCCCATCGATCTTCCCAAAAGTTGACGCCGTGTTCTCGACCCACCGTTTAGCAGAACCGACATCACGTGCCTGATAGCGATTCAAAATAATGTCTTGGGTATCGCCAAACTGGCTTGTTGCTGCCACTTCGTCTCTCATGCCCAGGCTCAGTTTCGCACCGCCATCCAAGAGTCGACGCGCTACGGCCAGACCGATGCCCCGATTGGCCCCCGAGATCATGATGACACGACCTGTTAAATTCAACATCTGACAATACCTCAGATTGATGTTTTTGCGTCGGGACCCCCTCGTCGCCGACGACTCACAGCCCAACACACCGCTTTTATTGACTCAGACCCGACACTAATACGCATCTGTGCCACTCGAATTGTCGACTTTCCGCCACCACAGCCAGTAGAGAGCCCTCACAGTAATGCGTCGTCGAGTGGCGTCAACAACGAGGGCGGTTCCCTTTCATTGTATCCAGGTGTTAATCCGTCTGCCCCGGTTGGCACCAGCGGCTGATTAGTCTGGATAACCTGTCGCAGCTGTTCTGCTATTGCCTGCAGTCGGCCCAGCGCTTTTTGGTTCTGACCCCTTGCACGCAACTCGATATCAGCCGTAATCCGGACCGTAGCCCATATTTCCACACCTCCTTCACTCACGGCTACATCCTGCGGCTGTAATCGAACAGCTGAATCCACTACTGCAGCGTTAATTGGGGGCGACTTGACGTGTGGTAAGGCGTCCAATTCAAGGGCAGTACCCGCTGCTACTTGTTGGATCTCATCCCCACTCAGATTGTCCAACACCTGGCGAATCACCGCGATTCTAAGCCGATCTCTGGATTTAAGGACCGACACTGCGCGCAGACGATCCAGGTGTGCCGCCGCGTAATACGCGCCACGGCCTCGAACCTGCGCGGGCGGCAACAGACCCTGCTCGATGTAACGACGTACCAATCGAGGTGAGCACCCACCGAGATGGGCCAGTTCTTCTAGTGAGAACCTCATATTCGCCATATAGGGATTATATTCGCCATGGCTATTTATGTCTAATTAGCTGACTAAAATCAAGAACCCGCTAAGGTTACCAATTTAGGACATTTAATACTGTTTAATGGGGTATTTAGTGTATTCCACTCGGAATAGTGAGCCTAGGTGGGGATTTCATGTTACCGTCTTAAACCAGACGCCTTGCGGCTTAAACATCAATGGCTTGTTTTACCCGCTATGCACGACCGGCCCCACCCGACGGGTCGGTTCCGGCTGAACAGGCACCAGTTACCCGAGACTCGACACTCAACGCACAACAATCCACTCTACGGTGGAACAAATTTGTCGTTATTTAAAAGGTTTCTCCACTGACCGGGGCCTTGAAATGAACTAAAATTGAATGCTCATGAAAATCGGCTATTTGCTCTTTGCGTTGATCGGATTGGCCATTTGCATCGCAATCTTCTGGATCGGGTGGAAACTTGCCTGGAAAGATTCTGACGATGATCCACACGTCAAATAGTCCGTTACACCACAGCATACGGTCCATCGATTGCGGACCGCGGGTGCTATTTTTTATAGGGTAAACCATGCGATTCGCTCTCATTGTCCTGCTTATTATCTCGCTGGTTGGCTGTGTTTATCCGTTCTTTGCGTCCGCTTCGCTGATTGCCATTAGCTGAGATAGTGCGCACCGCCCTCATCTTAGCTGGCTTGTTGTGTGTGTCTTGCCTGCTCGGCTACATTTTTACCAAAGACCTGCGCTGGCTGTACGGCGCGTTCAGCATCACTGCTATACCGGTTCTGGCGCAACTGATCTGGCGGGAGCGGATTTCTCTGAAAGACCTGTTTCGGCCCCGAAATCCCTGACCCACACACACGGAAATGGACTACCTCATATTGCTGCTGGTTGCAGCCTGTGTACTTATCCTGCTGATCATCCATCAGCAGATCATCCAGTTTGGAGAAGGTTACAACAAGGTTATCAGCCAACTGCTCCCGAAACTGGGGTCAGTCAATCGATCGATGAAAAACGCGATCACACTTGGTTGCGTTGTATTTTTCGGCGGTGTGATCAGCCACGCGTATACACAAGATGACAGCTGGTTATGGAACGGATTGATGTTTGCGGTCGTACCGCCGCTTGTTCAGTCCGTTCGGGGAGCGCGTCAACAACCGTCAGACTGACGCCGAAGAACTACTGGATACTATCCTGGGCGACAGCCTTTCGGCTTCGCACCTACATCACAAATAATCCAATCATTCCAATCAGAAATACAACCAGGCCAATGATAAGAACCACGCGGCCTACACCCTGCATTTCAGTTAGACCACCACTGTGCTCACTCATAATTCTAGTTACTCACGAATAAATTAGCCTGGGCGTAGTATATACGGCCGCGAAAGGCAGGACCATTTGTTACTACATTCTTAGTCCTTATTTTTACTACCGAATCAGTCAAACATCTCCTTAAGCAACCATGGGTTGTGCCAGTATCCACAGGCTAACCATGGTGTAGAGGACCATCAGCACGACCATTGGTATTTGGCTTAAAAACGCTGCGCGACCCGTTCCAAAGATACGGCCTGCCACCACATGGGCGAGGTATACCGCAAACACATGTCCTAGTACAACAAAGGTTACTGCCAAATACCACGCAATTCGGGCGCTGAGCAGTCCGATATCAACCTTGTAGTCTGCTGTGCCAAATAAGTTCCAACCATAACCGAATGGATCGGACATCCGAGGAATCAAATACTGCCCCGTAACGACTAAATAAGACAGGTAGTGGGCCAGATGATAGGCAATTGCGATAGGAACCAGCGTTAGTACAAATGCGCTCGCGACTTCTACGGTGCTTTTCGGGTGGCCGGCTCGGTTATTGTCACCATGACGTTCAGCAAGCCGGCACATCAATACACTGAACATCAGATAAATAAACAGAAACGCACTTGAAAATAAAACCAGGGCAGCGCTACCGACCCATCGGATTTCGCCGGTCAGGGTTCGATCTAATATGTGCGTCCACAAACGAGTCTCTAACAACCCATCGAAGGTCACCGTCGCCAATAAGATAATGACGAGGACCATCATCGAGAAAGTGACCTGCTGATCGTTCAACAATCCTAACGCTGGGGGACGTAAATTCCATTCCCGACGATCCGACTCCGTATTAGTCAGGCAGTGGTAACCGTTCACACACTCCAGCGTTTTATTGCGACAGGCTGAGCTTGTACAGGCACGGATCAACACCGTGCCGTTGACGACTCGTAATTCCAGTGGCGCGAACCGTGCGAGTATTCCAAAAACAATAGAGAAAGCATCTGCGTTCTGCAACCAGACATCACGACCGTATACAAACATCCCAACCCAGGTCACGACTGCATAAATCATGACGGCGGTGGCCAGATTTCTCGGCACACTGCCCCCGGACCAGATCAATTCCGCCCAGAAAAATATCAGCAACCCCGCGACTGCCGGCCACATGGCTAACGCTAACGGATAGGGGCGAGCCGTGGACAACTGGCGACCTTCCGTCAGGCGACCCAAAACCCACTCTGCCCACATAAAGATCGTTCGAAATGGGTTAACCAGCGCCCATAAGTCCCCAATGAGTGCACAGACGAATGCTATCCCAACCCACCAGACCACCCAGACCATTACCGGCGCAAGGTTGCGAAAAGGATCCGGATTACCTACAAATCCTGCCAGGACGGTCGCGATCAGGAAAATCACCACCACTGCCCGGACAATTGCCAGTGGCACTCGGTGAGCAAGACAGCGTAAAAGACTGACATTCAGCAAGTTGAATCGGGAATAAGCTGTTTTAGCACCGTCATTTCGGCTGAACACGCCAACAATGACAAAGCTCAGAACAATCGTTGCACCAGCGCCAGTCACCCACAGCCACAGCGGAACCGGTAGATCATAACGCTGACCGAATCCATGGCCCACGACCATTGGCGAAAAAACAATCGCGCCAATCGCCAAGGCAAATCTACATGCCGTAGAGACGGTGCCTAAATGCTTGTTTGTCAGCATTGTATCTTGCGAAAAAAAACAACAAATAGATTAATGGTTGTGGTGTTGTGTCATGATCGCAGTCAATGACAAGCTAATACAATAAAGCCACTACTATTTAACATCACAACTCGAACAATCCGAAGTGCTTGAACTCCGACCAACGGTATCAGCCACAGTCGCGGCTAATATCACCCCAAGGCAATCGCGTGCGACAAAGAATAGCATTATCAATATCGGACTGATTGACAATAGCATTTGTCAGATCAGCATCAGTCAAATCAGCGCGACTAAACCTCGCACCGGTTAGATCAGCACCATTAAGAAAAGCACCTGTTAACCGCGCTCCACGCAAATCAGCTTTCCTGAGATTTGCCAGGAGCAAATAGGCACCTTGTAGATCAGCTCGACTTAGGTTGGCTTTTCGGAGATCTGCGTTAATCAACTGAGTACCGCGAAGTTTTGCCTGACTGAGATTAGCGCCGAATAGATAGGCTCCCGTTAAATCGGCAGCACTAAGTTCAGCCTCATCAAACCGCGCACCGTTAAGATCAGCTCTAGGAAGTTTCGCGCCGTTCAGTACCTTACGCTGGAGATTTGCCCCGCGTAGATCACAACCTGGACATTCATTGGAATACAAAAGTTGCGTCAAGCGAACATCGTAGGAGTCCGTATCGCCTATTTGATTCTGATCGACCCCCCCGGGTCGAAAATGGACTGCAAGCTGAATATTCGAAAGCCGGTGACTATCAGGGGCGATGTTTGGAACGAACAGTTGTTGGTTTATTGGCAGCAACTTGGCTGCAAGAACAATGTTGTTACATTCCAATATGGACAGCAGCGAGAATACAACCAGCGAACAACAAATCTGAATAACGCGGTTTCGACACACTAAGTTTCGCCTACAGCAATCTACTGCTAAACCAAACGATCCAGAAAGAGCGGGGAGACAACCCAACATTTTTTCTCACAGGTGAGGGGCAAACTGCCTCCAGCCTAACAAATTACTGGGACTGGCTCACCATATAGTCGACGGCGGCCTTCACTTCAGCATCGCTAAGGGTGGTATTTCCACCTTTAGCCGGCATCACACCTGAACTTCCCACAAGCCCATTGATTGCATTGGCATAAAGGCTGTCATTACCTGCAGCAATACGGTCTGCCCAGACTGAAGCATTACCCACCATCGGTGCACCAGCTACGCCGGCACCATGACAGGCTATGCAAGCCGATTGATAAATTTTTTGCCCATCTGCTGCAGGTTCACTGGCTGCCGCAACCTGCGTTGAGGTCGTGCTGCTCTGAGCCTGCGCCGTATTGATCTGGCCAACAGCTGCAATTCGCGCTGCTATACCCGAGCCATCGCTCATCAGCATCTCACGATCAGCCGCCGCACGGCCGGGCGTATCCAGATGATGCTCAATAAAAAAGAATCCGAACAGGAGCAGTATCAGGTGAAAAATGATCAGGTAACTTTTCATAGACTTGTAGTTCGTTTTATTGTGTGGGTGACCTAAGCGATTATCTCAAGACGCTAGCGTTATTCGGCGCCGCCAAAGAAGATGTCTCGAGTTAGATACGTGTGATCACCTTCGAGGGTGCCTATTCCCACAAAGACGAGCAGCAATAATGGCGGCACAATGATTGCGTAGACCAGCGCCTGACGTTCCCAGATCATGTGCATAAAAACCGACACGATCAGTCCGGCTTTGAGCATCATAAATACAACAATCAGGAACCAGCGTAAGTAGCCTTGAAACGCGAAGTAATCGACCGCATAGGAAGCTCCGCTGAGTACAAACAGCAAAATCCAAATCTGGAAATATATACCCAGCGGGTGTTGTTGACCTTCAGTTGATGCCATGATTTCCCTACCAGAGATAAAAAACTGCGAATATAAATACCCAAACCAGATCGACGAAATGCCAGTAAAGGCCCATGACCTCGACCATGCCGTAATCTTGTTTACGGCCTGTCATAAAACCAGGTTCTTCCCGATCCATCTTGCCGCGTATTACCTTCACGGCCATGATAACCAGGAACAAAACACCAAAAGAGACGTGGGTGCCATGGAAACCGGTTACCATGAAAAATATCGCCCCGAACTGCGGCGCCCCCATCGGGTTCCCCCAGGGTCGTACGCCTTCTTCGACAATCAACTTGGTCCACTCAAAGGCTTGCATGCCCACAAACAGAGCACCGAGTAGCGCTGTTGCGAGCAGCAACCAGAATGTGACCATTCTGTTTTTGCGATAGCCAAAATTAACGGCTAACGCCATGGTGCCACTACTGGTGATCAATACAAAAGTCATGATGGCAATTAGCAGGAGCGGCACATGAGTCCCGGCGATGGTCAAAGCGAAGACCTCACTTGGATTCGGCCACGGGATCGTGGTCGACATCCGGATGGTCCCATAACTAATCAAGAAACAACTGAAGATAAACGTATCGCTGAGGAGAAAGATCCACATCATTGCCTTTGCCCAGGGCGTCTTCTTGAACGCTCGCTGGTCAGAAGACCAGTCGGCGATCACACCGGGCGTGCCATCGAGCAGTGGTGCAGTCTCGGCCATGGCGGCTTGCGCAGATTGCGTCATGTGTTTTTCTTCTCCTTAAGTGACCAATAGCAGACCAAACATCACCAGCCAGACCACTAGCAGAAAGTGCCAATACACAGCACACAGTTCCACGCTCATGCGAATCTTGGCCACCTCAGCACCGCGCCACAATCTGACAGACGCCCGAAACCAGGCAACAAGACCGCCCAGTAGATGCACGCCATGTAACCCAGTGATGAGATAAAAAAACGAGTTCGACGGGTTGGAATCCACGAAATAACCCAGCGATCCCAGTTGTCGCCAGACCAGAATTTGGCCCACCAGAAAAGCGAAAGCGAGCGCTCCACCAGCGAGCAATCCACGGCGAACACCATCGACGTGCTCGCGACCGGCCGCAACCCGTGCCCACTGCAAGGCGATACTGCTCAGGATCAATATCGCCGTATTCAACCACAACAAAGCCGGAACAGGCAGTGCCTGCCAGTCGGCGTAGGCCATACGAATAAAGTAGGCTGCCGTTAATAGCCCGAAAACTGCTGTGACCACACCCAGAAATACCGACAGGAACACCTTGGCCGTCGGCAGGCGAAATCCGTGCGAGTCCGAAATATAGCCGCGTTCAGCCACCCACGGCTTGGTCGATAGCACCCTGAAAATACTCACGTCTTCAGATCACTGGCGTGTCAAAGTGATTAGTTTGCTCGCGTAACATCGAAGACTAGCTGGCTTTACCGGTATTTTTACCGGCGGGTACGTTCTGCGGAATAAAGTCTTCTTCCGCACCGGGTACGCTGTAGTCATATGCCCAGCGGTAAACCGAAGGCAATTCTTTACCAAAATTACCGTGGGTGGGCGGCGTATCGGACGTCTGCCACTCCAGCGTGGTCGCGCCCCAGGGATTACCACCAGCCGGTTTACCCCGCGTGGCACTGCGGTACAAGTTATACAGAAACAACAGCTGTACGCTCGCAACACAGATTGCGGCAATGGAAATCCAGATATTTACGTATTGAGCCGAAGCCGGAATGAAGTCAGGCAAGCCGTTGGGCCCTACGTTGGAAAAGTAGCGTCGTGGTACGCCCAAGATGCCCAGGTAATGCATGGGGTAGTAAAGACAATAAAGCCCGACAAATGTTACCCAAAAGTGAAATTTACCGAGTCCCTCGTTCAACATGCGCCCCGTGATCTTGGGGTACCAGTGATACACCGCACCAAAGACTGCAAGAATCGGCGACACCGCCATCACCATATGGAAATGAGCGACCACAAAGTAGGTATCGGACAGCGGCACATCCACAATCACGTTGCCCAGAAAGATGCCAGTCAGGCCACCGTTGATAAACGTAAACACAAATCCGATGGCAAACAGCATTGGTACCGTCAGGCGGATATTGCCACGCCATAGCGTCAGTACCCAGTTGTAGACCTTGATCGCAGTGGGCACCGCGATAATCAGTGTTGTGGTCGCGAAGAAAAATCCGAAGTAGGGGTTCATACCACTCACATACATGTGATGCGCCCAGACAACGAAGCTCAAAGCACCGATGACTACGATGGCCCAGACCATCAAGCGGTAGCCAAAGATGTTCTTACGGGCATGAACACTGAGCAGTTCGGACACGATGCCAAAAGCTGGCAGAGCGACGATATAGACCTCAGGGTGACCAAAAAACCAGAACAAATGCTGGAACAAGACGGGGCTGCCACCGGAATAATCCAGCTGTTGTCCCAATGAAACGATGGCTGGCATGAAGTAGCTGGTACCGAGCAGATTATCCAGACTCATCATGATGGCGCTGACCAAGAGCGCAGGAAAAGCCAGCAACGCCAGCACTGTGGCGGTGAAGATGGCCCAGATGGTCAACGGCATACGCATCAGCGTCATGCCTCGCGTACGCGCCTGCAGAACTGTGACCACGTAGTTCAGGCCGCCCATGGTGAAGCCAATGACAAAAAATGCCAAAGAAATAACCATCAATGTAATGCCCCAATCCGACCCTGGTGTCCCGGGCAAGATCGCCTGCGGCGGATACAGGGTCCAGCCAGAACCGGTTGGCCCCCCCGGCACAAAGAAACTGGCGAGTAACAACAGCACGGCAAACAGATAGATCCAATAGCTGACCATATTTACATAGGGAAATACCATGTCGCGGGCGCCCAGCATCAGTGGAATCAGATAATTCCCAAACCCGCCCAGGAAAAGCGCCGTTAGCAGGTAGATAACCATGATCATACCGTGCATGGTCACAAATTGGAGGTAGGCATCTGGTGTGATAAAGGACACCGCACCAGGCCAGGCCAGCTGTATCCGCATCAGTACGGACAGTACCAGGGCCAACAGTCCCACAGCCATAGCAGTGATCGAATACTGTAGTGCGATGATTTTCGCGTCTTGGGAGAAAACGTATTTACCGAGCCAGGTCTTGGGGTGATACAGCTCTACCTCTTCGACCTCTGCTACTGGGACGTAATCTTGCGCATCATGTGTGACGTCAGTTAGTGCCATGATAAATGCCTCTTTACTTAATCCGTGTGAAGTCTAAATCTTGAATCTGCTTTCTAAAATCTTGTTTACTAACGCGGGTTAACCCGAAGCCACCTTGAGATAAGCCACGAGCGCATCGAGCTGATCGTCGGTCAACTGGGCCGCCGGCATGATCGGCGGGTAGCCCTTAACGACCTTAGCACTTGGGTTAACGATGGATTCTTTCAGATAGGCCTCATCGACCAAAACGCTGCTGCCATCAATGAAGGTTTCGCTCTTGCCAACCAAGCCCTTCCAAGTTGGACCAATGCTGGTCGCTCCATCCAAGCTATGACAGGCGATGCAGCCCTGATCCCTGGCGAGTTGCTCACCCCGCTCGACCAAAGACCCCCCTGAAACCTTGCCAGTGCCTGCCAGCATCTGGGCATAGGTCGGCTGGGTCTGCAACCAGGCTTGAAAATCGCTCTCTTCTTCGATCACCATGCGGCTTCGCATGGTGTAATGTCCGGAACCGCACAGCTCCGCACAGAGTACATCGTATTCGCCGATTTTAGTCGGTGTAAACCAAAAGTACGTGATCATTCCGGGCACTAGATCCATCTTGGAACGGATCTGGGCAACATAAAAATCGTGCAATACATCCTTGGACCGGAGCAGCACTTTGACCGGCCCACCGATCGGCAGATGCACCTCGGGGCCAATCACCAGGATATCGTCCTGGCCGTTGGGATCATCCGGATTGAGTCCCAGTGGATTACTGGCGTTGATGTTACGCGTATCCACCGTACCCAAAACGCCATCGGCCCCAGGATAGCGGTAGCTCCAGCTCCACTGCTGACCGACGGCTTCGACCAGCATGGCGTCCTCTGGGACATCAACATACTTAGCCCAAACAAATAGACCTGGCGCCAGCATGGCTATTACGCCGACCGTCGTAAAGACTGTCAGCCACCATTCGAGTTTTTTATTCTCGGGTTCGTATGCCGCCCGTCGATCCTTGCGATAGCGAAACTTATAGATCGCATAGGCCATAAACAAGTTGATGGCCACGAAAACAAAACCACAGACAATAAAGGTGATGGTTAGAGTGTCATCGATCATGCCCCAGTTCGAAGCGATCGGTGTCAGGTACCAGGGACTCAGAAAATGAAAGAGTACTGAGCCAACCACCAATACAACCAGGACAATGACTAGAACCATTCGTTCATTTCCTCTGAAATAGTCTCACAATATTTATGTCTTAAGTCCCACCTAGCTCAGACAACCGCACACACCAACATCGATGCCACGACCATCAATTTACCTTAGTGAGAAAAATGAGAGCACCATAAAGGCGCCTTATGCCTCCATAAACCCCAGTACTGACCAGCATTCCTGGGCGCGAATTCTGTCACAGAACATCCAGTTCAGCAACAAACTTGGGGCTTTACAGCGTCTAAATAATGCGGCAACCGACGCGAACATTCGAGCGAGTGTCAGCCGAGGCTATCAGTTCCTACTCACTAATTCTTGATCCAGATCAACACTCCAAAACATTGTGTGTGAGGAAGCAAACATCAGAACCGCTTGGGCGACTCAACTTAAAGTGCGAGTCAGTGTGGTTGAATTCGATTAGTCCGTTGACGACACAAGTGGTCTTTGGGTCGGTACCACGACGATCTGAGCAATGACCACATCGCTAGGCTGTTCCAGAACAAATCGGACGGACCGGGCAATATCCTGGGGCGTCAAGCAGACGCCAAACTCCCGGTAGTAGGCCTCACCACGTTTTTCGTCACCAAACCGGGTGGCTGCAAATTCGGTCTCCACCATTCCAGGCAGTACCTCCGAGACCTTGATACCCGTCGCACCGTAGTCAAGACGCAATGTCTCGCTTAATCCGTGTACTGCATGCTTGCTTGCTGCGTAAGCAGCACAGGCCTTGTACGCCTGAATGCCGGCGACAGATCCAATATTCACGATGTGGCCGGTATTTCGCTCTACCATGGAGTCAAGCACAGTGCGAGTCACACGCATGAGGCCGATGACGTTGGTCTCGATCGTGGCAACCCACTGAGTAGCAGTCCCTTCGTGAAATTGCCGACGACCGCCAATGTCGTGGCCGGCGTTATTGACGAGAATATCGATATCCCGCCAGTCCCGGGGCAAGCGATCAAGTAACTTTGCGACTGAATTTTCATCCGTCACATCGAGCTCCAGCGCAATGGCCGCGTCACCGAGCTCTGCGGCCAGTGATTCAAGATGCGGCAGCCGACGGGCCGCACAAATCACCCGCGCACCGGCATCAGCGAGGGTGCGCGCCGTCTGTTCGCCAATACCCGCGCTGGCCCCCGTCACCAAAGCAATTTTTCCGTCCAGATGTCCCATCGATTTCGTCTCCCGTGATGCTGTGGCGCCTGTTCCAGTCGGAATTAGCCCTAAGTTGGCTGGCCAGTATAATTTGTCACACTCTATCTTTTGCTGTATGCCGCACGATCCGAACAACGACCGGACAAATTAGGCGTTTCCCCCAAACCAAGCGATGCACATTATTCGAGACGGGCCCGATCAGGCAGCGACGGTGCTGATTCTGGCCCATGGTGCTGGTGCGGGTTCCGACTCGGAGTTCATGGAGTTTTTTGCACAATCACTGACCGGCCCAGAACTCGCAGGTGAGCTGGTTGTCTGCCGGTTCGACTTCCCCTACATGGTCACGCGCCGTTCGACTGGAATAAAACGCCCGCCTGACCGGGCTGCTGCTCTCACAGAAACCTGGCATCAGGCGATTAATTTGGTTCGCCGATCCTCGACACCGCCCCACCGCCTTTTTATCGGTGGAAAATCGATGCGCGGGCGCATCGCTAGCATGGTTGCCGAAGATGAAAAGGTCGACGGCATCGTCTGCCTGGGTTATCCCTTTCACCCACCGGGTAAACCCGACAAGCTACGTACTGAACATCTCGAAGACTTAAACATTCCCATGCTGGTCTGTCAGGGCGAACGCGATGTCTTTGGCCACAGAGCCGAGTCGAATAGCTGGCGGCTGTCCCGTTCGATCAAATTCAGCTGGCTGACCGATGGTGACCACAGCTTCAAACCACGAAAAAGATCGGGCCTGACCGAGACGGAAAATCGAACCACGGCTTGCCAGTCGATCGTCGAGGTTATCGCCAAAGAACAGCGTTAATGCAGGGGAATCAGTCTAGCTGCAGTTCTTTTAATTTACGGGTCAACGTGTTTCGCCCCCAGCCCAAGCGACGGGCTGCCTCCTGTTTTCGCCCGTGGGTAAATGACAACGCCGTCTGCAACAGCACCCGCTCAAACTGCGGGCCGATCTCGTCGAGGATTTCACTTTGTCCCAGGTCCAGTTTTCTCTGTACCGCGATTTCAAGTTGTTGCTCCCAGCCCGAATCTGCCGCAGGCACACCAACACCGAAATCATCGGGTAGATCGGTGAGCGAGATCACCCGCCCTGGTGCCATAACCGTCACCTGGCGACAGAGATTTTCCAGCTGCCGCACGTTGCCTGGCCAGTGTTGCCGGGCCAGTACTGCCAGTACTGAATCGTCAAGGTGCTTGGGCTCCACACCCAGTTCCCGGGCAGCCTGATCCAGGAAAAGCAGCGTAAGCGGTTCGATATCTTCCTGCCGAGCCCGCAGAGGTGGCAACGTCACGGCCATAACATTGAGCCTGTGGTAAAGATCCTCACGAAAGCATTGGACTTGAACCTTGGCATCCAGATCCTGGTTGGTGGCAGCGATAATGCGCGCATCAGTCCGTAACTGCTCATATCCACCCAGCCGGTAAAATGTGCCATTGGACAAAACCCTGAGCAACCGCGTTTGAAGGTCGATCGGCATATCGCCAATCTCATCGAGAAACAAAGTGCCGCCGCGCGCCTGTTCGAATCGACCCTCACGACGCGCATGGGCGCCGGTAAAAGCCCCTTTTTCATGGCCAAAAAGTTCTGATTCGAGGAGTTCGGCGGGAATTGCCGCGATGTTGATTGCGACAAACGGACCGTTGTGCCGCGGACTGTTGTGGTGAATCGCACCGGCGACCAGCTCTTTCCCCGTACCGGTTTCGCCACAAATTAGCACGTTGATGGTGGATTTTGACAGCCTGCCGATAACCCGGAAAACAGCTTGCATAGCTTTGGCTTCCCCGATGATCGACGCCTCGGTCATCCCGGCCTGCAGTGGAGGGACTGGCGGTGTTTGACTGTGTTTTTCAAGCGCCCGGTTTAGCAGACTAACCGCTTCATTAAGATCAAACGGCTTGGGCAGATACTCAAAAGCACCTGCTTGGTACGCTGATAGGGCGTTCTCCAGATCGGTGTGTGCCGTCATTACGATTACCGGCAAAGACGGTGTTCGTTCACTCAGATACTGCAATAGTTCCAGACTATCGATACCCGGCATTCGGATGTCGGTGATGATTACATCGGGATTCTTAGACTGAACCTGCCGCAGGACATCACCGGCATTATCAAACACTGTCGTCCGCCAGCCGGCGTCACTCAGCGCTTTGTCAAGCACCCACCTGATGGACGCATCGTCATCTACGATCCACACGCTGGGTTGTGCATTCATGATGGTTCCTCTACCGGCAGATATAAAGAGAAGCGTGTGTCGCCTGGCTGGCTCATACACTCGATCGCACCACCATGGCGCGACACAATGTCCTGCGCTATTGAGAGACCCAGACCGGCGCCACCTGATCGGCCGGACACCATCGGGAAAAACACGTTGTCCCGTATATCGGCAGGTATGCCAGGCCCGTTATCACTGATTCGAGCTTCGAGTACATGGCGGTGGAGACGATTACCCAGGGTAAACTGGCGTCGTATGCGTGTCAGCAAACCAATTTCCCCTCGGCCGTCCATAGCCTGCACACCGTTGCGAACTATGTTGAGCACGGCCTGAATCATCTGTTCTCGATCCCCCATAATCTCGGGGAGACTGGGATCATAGTCCCGCGTGAAGGTCAGTCCTTCCTGAACGTCAGCGAGCGTTAGCTTGCGTACATGTTCCAGTACTGCATGCAGGTTAAAACAGGTTTTCTCACGCGTGGTGAACGGACCGGTCATCCGATCGACCAGCGCACTCAGCCGGTCTGCTTCATGCATGATGATCCGGGTATATTCCCGGGACTCGCGGTCTGGCAGCTCCCTGTCTAGAAGCTGGGCTGCACCGCGCAGCCCCCCGAGCGGGTTCTTGATTTCGTGTGCCAGGCGATCGATCAGCATGGTAGACACCGCGTGGCGCTCCTGTGAACGAGTTTCCAGCGTGTAGCGCGACAAGTGATCAACGCGTACCAGTTCGACCAGCGCCAACTCCCGGTCTCCAATCCAGCCAAAGGGGGACACTGTGCAGTCAACCACTAACGCATGTCCATCAATAGACTGTTTGAGCGTCAGTTCACGTAATGTGGTCGAACGACTCTCCCCGGTAGCCGCCAGGGCCGCCTGGAGCGGCGCACCGATCCCCAGCAGTTCATCGGTTCGCCGGCCACGTACTCGTTCAGCACTGGTCGCCAACAGTATCTGTGCAGCGCCATTGACATAGTGGGCCGAACCGTCGAGTTCCACCAGCAGAACGGCCGTCGACAGACCATCAAGGATCTGGTCTGCGGGCAGTGTTTGCATCACAGTCAATCAGTTGCACCAAAATAGTGCATATTGGCACAGAGCGTGAGGCATTCTACCCCGAGAACGCGGCATCCGGTTCAGCGATCAGACGCTGTAATACATCTCAAATTCTGCGGGGTGTGTGGCCTGCAACAAACGTTGGACTTCCTCACTTTTGAGTTCGATATAGGCATCTATCATGTCATCCGTCATGACGCCGCCCGCCTTGAGAAACTCTCGATTTCCAGATAGCGCTTCCAGAGCGACGTCAAGAGAATGGGCGACCGTCGGGATGCCCTTTTCTTCCTCAGGCGGCAGGTCGTACAGATCCTTATCGAGTGGCTCACCGGGGTGGATCTTGTTCTGGATGCCATCTAGTCCGGCCATCATCATGGCCGTAAACGCCAGGTAGGGATTGGCGGTGGCATCGGGGAAACGAATCTCTATACGTCGACCCTTCGGATTTGCCACATACGGAATACGACAGGATGCCGACCGGTTACATGCAGAATAGGCCAGCATGACCGGCGCCTCAAATCCGGGCACCAGACGCTTGTAACTGTTGGTGCTCGAATTGGTAAAGGCGTTGAGCGCGCGTGCGTGCTTGAAAATTCCGCCGATGTAATACAACGCCATCTCGCTCAACCCGGTGGGATGATCACCGGCAAACATGTTGTCCCCGCCTTTGAACACGGACTGGTGGACATGCATGCCCGAACCATTGTCACCCACCAGCGGCTTGGGCATGAACGTCGCCGTCAGACCATGTACATGGGCGACGTTGTGCACACAGTACTTATAGATCTGCAATTGATCAGCTTTTTTGACCAGCGTGTCAAAACGCGTTCCGATCTCACCCTGACCGGCTGTGCCGACCTCATGGTGATGCACTTCCACATCAAGACCCATATCGGCCATAGCCAAGCACATTGCGGAGCGAACGTCCTGCAGTGAATCGACCGGCGGCACAGGAAAATAGCCCCCTTTGACACCCGGGCGATGTCCGATGTTGCCGTCTTCATAATCCTTGCCTGAACTCCAGGCGGCTTCCACCGATTCGATGTGGTAACTGACTTCGCTCATCTCGTTGGTCCAACGCACTGAATCAAAGACAAAAAACTCTGCCTCAGGTCCGAAAAATGCCTCGTCTCCAATACCGGTAGATTTAAGGTAGGCTTCGCCGCGTTTAGCGATCGATCGTGGATCTCGTTCATAGCCTTGCATGGTCGCCGGCTCGATCACGTCACACCGCAACAGCACAGTGGTGTCCTGCATAAAAGGATCGATCACCGCAGAATTGGGATCCGGCATTAAAATCATGTCCGACTCATTGATCCCTTTCCAGCCAGCGATTGAAGAGCCGTCGAACATCTTGCCTTCTTCAAACGTTTCTTCGTCGACTGCACTGGCCGGCACGGAGACATGTTGTTCCTTGCCTTTGGTATCGGTGAATCTGAAATCAATAAACTTCGCTTTACTTTCCTGAATCATATTCAGGGCATCGGCCGTTGACATGGTCTGTTACCTCGCTTTGGTTTGTGGCGATTCCTGCTGCCTCGTGTTATGAACACGGAGACTTAGGCGCCGAGCATGTTGGAAAAAGAACTGCTGTTTTAATAGAAGCAAGTTCTGTGCCACCGAAAATCAACGGACTATTATACCAAGATTCGGTCAAACTGCACTATTATTGTGCATTAATGGAGTCAGTACGCACCACTATTGTGCGTATTACGCACTGGACTGGGTTATGTGGACGTCGACGTTGTAACGCGCACAATCACCACCACACCCTCGGCATCCTCATTAGTCGCCATCACCTCGTGGCCGTGGATGCGACACCAAGCTGGAATATCATTCAGTGCGCCCGGGTCCGTGCACCGAACCTCGAGTATGTCGCCCGTATCCAGTGTCTTCACACGATCCTGCGTGCGAATAACTGGCATCGGGCACAACAAATTTCTGGCATCCAGGATATATCGGGTCATATGTACCACTGGTCTGGGATCTCGGAAGATGGGAGTGGCTGGATGCACAATGATACTGGATTACCCCGGCCGCGCACGGCATCGAACGTGACCCGGTTTGCATCGCGACCCTGACCGAAGCGGGCAGCAATACGGGCAGCGAGCGTCATTTCTGATTCGTTGAGGTCACCTTCGATCAGCGTCAGTGGACCTTTGTGGCTGGTCATCGTCAGATGACTGAAACGATGCCTGTAACCTTGCAGATAATTGGTTTCTCCTGCGTCTCTGGCGATGATCAGTTTGAAATGGGGTCGGGGACGGATGTGTCGGCCAACCTTCAACAGCATAATGTCATCGAGTTCGTAGGTTTTCTCACCCCTGGATTGCCACAGATCGTTGAGCTTTCGAGAGTAGGTTGCATCGGTGAGAAAACAGCAGCCGCCGGCCGGCTGCGCGTAATCTTCGATCCCTAGGGCCGCCGCCAATGCCATCTGTGGTTTTCGGCTGCGGCCACTGAAATCATAGAGCGACTGCCGATCCACCCAGCCGTTGCGTTCAGCCGCCGTGGGGGGTTGAAGTTTCGCGCACAACGGCCGCAACAAAAGATCGCCGGCACCTGATTCCCGCTGCACAACCGGGAAGGTTTCACGTCTTTGCGACATAGGCCTTTGGCCCACAACTTCGCCTGTAACAATAAAATCAAACCCGTGTGCTTGCATCCATTGTCGAGCTTTTCCGACCATGAACGACTTACAGTCCAGACAAGGATTCAGATTGGCGCCGTAACCATGTCGGGGATTAATCACCACATCCTTATATTCCTCGATGACATCGATAATGTGGAGTTTTATGCCCAGTTGCTCGGCTACCCATAGCGCATTGTTGCGCTTTGGGCGCTTACGATCATGGTTTCGAATGGCATGTGTGTGTCCTTCAACGCAGAATCCGGTAAAGAAATTAAGCCCCTCAACATGCACACCCTGGTCCTTCACGACACGCGCGGCTAGCATCGAATCCAGCCCGCCTGAAATCAGGGCCACAGCTTTAGCTTGAGTCTGAGCATTGGTCGTCATTGTTTTCTCCGTGCTGACACAGCGCAATTTTACCAACTTACCGACGGGGTCACCGGTACCCCTGACTGTACTGCTGCGACAGTACCAAGCGCTACCGTTATAATCTCTACGGTATCAAAGCGTCTACCAGAGGGGGCTCTTCCCGTGCATTTTCAGGAACTTATCCTGCGCCTCCAGAATTACTGGGCCGCGCAGGACTGTGTGATCTTGCAACCTTACGACCTTGAGGTCGGTGCGGGTACATTTCACACGGCCACTTTCCTTGCCGCAATCGGCCCTGAGCCGTTGCGTGCCGCATACGTTCAACCTTCACGCCGACCTACCGATGGCCGCTACGGTGAAAACCCCAACCGTCTGCAGCATTATTTTCAATTTCAGGTAGTTCTGAAACCATCACCGGACGACTTCCAGCAACGCTATCTGGGGTCCTTGGAAACTCTGGGGATAGACTTTCTGCGCGATGACATCCGATTTGTAGAAGATGACTGGGAATCACCGACACTCGGAGCCTGGGGCCTGGGTTGGGAGGTGTGGCTAAACGGGATGGAGGTGTCTCAGTTCACATATTTCCAGCAGGTCGGCGGGATGGACTGCCGCCCGGTCACCGGTGAGATCACCTATGGACTGGAACGCGTCGCGCTTTTGCTGCAGGGCAAAGACAACATCTTCGACCTGAGTTGGAATGCTCAATTCAGCTATGGTGACCTCTATCGGCAAAATGAAGTCGAGCAATCCGCCTATAATTTTGAGCACGCCGATGTCTCAGCGTTGCTTCATCAATTTGATGTTTGCGAGAATACCTGCTTCAAGCTGCTTGAGGTGAACCTGCCGCTGCCGGCTTACGAACAGGTACTCAAGGCGTCTCATACGTTTAATCTTTTGGATGCACGACACGCAATTGGTGTGACCGAGCGAGCGCGCTACATTGGCCGGGTTCGTACACTCGCCCGAGGTGTGGCCGAAAACTACTATCAGCGTCGGCAACAACTCGGCTTCCCGCGCGGCTTAGATCATAGCCATGACTCACACGCTGTCTAAAGCCAAACGTTCTAGTGCAGCGACACTTCTGGTGGAAGTGGGCACTGAAGAACTCCCGCCACGAGCAATCGCCCGCCTCGGTGAGGCATTTGCCACGGCCCTGGCCAAGCGCCTCTCGGAGCACGCTCTTGTGGCTGATGCCATGCCGGTTTGGTACGCAACCCCCCGTCGTCTTGCGGTAACAATACCGGCGGTTTTACGCCGCCAACCCGACCGAATTTCTGAACGCCGTGGGCCCGCATTAACCAAAGCATTCGATGCGGCAGGGTTACCGACTGCCGCGGCAACCGGGTTTGCGGGATCTTGCGGGGTGACCGTTGACCAGCTGGTTCAAAATGAAACGGACAAGGGCACGTGGCTCGTGCACCGGACATTGCAGCCTGGGGCGCTCGCACGTGACCTCGTACCGGAGAGCATCGAAAGCGCTCTGACTTCGTTGCCAATACCCAAAATGATGCGCTGGGGGTCTGGAACTGCGGAGTTTGTCCGGCCGGTGCACTGGCTGGTGGTGTTGCACGGCCGGCAGATCATTCGCTGCTCGATCTTCGGGGTGCCGTCGAGTAACACCAGCCACGGCCACCGCTTCATGTGTACAACCCCGGTGCCACTCACATCAGCCGACAGTTACAGCGAACGCTTGAAAAACTCAGGCCACGTCATCGCTGATTTTGCCGCCCGTCGGTCGATGATCGAGACACAGATAAAACGCCTGGGACAACGAGCTGGCGGAGTCCCGGTAGTCGATACTGCTCTGCTGGAGATAGTGACCGGCCTGGTAGAAAAACCCCACGCACTGCTGGGCAGTTTTAAACCGGCGTTTCTGCAGATCCCCGCGGAAATACTGATTTGTGCCATGCGCGACCATCAAAAATATTTTCACCTTGTCGATGAACAGGGACAGCTGTTGCCCAAGTTCATCACGGTAAGCAACATTCGCAGCAAACAACCAGCCCGGGTCCGTCAAGGAAATGAACGCGTGCTGCAGGCCCGCCTTTCGGACGCGCGCTTTTTCTGGGATGAAGACCGTAGACGAACACTCGAATCCCGTATCGCCGATCTCGACAGCGTTACATTCCATCATGAACTGGGAAGCCTGTCGGATAAAACGGATCGACTGGTCGAGCTCGCCGGGCATCTCGCCAGACTACTTGGCGAAGACGCCGACAACTGTCAACGAGCAGCTCAGCTGTGCAAAGCCGACCTAGTCACCGATATGGTCGGTGAATTTCCGGATTTGCAAGGCGTCATGGGCCGCTACTACGCAATTCATGACGGCGAAAAGAAAGCGATCGGAAGGGCAATCGAAGAGCATTATCATCCCAGACATGCAGGCGACGCTCTACCGCAATCCAAGGTTGGCCGTATCCTGGCAGTGGCTGACCGAATCGACTCCCTGGTCGGCCTGTTCGCGGTCGGCGAATTCCCCAGTGGTGACAGCGACCCCTACGCTCTACGACGGGCAGCATTGGGAATTATCCGCATACTGGTGGAAAAGAAAGTTGACTTGGATATCGCCCACTTGGTGGATCTGAGCGCAGCGGCCTACGAGCAGGCAGGGCTTGTCATCGATACGCCCGTTCGACAGCAAGTAAGAGACTTTATCGTAGAACGTTATCGCGCGCTTTACCTCGCTGCCGGATTCCGCAATGACGAAATTTCTGCCGTCATTAAAAGTGGCGCAACTCGGCCGCTGGATTTCGACCGACGGCTAAAAGCGGTTTCAAAGTTTCGCCGCGCACCAACGGCCGCCAATCTTGCTGCGGCGAATAAACGTATCCGTAATATCCTACGTAAAGTTGATCAGCAGGTGCCGCTTAAGATTGATGAACAGTTGTTCGAACATCCGTCGGAACACGATCTGTCTGCTGCCCTGGTACACATCTCAACAGAAGTGTCGCCACTGATTGAGCGTGCTGACTACGCCGGGGCGCTGCAACAGCTTTCTGCCCTCAGTGTCCCAGTCGACCGATTTTTTGATGATGTCATGGTGATGGCTGAAGATCCCGCGTTGCGCAGCAATCGTCTTGCGCTTTTGAACCAACTGGCAACCCTGTTTCTGGCAATTGCCGATATCTCTGTTCTGCAGATGTCTGATTGACGATGTCCAACGATCGATACAGCGCTATGCTTGCTGCAGTACAGCGATTCCACGACAAGCACAGGTTCCGCGAAGCCGGGGGCGAAGATCTTCCTTATCGGGTTGCGCTGATGGCCGAAGAACTGGGCGAGATTTCTTCCTGTATCACCAAAGGTAAGTCGGAGGAAGCACTGGCTGAGGAATGTGCTGACTTGTTAATTTTGCTGATCGGCACCGCAATATCCGCCAACCTAGACTTAAGTGAAGCATTCTGGCAGAAAATGGAGAAGATTAAGCAGCGACCAAGCCGCATGATCGATGGTCGAATCCGCGTTTCGGATTTTGGGAGCTGATGACTGTGTCTCTGGTTATCCTGGATCGCGACGGTGTGATCAATCATGACTCTGACGACTACATAAAATCGCCAGACGAGTGGCAGCCTTTACCCGGCAGTCTGGAAGCGATTGCCCGACTTTGTCGGGCAGACTACACGGTAGTTGTGGCAACCAATCAAGCCGGAGTTGGCCGCGATCTTTTCAGCCAGGAAATGTTGATTCGCATACACCGTAAAATGGCATCGAGTATCCGCGATAAAGGCGGTAGGCTGGACTCGGTATTTTTCTGTCCTCACAGCCCCGCTGAGCAGTGCGGTTGCAGAAAACCAAAACCCGGTATGCTTCTGGAAATCAGTGACCGACTCGGTATAGGGCTCTCTGGTGTGCCGGTTGTGGGGGATTCACTGCGCGATCTCGAAGCGGCAGAGGCGGCAGGCGCCATACCGGTATTGGTTAAAACAGGTCGGGGCCGGCTTACGCAGGAAAAGCTCTCAAAAGGCGAGCTATCTCATACTCTGGGACAAACGCCGGTTTACGCGGATCTGGCCGCATTCACCGACGCAGTGCTGGATGGTCGCCTGGAATCAGTTGCTCGCCACACGGACCAGGGGACGCACCACTAACCCGCGGCGACTTGGAGAACTTCGTGTCTTTCACTGTTTGGTTACGCTCCAGTCTATTCTTCGGCGGAATGGTGGTTTCTATTTTGGTCTTCTGGCCAGTTTCGATGGTCGCCTGGGTGCTGCCCATCGTTCAAAGGATGCGGGTCATCGGCGCTTGGGCATGGTTCATCAACCGATGGCTCGGTACCACCTGTGGGCTGCGTTATGAAGTCAGCGGGCTGGAAAACCTGCCGAAACAACCCGGCGTGATCCTTTCAAAACACCAATCAGCGTGGGAAACAATTGTGTTCCAGGTCATCTTTCCGCCACAGACCTGGGCGCTAAAACGTGAGGCATTATGGATCCCCTTTTTCGGTTGGGGCCTTGCTGCAACAGATCCTATTGCGATTAACCGTTCCACCCGTGTACGCGCACTCGATCAACTTTGTGAACAAGGCAAAATCAAGTTGGCTGAAGGCCGTTGGGTCGTGATTTTCCCAGAGGGGACACGTATACCGCCGGGTGAGCAAGGCCGCTATTTCCCGGGTGGGGCAATGCTGGCAGTCCGGGCCGGCGTACCCGTTATCCCCGTTGCACACAATGCCGGACAGTTCTGGGGCCGGCGAAGCTTTCTGAAATACCCGGGCACTATCACCGTTAGGGTCGGACCTGCCATCGACACCCGGAACGTCAAGGCCCGTGAAGTCAACAAGGCAGCTGCGGCCTGGATCGAAGACACTATGCAGGACCTCTACCGCAACAATCCGCCATCCCCGACAACGTCCTGAGTCCGCTTAACGGAGATCCTCTGGAAATCCGGTTCGACACGCCGCTGGTGAGTCGCTCAGCACAGCGGTCAGGTTGGCAAAGTCTTCAGCGCTCAACATCTCCGGCCTAACCTGTGGGTCGATGCCGCAGACTGAAAATGCGTTTTCGGGCTGATAGTGCTTAAGGGCATTACGTACAGTTTTACGCCGCTGGGAAAACGCCGTTCTGACCAGCTCTGAGAACGCCTGCTCATCGACCACAGGTCCGATTGGATGGGGTCGGGGGGTTAAACGGATCACCGTCGATTCGACCTGGGGAACCGGCGAAAATGATGTCGGATCGACGTTGAACAGGCTTTCAACGTTGCAGAGGCGACCGATCATGACCGTGATACGCCCGTAATCTCGCGAACCCGGTGCGGCGGCTAGGCGCTGCGCCACTTCTCGTTGCAACATGAACACCGCGCGGTCAATACAGTCCACCACAGTCAGCAATCGAATCAGCAGTATAGAAGCGATGTTGTAGGGCAGGTTACCAACCAGAACCAAGCTACCCCCCAGCAGAGGGACTAATGCTCGAAAATCAAAGGTCAGCACATCCTGCTGATGGATTGTCACCCGACTTTCATCACCATAGGATTCATCGAGGATCCTAGCGAGATCACGGTCCAGCTCAACCAGATGAAGCAGCCGGCAGCATGCTAACAACGATGTCGTGAGTGCACCCCGGCCCGGCCCGATCTCGACCAGCGTTTCTTCTGAGCCGACCCTGACACTTTCCACAATTCGGGCGATGACTTCGCGGTCGTGCAAAAAGTGCTGGCCGAATCGCTTGCGCGGTCGCAGCCAATCACCGTGATCAGTTGGCACGAGTCATCCATTTGGCCCATCTGATCGCAGCCTTCAAGCTGGAAACCTGCGCTGTGCCGGTGCCGGCCAAGTCCAGTGCTGTGCCGTGATCCACAGACGTCCTAACGATCGGCAAACCCAGCGTAACATTCACGACATCACCGAACCCATGGTGCTTGATGACAGGCAGTCCCTGATCGTGATACATGGCAACAACCGCATCCAGCGCTACGAGTTGGCGGTCTGTAAATGCAGTATCTGCCGGCAGTGGCCCCACCAGCTCGAAACCCTCCGCACGCAGTGTCTCGAGCACTGGCGTAATAACGTGAATCTCCTCCATCCCCAAGTGTCCGCCTTCGCCGGCATGGGGATTCAGCCCGCACACACCAAGGACCGGGCGCGTGATTCCGAACCGGTGCTCAAGGTCAACGACCACCGTGCGCAACACACTTTCCAACCGGTCTGCTGTTACGGCGCCCGGAACCTCAGCCAGAGGCAGATGAATCGTTACCAACACGACTCTTAGCGTGTCTGTTGTCAGCATCATCACGGGCTGTTCAGTACCACAACGCTGTGCAATGAATTCAGTGTGGCCAGAAAAAACGTGACCGGCATCGTTGATTACACCTTTGTGAACCGGGCCGGTCACCATCGCTCGGTAATCGCCGGCCAGGCATCCATCCACCGCACGCGTCACGGTCTCGATCACATAGGGCACATTGGCTTGATCCAGCTGACCGGGCAAACTACTCGTGCGCAATGCAACCTGTTCAACGCGCGCCGTAGCACCAGGACCTGCAACACCCGAGTCTGTCAGAGCTAGTTCGAGCCCGATCTCTGCCGCCCGCTGCAACAGCAGTTCACTGTCTCCCAACACAACCAAAGGCACAGCGCAGGAATCCTGCAACAACTGGACAATCAGTTCCGGGCCGATGCCAGCCGGTTCGCCTGTAGTCACAACAATCGGACTGTCGGAATATTGACCATTAGTGTTCATCGGGGTTACTCATCCAGTAGGCTAACGTTTTGTAGGGTGTGTCCAATTTTTGCGTCCAGGCAATAACAGCCGTTTTATCCGCCGGGCGATTCTGACTGAGCTTGTGGTGAGCACGCACTCGAGCGGGTTCAAAGCATATGCCAAAAACAACTTGCGACAACTGTTCGATGTAATCCGAAGGTGCGTCACTTAACCGCCAGTCAGACCCCTGGCTATGCTCAAACTGATCAACCTGGTATTCCAAGAGGGCCAACAGGTCCTGGTCCGGAACCTTTTTAAGCGTGCCAAAAAACTGCGCGGCCACATAGTTCCAGGTCGGCACCACTTTGCCGCTTTTCGGTTTCTCCGCGTAAATAGACGGCGACACATAGCCATCGGCAGCCTGAAAAACCAAGTGGCAATGAAGCGACCCTTGCATGAGCAGTTCGTAGAGTGGATTAGTCCTGACCAGGTGCCCTTCCAATAGGGTGTTACCGAACCGCTGAACGATGACAAAGGGTGCAAATACCGCATCACACAACGTGCCGTCTTCGGGCTGAATACAGGCAAACTTAACTTTTTCCGCCACGTCAAAAGCACGTTCCCAATTGTCATCGGAAAACAGTTCTGGAGGGTAGCGGCTTGTGGTCACTGCAAATTCAGGCGCGGCACAGGCTGATTATTCGATGGTAACAAAATGATGGGGTTCGATCGTAAGTTGATGCATTGGTTATTTCTATGAAATATTTTTCTGTTTTTATCTTCCGGTAAGCCTTGCATCCTTAATTCATCTACCGGGTCTGTTTATACGAAATGACTACCTCGCATTCCTAACAACTTCCACGATCCTATATCCAATCCATCACCCTGTCGTCTCGGATTTGTATATTCTATTCCATCATTCACCAAACCCATCTTAAACATTACGTCTAATCACATCTGCAAACTACTCATCAAATTAGCAAGTCGTTTCGGGCTTGTAGAATAATAAAGTGCCGTGGTCTGGATACTGGAATGACCCATCAGCAGCTTCACGCAATTAATGTCTGCACCTTGCTCTATCAGGGTGGTTGCGAACTTTCTGCGACCACTGTGACTACTGGCATTTCTAAATCCGGCATCGTCATAGATGCGTTTGATTAGATGGACCATCGAGTTAGGTGAGAAAAAACGACCCTTCTGGGACTTGAATAACGGACCGGATGGTTCAACGAACCGACCACGCACTTGCGACTGATCGCTAATGTGTTGCTCTATCGCAGAGACCACCTTGGGGTTCGTGAGTGGAATATCACGGTGTTTATTGCCCTTTGTGTGGTTTCTGATCAACCTCAAGGTATCGACCACCCTTCCACCGATCCAGACATCAATAACCTTCAAAGACGCAAGCTCCTGACTGCGAAGACCGCATAGGTACGACAGGACAATAATCAGATAATTTCTGGATGCGTGTGTCCTACCAGACCCCAAAATCGTCTTTAAGACCATTTGAAGTTGTTCGTCGGTCAAAACCGCCGCCGATCCAGCTTTCCCCGACCTACTCATCTTTAATTCTCCGTTAATAAATATACTAAAATCATTATATATTATTTTTATATGATATTAATGAGGATTAGACAATACCTTTTCAGAAATTAGACTCGTAATTACAATTACTTACGACAACACGACATTTTATAAGTAATTCATGTATAAGTATCAGGAATGAATAAAGAACGAATAAGGATAGAAAAGCAGGAGACTGCTGCTCGTTTAGATACTATCTACGAGCAAATAAAGAACTATCCAACTCCCATCGCAGGTTGCGACGAGCAATTCAATTTTCTACTTACAGAAAGGGACCGACTGCGGGAAATGATAGAACAACGATAAGACTACCTTAAATTCTATGTAGTTAATTAGGGTTCTATCTACAAACCGGAGAGCAAAATTAGACTGTTTCGGGGGATACATCTGATTTAGTGGTATTTCCCGGGCTTTTTCTTCTTAACGATGGAGTGTGCGTGTGACCCGTGGAACATCTTTCCCCGTGGAGTCTTGCAATCACTCTGATTCAACCAATCTGCGATCTGACGGTAATTCCCCCTTCTCACGCAAATCGTTAATGGTGATGAATAGGAACTGTTGGTACTGCGTATAGGGTGCGACCCAGAGATGGGTGGCACAAACAGATTAGGACAAAAGTTAGGTAGGTTTCAGTATTCTGGGGGGTTTGATTATCACCTAACCAAACTACTCCACCGTAACGGAACGAATTCCTTGGGTGGCACCTTTAGGTTCTTTTTTTTTCCATCTTTATCAGTATCTTTCGGGCGTTCGGCCAAAGAAGAGCTTCTACTCTTTACCCGATCTAGCTGGTTCTTTCGGGAGATGACTACCGATCTATCCGACCTCCCTTCTATTACTTTGTATCCATCTTTCTTGCTACCTTCACTTACATATTCTATGCCATCACCAACCAAACCTAAACGGAAGAATACTTTTAAGGTGTGATCGTTAGTATCTTTATCTAACTCCACCTCTATTCGGTCTAATAATCCTTGTAGATATTCCTTTTTATCTTCCTTTGGCATCTCACTTTCCAGGGTCAATTTCTCCCCATATTTACCTATCCAATCTAACCAACTCTTTTGGTTGCTGAGTTCTTTTGTCCTAATTCGTGCCTGGTCTAACTGCTTCTTCTTGTTTTGTAACTCGGCATCAAGTTTTACCATAATCTTGGAATAGACAGCAGGATCGTGCTTGTTTAGTAACTTATTAGTTTCTACATCTGCCATACCTGACTGAACCTGCTGTAACTCCTTCATCAACCGATCTGTCCTTTTCTTCTCATTCCTCAGCAATCTCTGGTTTTCTTCTTCACCCTTAAACTTTGACTGAAGCACTTCTTCCTTAAATCCTTCTTTCAATATTGCCGAATTGGTCACGACATCCATTACCAATTCCCACACCTCTAAATCTGTAATGGGTATATTCAATGAGCGGTTCATTGAGCATCCTTTGTCGCCAACTTTGCCTCGTTTCCATTTGTCTTTATCTGCTATCGGTCCTTTCTTCCAGTCCCCCATTTTCTTGGGGCAGAAATAGGTCTGTGATCTACGAGCGCTATGGATACGACCGGATAAATTAGAACCACATTCACCGCACACCAGCAGACCAAGCAGTAGATAAAACTTTTCGGATCTATTCTGCTGATTGATTCTTGTTAGGTCTTTCTTGCGTTTGTCGGCAAGAACATTCCATACCGACTCATCAACAATAGAAGGACACTCACAGGTAATGCTTTCACCTGATTTCTTATCGGTCCAAATGTAGTATCCAATGTAGTGGGTATTCTGTAGCAGACGATTTATTGATCCTGTTGAGAATAGATCGCCTCGTCTAGCAAGCACGCCATTCTTATCCAGTTCCCCCTTAATCCATATCAAAGGTTTGCCGTCATAAGACCACTTGAATATTTTTTTGATCCACACGCTTTCTTCAGGATGAATAGCAAGTTTCTTATCTACGCTTTCGTATCCATAAGGTGCTGGACCACCATACCAATTGCCTTGTTTAACTTTTGCTAACTTACCTAACCGACTGCGCTCAGCACGCAAAGCATTATCATAAGATGCTATGCCATCCAGAATTGTCTTAAACAATCTGTCGGATGGATTGGAAAAATCAAACTGACCATCTTTGGTGTAAAGCACAGCATCATTTTGTTGGAGTTTTATCTTGATCGTCTGTTGATCAATTTCGTTGCGGGATAGACGATCATTGTTAAAAACGAACAGGTGCTTTGCTGATCCGTTCTCTACTTCATTCATCAACGCCATTAACTTGGGTCTGTTTAGGAAATCTTCATAGTGGGAAGAAGCAGCACCTTCATTCCATATCTGTGCTTTCATCCCAAGTTCTTTTGCTTTCTTCTTACCTTCATCCCGTTGAACATCTAACGAAGCACCTGCCTCCTGAACCTTGGTGCTGACTCGGGTATAGCAATGTAGAGTTTCTTTCATAGTTACATATTACCACCTAACGAATTATTCCGAGTAGGTGATACAAAAGGTAACATAAGGAATATTCCTCACACTTCCATTTGGATTTATTTGGATTACTATATAAATGGATAATATTTCGGGTGATCGCTTAAAGCATGAGCTCTACTCTTTACCCGAACTGGCCAAGGAATATTCCTCACCAGATAAAACCCATCCACCCGGAAATATTTTGTCGCAGAAAAAATTTAAGTTTCTATTTGGGGTGGTTCATCTCTGGGCAACAAGATGGGAAATCTCTATAAATCTCTTACCCATTGGAACGATGCGTCATTACTCAAATATGCCTATGGACTGTTTTTTCCTGCTATTGAAAAAATAAAACCCCAGTTTGCCTTCTGGCAATACTGGGGTCCCCTTCTTCTGAAGGTGTGTCCTCTATGGTGAGCAGGACATTATGGTCAGTGATGTGGAACTTGGTAATACTATTTATCTATATGCCGCAGCAGTGCGTATAGATTGTCTATCTTTTCTATGCTGACCCATTTGCTCTTTCTTTAGTCGCACTACCTGTTGTGCTCCTTCATTGATAAGGGAGTTGATACTGCGACCATCTATCTTTTGGACAGCAAGTAAGTCCAACCAGTTGTCTAGCGTTAATCTGGTTGCGTAATCGTGGTGTGTTTTCATCTTCGGTTTGGTTTCTCCATTTTCTTTAATTGTTTGTAATTTCTATCGGCGCCAAGACCACCACTTGCTGATACTAATGCTGAATACATCTCCATCTTCCTTAATGAAGATAAGACATCAGCATCTACTCTCACTATCTCACTATGTATTCTGTTTCGTTCTTTTTCATCAGGAGCATTCTTTAGGGAAGCAGATAATGATTTAAGTTTATTTACTCCAGCATCCACCTTATTTGCGTATTGTTTAACCTTTGCTAGATAAAGTGCTATCGCCCCAGTGCGCAGTGAAATCTCTTGGATCAGGGTGGAGGAATATTCCTTACTACTTCTCTCGTTCAATACATCTACAACTTGTGCTACCAGGGGGTTCATTACGATCTCCACAAAATGATCGTTGCTTTCTTATTGCCAATGTAAGCAATCAGTTCTTTCTTTAAGGCAGTAGGAACACCAGTAATCGTATTTTTATTAGCATCTGTAATCAGTTGGAAATCTTCTACTGATTTATTCTGGGACTTGGCATTGTTAAGTTCCTTTACCGCATCCTTCTTATTAAGTGTTTTTAATGTAATCATATTGTCCTATTATTTATTATTACCATTATCTTATCGGGTATAGCGCATAGTGGCCACTCTACTCTTTACCCGAACTAGCTATTGTTATGTTACTACTGAATTGATCCAAAGAAACAGCAATGCCAATATCAATAAACATCGGCATTCCGTCTAACGGATACATTTCAAAGCGACCAGGACATCTGGATAGATCGTAAGGGTCTTTAGTAACTAAAAAAGATGTAATCATCATTCGCTAAATCCTTCCGGAGTCCTTTGGTTGAATACCAAGCAACACGATCACTATCCTTTTTGGTTTGTATGGTTGCTATGTGAATTGGACATACAGGACGGGCATCATTTAGATAGTTGAAATAGGGTCTGCTCTGCCATAGATGCTGGACATAGTTCTTCACCATATTCCTTTTATAATTGTCTGATCCACCTAACTTCATTGTTTGGTGGTAAGGAAAGTAAGTAAGCAGATGGAGATGCCTTGCCTCTCTGCCTTTATGTCCGTCCTCAAAAAATCCTATCATCCAAAACCTATCCCTTTTGTTTCTAAACCTTCTGTATTTGTTCCCAATAAATTGTTTGTTCTGCTGATGATCTATTTCCCTCATTCGTTGTTTCATATCGTCATCTTTCATTGGAGAACTGGGAGTCGGTTCTATCGTAATGAAGTGCCCGAACTGAAATGTTTGTAACCATTTCTGAAACGCTTGTTTGGGGGTTTGATCTACGGATGAATATCTGTTTAAGAACACATCACAGGACGCTTTATCCGTAGCATTAAAACTATCTTGTTTCTCACATACCTTAACCATATGAGTATTTATACAAATTACGCAGGGGGTAGAATTGGACGGACTAAAGGAATATTCCTTATTACAGATCGGGTTATAGCTTAAAGAGGCGCGGCTACTCTTTACCCGATCTTTTCTATAGGCGAAAAAAATGCGTAGAGGCGAACCTTCTACGCATTTGTGCGACCCGATTAGGATCGTATGTTGTCTTACTTGACGATGGGTTTAATTAGATAGCAATTTGGACATTCTTCCCTCCCGTTCTATTCTTCGCATATCTGGCAACCACCCTAATACTCTCGTTGCCGATAGCGTCGGGAACTTCTCTTTCACCTTACCCACCAGTTCATCCAATTCAGCATCAGCACCCTGTGCTGTATTGAAGTTGATGTGATGAACCCTTGAATAAATCGGAGGTGTTAGGCATTTAGATAATTGTTTTTCCTCTATTGTATTGAGGCAGATCACAACGAGGCAATCTTTAACATCATCTAATACCACCTTAAACCTGTCCTGATCTTTTGGGGAAAGATTATGGAACTCATCAAGGATGATGCCTCTGCTGATTTCACCTTCACCAGCATTTACTATCGGTCTGGTCCGGAAAAGTGGTTTTATTTGATCTTCAATAAATCCATTTTTTAGTGACCTTTCATTCATCGCAAAATACTGAGTATCAGCACAAAGTTCAGCACACAGCAATTTCGCAAATGAAGTTTTGCCGACACCAGGTTCTCCGTGAAAGCACAGCACTGGCGTAAGTTGGAGCAGTTCAGGGTAGGTTCGTAACGCTTGTAACTCGCCCTTCAACCGATCAGTGAAAATGAATTCTTCAATGTAGTTGGTCATTACCATACTCCTCCCGAATAGCAATCTCCCAATCGGTTCTTACTACATTCATCAACCCCAGAGTGGCATCTAAATGAAGTGAGACAACCTCTGCCACATCTCTTGATCGGCATTGTTGTTTTACCATTTCAGGTATTTTTGCTAGTCGGTCATCTATCTCCGACGGATCTTCTTCAAGGATGGCAAAGATGTATCGTAGTAGCACTACGACATTATTTTGCTCAAACTTGTCCAAGTCATCTAATGTTACTTTTTTCATACTAATTTCCTTGAGATGTCTGGTGCCGGTGGATCAACACCGACACCCATCTCCTGTTATTTACTTATGCTGCTTTGCGATCTATAAGATCAACACCGGTCACCTGAATGCCGAAGGCATAAAGTTGCCCAAGCAAACCGATCAGGGTCAAACTATCTTTCTTGGAAAGATTTGGCAGTTCATCTAAATCAACCCAACAAGTATTCACCTCAATATCGTTAGATTTCTTTGGTGCCTTCTTCTTCTCGCCATCATTAGACTGCTTGCCGGAATAAGAACTTATAACTTCCTTAACTTGAGCAAGCGTGCTGGTTGGGTGTAACTTTTTTCCTTCAATCGCATCAACAAGGTTGTCTGTTTCCAACTTGGACACCGCATAAAGCGTTCCCCAAGAGACAGGCAACTTCTTACTGAACTTAATCAAAGTATCATTACTCACGATAGCAATGATCTTATTGATGGATGAACGATCAATATCTACCAGCACTTTGTATTTACTCATTGCCTCCTTATCGTCCTTCAACTCAAAGTAGGCATCTCTAACAGCATCAAACAACCCATCTTGCGATGCCCGGTAATTAGCAATCGCGTGGTTTGTCTCTGAGACACACATCTTTACAGTAAGATCCATTTGGTGGTTCTCAGCATTTTTTGCCAATGTCTTAACACTAGCGGTTGGGTTTTTATCTACAAAACCGTCATTGGTCACAACATCGGCAACATCTAGGGTTACTACTTTTTTGGTTTGGTTAGTCACTTGGACTTCTCCTGTTTGTGAGGATAATTCCTCGGTTTTAACAACATTGGTGCTTTCTACATTTCCAGATTTGGTAGTCATTTGACTCTCCTATTTTTGTGAGGAACATTCCTCGTTTCAGAACAAAGACCTTTTCTCTATCCTGAAATACCATTTTCGCATTTATAGAGGTTCGGGTATTCAGTCAAAGAGGAGGGGTTCCTCTTTACCCTAACTAATTACTTTTCTTGTCTATCAATAACTCAATGTGGAACAAAAGATCATCTTTCATTCTCAAGTACTACTTTACAGGAATATCGTGTTCGGGTATTCTGGCCAACAGTAGCTTCTCCTCTTTACCCGATATAGCTGTTAGGACATAATGGGCAAGGAACATTCCTCACAGACGGAGATTTGTTATGAAAGAACCGCAACCAAAACTGAAACTTCAATACGCAAAAGTGATCCGTCCTACGACCAGAAAAACATTTGTCTCCCGAGTAGATAAGAAAACCAAAAAATTGGTGTCGGAAGAAACAGGAACAGAAGTCAGGGAGTATCGTGAATACAGAGAAACACGATCAGACATCAAAGGTGTAATAACACCCAGAAAAATCCAAATGTATCGTTGGTGGTTTCGCTATCTACAACTAGCGTTGGAGTTGGAGCAGTTGGATTTTACCTTTACCGAAAATAGACGGATGCCAGCAAAAGGTAAGAAGAAGGGATTTGATAAGGTGTATAAACATAAGGTGGTCGTTAATCGGGACAGATACAAAAATTGGGATTTAGATGAGGTGCTAACTTCTAATTTTGATAAGTGGTGGAAAAGGCATACTGATTTGTTTGTAGAAATGCCAACCCAAATAGAAGAAATAAAGCACGCCAATGATGTGGTGCCAAATGACTACTTTCGTTATTTTAAAATTGATACCCGGATGACTACTGCCAGCACTATTCGGTCATTAAGAGAACATCTTGGCAGAACTCGCAGGTCATCTAAATGGACATCTGAATGGACACCTACCGGAGAGCAACGGCAGGAAAAACTCTTTAATACCTACAACGGACTGGTGATGTGGTTACAGGGTAAAACAACAGAGGAAATATTGCGTAGTGGGTTGTTCAGGAATAGTCGTGGGCAGGAAATCAAGTATGCGGTGGATTCAGGTGGGGCAGGACATAACCTTAAGTTTCATAGTAAAAGTAAGTATGAAAGGAACAAAAGAACTGGGGAGTTAATAAGAA
>Ga0114996_10000415_pt1 | contig 59805 bp, 60 predicted proteins | sample ArcticOcean_MG_C_4_FD_87039 | JGI IMG/M metagenome (GOLD analysis project Ga0114996, IMG submission 87039) | Marine microbial communities from western Arctic Ocean - ArcticOcean_MG_CB4_134 | ecosystem: Environmental > Aquatic > Marine > Oceanic | place: Arctic Ocean: Canada Basin | collected...
ACTCTTAGTCATCAGTTGCTATTACGCACAGGAATGATTAACCAAGTGGCTGGCGGTGTGTACACTTATATGCCCTTGGCCTATAGAGCATTGGATAAGATTGAGAGCATCATTCGAGAAGAAATGGATGCTGCTGGCGGGCAGGAAATGAGAATGCCTGCTTTGCAGCCAAGGGAGATTTGGCAGAAAACAGGTAGGGATGCCGCATTTGGGGATGGTTTATTTCGACTGAAAGATCGTCGAGCCCGTGATTTGGTTTTGGCTCCTACCCATGAAGAAATTGTTACCATCACTGCCAAGCAGTTCATTCAGAGTTATCGTGATTTACCTCGATTAGTCTATCAGGTGCAAACTAAATTTCGAGATGAGGCCCGTCCACGAGCAGGGTTAATCAGAGTACGCGAATTTACTATGAAGGATGCTTACAGTTTCGATAGAGATGAGGAATCACTGGACATAACGTATCAATCGATGGTTGGAGCATATACCAACATCTTTAGGAGATGTGGAATACCTGCAATCCCAGTTCAAGCTGACAGTGGAGCTATAGGAGGTAAGGACTCTCAGGAATTCGTTTTGCTGAATGCTACCGGAGAAGACTCAATCTTGCATTGTATCTCGTGTGGTTATGCTGCCAACTCGGAACGTGCAACGTCTGCTCCTTGGGTGTCTGAAGCTGAATCAATATTGGACTACGATGAGGTAGAGACACCGGGGCTAAAGTCCATACAAGAGATTACTGATTACTTAGGTGTTAGTGATGACCAAACTCTCAAATGTGTCTTTTATGTTGCTGATGGTAAGTTTGTTTTTGTTTCTATACGTGGCGATTTAACGGTGAATGAAACGAAGCTTAGCAATGTGTTGTCTGCGACTGATTTGAGGAGCGCAACGGAGGACGAGATAAGGGCTCAGGGGTTGATCCCTGGATACGCTTCGCCAGTTGGTGTGAATGGACTATTGAAAATAGGTGATGTTTCAATTAATAGCGGAGTAAATTTTGTCGTTGGGGCGAATCGAGAGGGATATCACGCAAAGAATGCTAATTATGAAAGGGATTTTTGGTTTGATATTGTTCAGGATATTGCTTTGGTTGAAGAGGGATATCCCTGTCCAGACTGTGAAAAGCCCTTGGATTCCGATCGTGGTATTGAGGTCGGTCATGTTTTTAAACTGGGGACTTCATTCTCGAGTGCATTGGAGGCAACATATATTGATGAAAGCGGTGAGCAGCAACTTATGGTTATGGGGTGTTATGGGATTGGTGTGGGCAGACTCCTAGCTGCCAGTGTCGAGCATAATCAAGATAGTAAAGGTATGATGCTGCCACCTGAAATAGCTCCATTCCAAGTTTACCTTATTGGAATGCAAATGACGGACAAATCTGTGCAGCAAAAGGCTGATGAGTTATTCGATTCGCTAGTGGATGTTGGGATTGAGGTTTTTTACGATGATAGAGATGAGAGTCCTGGGGTGAAGATGAATGATGGAGATCTTCTGGGATTTCCTGTGAGGGTTATCGTAAGTAAGCGAAACATTACCGAAGGGGTGGTTGAGGTCACATTGCGTAACAATGGGGAAGCGGTAAAAATCCCGTTCGAAGAGGTGGTTGGAGCTATTGCAGATAAACTTTCAACGTGGAAATCATCTAGTTGAAGAAGTAGATTTCAACCTTTCTAATTCTGGTTGTTTGTCCAAGGATTCGTTTTATTCTCGGAATCTGGGTGGCAAAAGGTTTGGTATCGAATTATCGATAGGATAGATTTCATTGCAGGGGGCACATTGAAGTGATCCAGCTATGATATCACCTGCAATTTCTTGCTTTACATCTAGATTCAGTGGACTCTTGCAGACCGGACAGGCTAAGATTTCTATAAGTTCTTTTTTCACTGAACTTTCTCCTCTTGAATTTTTTTGGCTTGTGTTGTGGTACCTATTAGCTGGACGATAGGCAGCAAGTTCAGAATAAGATTCATTTTGAACTTGCTGCTATTTCAACCAACATGCCTAGTGCGTCTGCCAGGAAAAACACTACCATGCCTAGTATAAGGGTTAGATTAGCCCCTGAAAATAGTTTACTGATACGAAAATAAGAGCGACTCACTTGTTTCGTTCCTTCAACGCTTGTTTCCGTCGTAGGTGATGAGTTCGATCCTCGGGTCACTATTATAAACATTACAGTTGCAATGAGAATTTTGATTGTGAGTATAGTAATATAGGTTAAGGATATAGTGTGTGATGTGAGTCTCCATGCTGTCAAGGAAATGCCAGTAACTAGTAACAACGTGATGCTTAAACTCACCCATCCTCGAAACACAGTTGCCATCTGCCGCGTGTACTGAGTGACAGTCTCAGGCATGGATCCTTGTAACGTTGGTTTTATAACCAGCACGTAAAAGAGTGTACCTCCAATCCATACTAAAGCAGCAAGTCCATGTAAGAATTGCATGATAAGCCCGAAAAACTGTTCCACTGTTCTCCTCAGCGTTGCTATAAGAATTATAGGTTACGTGGTAGCTTCATCTATGATCGTTTGCGCTGCGGCAATAAGGGAGGCACGATAAGAATCAGTAAGTTCTTCTCGAAAATTTAAATAACGTCGCAGGGTATCAATTGGGTTTTGTTGGTTTAGCTTGATCCCTTGCCAGCGGGTATCCCTATGCCCTGTAATGTGACGTCTTGATGGAGCTATGAAGTGAGCATCTTGCAGAGCTTCCCTTATAGCTTGCTCTTTGAAGAGCGACTCTAAATGTCTTGGTATGGAGATATCTAAACGTACGATTGAGCCACTAACATCATAGTGACTCAATGTGTTCAATGCGGTTTCAGTAGGGGTTTGGTCGGTATCAGATATTGTTACAGGGATAGTCAGGAATTTTCTTGCATTGACGGGGTGAAAGTCGTACCGCAATAGGCGATCCCCAGAAGGAGCTTGATTATCAAGGTCAATGGTATAAAACCCTTTTGTATCTTTTTCCTCGCCGAAATCAACTCTTTGTAAACTCCCGGAATAGACAATTGTGGGGGTTTCATTAATGATTTGTGCCCGATGGATGTGCCCCAGTGCGACGTAATCAATGCCATTGAGGGCTAGAGAGCTAGGTAACAGAATGTAATCACGGCCTAACATCATAGAGATTTCAGAACTGGTAATAGCTCCAGCAGCTGTAAGATGCCCTGTCAATATAGTGGGGATGGAGGTATCGAGATTGCTTTGTGCCTCGGCGATTAGCTTTGTCAATTCGGTTTCAATGAATGTGGTAAGTTCTTCGATTAAGTTACTTCCACTAGGGGCTCTGGCCAAGAATTCTGCTTGTCTGATCCAAGGCACCGATATGATTTGTATCACGCCTGATTTGGTTTCAATCCGATAAACTTTAATTCGATTCCCGATGGTAACTCCAGGAATGTGGAGTGTGTCAAATATGTCGAGAGCACTCGCCTTTCCCCGTACTGAAGGGGAGTCATGATTACCAGGCACCAAGAAAACTGCAATACCCTCTTGAGCCATCCTTGAAAGTCCCTTTGCGAAAAGGTTCTGATGGGTTTGGGATGGTTCTCGGTTCTTGTAGGCATCTCCTGCGAATATTACCAGGTCGGCTGCATTGTCTATGGCATAATCGATAACCTCGTTGTAAGTGTCGACAAAGTCATCTAGACGGTTAGGGAGTCCAGTCTTTGGGTTTATTTTGCTATAATTCTCTACTCCGATATGGAGATCGCTGAAATGTACTATGTGCATCTAAAATCCCTTGTATTCTAGGAGTGTGTCTCACTCGTGGCGATGCTTACTGAGTTAGCATGGTTTGAAGGGTTGATACCAAGTTAGAGATACTCACTCGGGTTTGCCCCATAGTGTCTCGATCACGGATGGTGACCGATTGATCGTGCTCAACAGTTTCAAAATCAACAGTTACGCAAAGGGGTGTGCCAATTTCGTCTTGTCGGCGGTATCTTCTTCCAATGCTTTGCGAATCATCATACTCAACTTTCCATAAACCTAATTTTCTGACAGTTTCATAAATAGCACGAGCCGTAGGAATTAACTTTTCATTTCGGCTTAATGGGAGAATTGCGACTTTAACCGGTGCAAGACTGTGGTTCAATTTTAATACTACACGTTCAGTATCTCCGTGGGTTTCCTCGGTATAAGCATCTATGAGAAATGCAAGAGTAGCACGATCAACCCCCCCCGATGGCTCAATAACATAAGGGATAATGCGGGCCTTCTTGATATCATCAAAATAGTCCAGAGATTGTCCGGTGGCGTTAGAATGCGCTTTAAGATCGAAATCTGTCCTATTGGCGATACCTTCAAGTTCACCCCAGCCCCAAGGAAAAAAGAATTCGATATCTTTAGTGGCCTTTGCATAGTGTGCCAGTTCATCTGATGAATGGTCTCGGATTCTGAGATTATCTGGAGTGATGCCAAGGTTTAGATACCAATCGATTCTTTCTTGCACCCAGTATTCGTGCCAAGTTTCGTCATCTTCAGGAGGTACAAAGAATTCGAGTTCCATCTGTTCGAATTCTCTAGTTCGATATGTAAAATTGCCTGGCGTTATCTCGTTTCTGAAAGATTTACCGATTTGAGCAATTCCAAATGGAGGCTTGCGTCTGGAGGATACTAAAGTGTTGGAAAAATTTACGAATATCCCTTGCGCAGTTTCTGGCCGAAGCCATGCTTGTGCTGCTGAGTCTTCCACTGGACCTACAAAGGTTTTAAACATCAGGTTGAATTGGCGTGGAGCCGTCAAGGGGCCGTTGCATTTGATACAATTCTCGGTTCCAGATTCAAGTTGGTCAGCACGATATCTTTCGTGGCATTCCTTGCACTCAACTAGTGGATCAGTGAATCCAGTGGCATGACCACTTGTGTTCCATATTTCAGGGTTCATGATGATTGCAGAGTCTAATCCAACCGTATCGTCTCTTTGGTGTACGATAGTCTGCCACCAAGCATTTTTAACATTGCGTTTGAGTTCTGTTCCAAGAGGCCCATAATCCCAACTACTGCCCAAGCCTCCATATATTTCACTACCGGGGAATATAAATCCTCGTCTCTTGCATAAAGAAACGAGCTTTTCCATCAATAATTTACTGTTATTTGTGGTCAATAGTTTCCTCCACTTGTTCCTTAGATCCGATTAAGTTTATTGGATGTCCTGATTATTTAGCACCTTGTATGATGCCTTAATTATTGGGCGTAGATTGCATGTAGTTTTGCCCTAGTGTATAGTTTACACTAGTATTGAGTTCTTTGATGTGATGTCCGATCATTCAAATTCCCGTTTAGGTGCACAGGGAGTGTTTGTCTGTTCAAGTTTCGGATAGGATGTGTGAATCAGGTCTTAGATTTGAAAGGCTAGTTAGATGAGAGTAGTATTCCTGCAAGATATACCCAATGTTGCTGAGGCAGGGGATATTAAGACAGTAAAAAGAGGCTATGCTAAGAATTATTTACTGCCACGAAGCTTGGCAGTTTTAGCAAGTGCGCATGAACTTAATCGATTGGAAGCAATTAAGCGGGCTGCTGTTGTCTATCGTGAAAAGCAGTCCAATGTGGTGAGCGAACTTGCTAAAAAGATCGAGGGTTCAAGGATTACTATCATGCAACGTGCAGGTCCTGTCGGACAGCTTTATGGATCAGTAACAGCCGGTATGGTAGCTAAGGAATTGGCAGATACTCTTGGAATTGATATTGAGAGACGATCTATAAATCTTGAACAGGCGATTAGACAGACTGGAGAATTTCGGGCAAGTCTACGCTTAGGTCCGGACGTATCGGCAAGTTTCAGTGTGACAGTTGTTGCTGAAGATTCTGATAGAGTTGCTGGTAAGAGTTTTGCGACTGCACAATTAGTTGAAAGCGAACTTGAAGAAAAAGATTCCTCGGATGATGTAGACTCAAACGAGTCAGAAAAATTTACTCACGACGATTAGTAACCGTTGAATTAGGTTTATAGGGTCAAATTCCAAATACCACTTGCCTTCTAAACCGCAATTTGCTAGCAAGAATCTACTCCTACATGATGGCAACGGGTAGATAAGCTATGCAGTTCTTCCAAAATTCTCCACTACATTCAGTTATCAAGGATTGAATAAAAAGTGAGTTTGTGGACAGGGCGGGAATTATCTTACTAAGAGTACATTGTATCCTTGATACGATAGATGTGGAAATGCTGGTTTGCTAGGTAGGTGAAACATGTATGCTGATCGTCTTCCCCCTCATGATATTGAAGCCGAGGAAGCGGTTATCGGTTCCTTGTTGATAGACGGAGATGCAATATACCAGATCGCAGAAATAGTGAGCCCTGAGGACTTCTACGAACAACGAGCTCGCTGGTGTTATGAATCTTGCATGGCACTTTTCCAGCGCCAAGAAGCCATTAACCAGATCACTCTTGCTCATGAGTTGTCGAGAGTAAACCACTTGGAGGAGGTAGGGGGGAACGCATTTCTCGGTTATCTCGTTGCTGCAGTTCCTACCTCTCTGCATATCCAGTATTATGCGCGTATAGTGTCTAAATCATCGGTGCTCAGGAAACTGATACGAGCAGCGGGAGAAATCTCTTCTATTGGGTATGAGGAAGCAGCAGACATTGAGCTTTCACTTGATAAGGCGGAGAACATACTTTACGGGGTGCGAGCAAATAGGGAACGCAAGGATTTCGCCCATATTAGGAATATTTTAGAGGATTATCTGGAAGATGGTGGTATCTCGGGGGCATCATCTATGGATGCCTCAGTTAGCCCTATACCGACTGGATTTACTGACCTAGATCGGCTTCTCGGTGGCATGCAGCGTTCCGATATGCTCGTCATTGCGGCTCGTCCAAGTGTTGGTAAAAGTACTTTGGTTCTGAATATGGTGAGACATGCCGCTAGCCTTGGATATACATCAGCGTTTTTCAGCCTTGAAATGAGCCAGGAGCAATTAGCGCTTCGTCTTCTCTCGAGTGAAGCGGCTGTTGATAGCCATCGGCTGCGTTTAGGGTTAGTGACAGAAACCGAAGAGAGGAAAATACTAGAGGGGATCGGTGCTCTTTCGGAATTGCCTATTTATATCGATGATACTCCCTTGTTATCTATATCTGAAATGTCGAGCAGGGCTAGACGATTGAAGTTAGAGCACGGAGTAGATTTGATTGTGGTTGATCATATCCAACTGGCAAGAGGTAGTACTCGGACAGATAATCGAGTTCAGGAAGTAAGTGAGATTACTAGATCGTTGAAAGGATTGGCCAGAGACCTTAATGTTCCTGTTATAGCAGTCTCACAGTTGCGGCGAGCAGTGGAAGATAGGACAGGTCATAGACCTCAATTGTCGGATCTTCGTGAAAGTGGCAGTATTGAACAAGATGCAGATGTAGTTGCTTTCATATATCGTGAAGATATGTACTATTCGGAAGATGAATGGGATGCTCGTTTTACAGGTAAACCCTACCCCAAGAATATCGCTGAGATTATATTGGCTAAACATAGGCATGGACCGATTGACACAATAAACTTATTTTTCCGTGAGAAGTTGTCGCGCTTTGAGAACCTTGCTAGTGGTGATGGAATTGGAACTAACTCGTCTATGCTCGGGAAATTGACTTGACTATATTCCCGCTATGATCTAGTAGGAATCCGATCTTTCCAGAGAGCATAACATGGCTGCCTTTGAAATTTATTCTTGTGGGACAAATTGAACAAATGAATTTTCTTGATGGAACTTACTATGTATAACGAAGGCTTCCCAGAACCAATGACATATACCCCCGTGCCTGACTCTATGTTGGGTAAGTTCCTCGTGGAGTTTCAAGACGAATATCTTCTGAGGTGCTTCCTTCGTATATTATGGCACTTACACAAGAGTAAAGATAAAATTAAATCAGTGGATATAGCTACGTTGGAGGGAGATCTTGTTATAGGATCAATTTTGTCAAATAGGGACTCTCAGGATTTATCGAGATTAAGTACAGCCTTGAAAGAAATGCATGATTTTCATTTAGTGCTGCTAGTTAACGCAGGAGCGGATAACAAAAATCTGCGGGTTGTACTTAACACCCAGAACAATGTAAAGCTCATTGAAAAATTTGGATGGATACGCACTAAGCTTATCGAAGCGACACGAGTCTTATCGGACCTCTCTGTTCAGTCGAATGTTTTTGGGCTTTATGAACAGAATATTGGATTAATTACTCCACTCGTTGCCGATGAACTAAGGGATATGGAAAATGAATATCCGATTACTTGGGTCGAAGAAGCAATCCAGTTATCTGTGACTTACAATCGTAAGAGTATACGATACATATCAACAATTCTAGAACGATGGAGAAACGAGGGCAGAGATGGAGGGTCTGGACGGAGTTCTCAAACGGTTGGGGCAAAGGACTATATCAAACGATATGGCATTTCAGGAAATTGAGATTCCTGAAGATGATTCATTGGGGGCGGCTGATTGTAAGATTTGCGGAGGACTTGGGTGGATTAGCTATAAAGTTGCGGTTGGCGATCCGAAATTTGGTAAAGCCGAACCCTGCTCATGTCGTGTGGAATTTCTATCATCTGATGAGGGGAAGCTTCTTCGTTACAGTAACTTAAGAGCGCTTCAACGTGTTCGCTTTGATGGATTAGCTGAAGAAGGGCCCTCTTCGAGTGGCGAACTACACGAACTGTACAAACACGCGTATAACCGCTGTGTACAGTTTGCATCGGAACCCCAAGGGTGGTTGGTTATAACTGGAGCAATTGGATTGGGTAAAACGCATTTGGCTGCCGCGATTGTGAACGAGGCTATTATTTCCGAAGTGCCCGCAGTATATATGCCAGTTCCTGATTTGTTTGATAATCTGCGTGGGGCCGTGACTCTTTACAATGATCCACAGGAGGATGATTTTTTTACGCAAATGCGGGAAGCTAAATTATTAGTTTTAGATGATTTTGGTGTGATGGGCAGTACTGCGTGGGCAAAAGAGAAATTACTTCAACTACTTAACCACCGGTTTAACACTCTTCTTCCCACCGTGATCGTTTTGTCGGTGCCGCTAGAGCGCTTGGATCCTGCACTGCGAGATCGGATTAATGATAGTAGAATTACTGATGTTATTAAATTGGATATTAATTCGGGTAGTCCAATAGCAGATCTTGGTCTGCCAGAATCGCAACTCTTGCAACGTATGTCATTTGATTCTTTTGACCCTAGGGGTAACCGGGGCCGGACTTTAACTAGTAGTCAGTTGACCAGTTTACAGTATGCTTATGATGTTTCAAGGACTTTTGCTGACGCCCCTGAGGGGTGGTTGGTGCTCTTGGGCGATACAGGTGTTGGGAAGACTCATTTGGCAGTAGCAATTGTTCGGGAGCGCTTAGAAGCTGGGGAGTCTGTGGCGTTTGCGTTTGTGCCAGCATTACTTGATCACTTAAGATTTACATTCACACCAGATAGCACCGTGAATTATGATCAGCTTTTTGAATGGATACGGCAGGTGCCCCTCTTGGTTTTGGACGACCTCGGGGCACAAAGGACGAGTCCTTGGGCAGAGGAAAAATTGTACCAATTAATTGTTTATCGCCATAATGCGCGATTGGCTACTGTTATCACGACCCGGGGGTTGTCTGCTGATAACTCTGACCCTATAAGCTCACGGCTGAAAGATCCAAGCTTGGTGAGTGTATTGGCAATAGATGTTCCTGATTATAGAGATCAACAACTCCAACGACATTCCCCTGAGCATCTGGAAAAGCCGAAGTATAGTCGTCGTCGCACCTCTTCATGATGATTACACTATTCGTGTGTAGTGCAATCATCATAATAAGCATATAGAAGGGTAAAAATCGTGAATAAAAGAGATGAGCCTTGTGTTTTTTGTGCGATTATCGCTGGGAATGCGAGAGGAAACATTCGCTATCAGGATAATGACATCATAGTTTTCGATAATCAATTGCATGGGTTATGGGTTCCTGTAATGTTGCTGGTAGTTCCGAAAAAGCATTACAGCCAGGAAGAATTTTGGACCAGTGACGAATTTAGCGTTGCCGCAAAGGTAGCAGTTGAAATGGGAACTGAGCATTGCCCCGATGGATTTCGTTTGATAACTAATTTTGGACAGCAAGCTATGCAGAGTCAGAGCCATGGGCATATCCATGTAATAGGGGGAACCCAGTTAGGTATGTATGCATATGGACCAGTTCCCTTCGTGTAAGAGATTCATAGTGTGGGTGTTAGGTATTTGATCCTTGTAATTTTTCAATAAGGAATGAGGGGGTGGAACGTACCTGATAGTTTTATAACACGGGTTTCGAAATACCGAAGGTGGTGTCAGAAGTGCCGGCCATGATTCGAAGTCTATCGATATTTCCTGTAATGGTTGCATGGGCAGGCCAGAATTTGGATTACAGACAGATGGAATCTTGAATTTGTTGGCGCCTTTATCAGTCTAGAACAATTAGTAGACAATTTGTTTTGGACACGGTTCTCAAAGTGGTTAATCTCGTAAGAATTCAATAATTGATGGCTCGTGATAGGCAAAAGATGCGATTGCGTCGGGTCCGGACAAATTAATTGAAGGTTATTATCTTATTAGCTCGTACCAAGAATGTGCGATGCAAGTAAGGTAATACCGCGATGCAGCGTTTTTGTAAGTTCTCACTGCTTACATGGTTAGAAGATATGGCTACAACCCTTGTGGGATGGCAAAACATTTATAGCAGGCAGTTCTTGGAATAATCCAATGCATGTTAAGCGGGTAGAAACGCCTTTCCTATAATATTCTCGTCTCTAGGAAAGGACAATGGTGGAAGGTTGGCATGGAAAAAAAATTCCACCTCAGGTGTTTCACTACTAGGCGTGATTTTGCCACTTTTAATTTGTCCTCGGTATACTATAAGAATAGGAGGAATATCTTTCAATGAGTATACTCCGATTAGTTCAGTGATTTCGCAAGTTAGGCCAGTTTCCTCACGTACTTCTCGTATAGCTGCTTCTTCAACTATTTCACCCCGGTTGATATATCCTCCTGGCAAAGCCCATTTACCTAACCCTGGTTCTAGTGCACGCATAGCCAGTAGTACTTCTCCATCTTCATTCGCTATGAGGGTACATGTCGCTACCTTAGGGTCTTGGTAGACTTGCCTCCGGCATGTGGGGCAATAGAGCAACGTTAGGTGTTCATCCATTTTTCTGTCTAGTTGAGTACCGCATTCCATGCAAAATTTATTGTTGACCATAGTTGTTCCTGTTAGGTATGTTGAGTTCACTAAACTAGGGATGGTTCTGGCAAGGGGAGTAAAATTTAGATCAAGATATGCTGAGTCATTTTAGATGTTTAGCATGGTGATCAATAAAGTCTTGAGAGATAGGAGTAAGCCTCATGCATCCAATCAATAATTGTTCCTCGTTAAATTATTAACTTTCATCGCTTTGATATGGGGATTCACCGTGCTCTAATTGCGTGGATTATACCATAATCTTTGTGAGCACAGATGAACTAGGGCATAGGTTATCTGTGCAGGGGTATTTGGTCTATTTTGGAAGAGTTGCCCAATATGTATAATGAACAGAGGTGTTGACATATTTGCAGAGAGAGAGAGTACATGCCGTTGATTCGCAAAATATTATTCGTATGTGTGCATAATTCTGGTCGTAGCCAGATGGCCTGCGCCTTTACCAATAACCTCGGTGATGGGCATGTTATTGCCCAGTGTTCAGGAACAATGCCTGGGGGCTCGGTCAACCCACGAGTGGTACATGCTATGAAAGAGGTTGGCTTGGACTTGTCCGCTAATATCCCTTGTGTCATAACACAATCACAGGTGGATGAGGCGCATGTGGTTATCACTATGGGCTGCTCAGTCGAGGGCTGTCCCATCAGCGATTTTCAAGTTGATCAAGATTGGAAGTTGGAAGATCCTCACGATTTGCCGATTGAGGATGTTCGTAGAATCCGTGATGATATAAGATTTAGGGTTACCAGTTTGTTGGAGAGTCTTAGCACAAACTGGTAACCCTTGGTGTGTGGGCCTAGTTTTTATGATGGCAGCGCCCTAGTTGGTTCCTAAAGTTGACATAACTCGGTTAAGTTCTTCCACTTCGCTGGCAGAATGCTGTAGGGCTTCTTTTTCGTTTGTCGTGAGGGCTAACTCAATAATTTGTTCAACCCCAGATCGTCCCAGTTTTATAGGGACACCGAGATATAAACCTGTGATGCCGTATTCCCCGTTGAGCTGTGCGGCACAAGGTAGAACTCGTTTTTGATCAAAAAGGATTGATTCTACCATTTCAGCTATGGCTGCAGACGGAGCGTAGTAAGCACTTCCAGTTTTCAGGAGTCCAACAATTTCAGCTCCCCCATCTCTGGTTCTTTGGATTATTCTAGCGAGATCATCTGCTGGTAAGAGATCAGATATGGGGATACCTCCTATCGTGGTGTATTTTGGTAGGGGAACCATGCTGTCTCCATGTCCACCAAGGACATACGCTTGAATATCCCGTACTGAAATACCCGTTTCCTCAGCTAAGAAGGCTCTAAACCTTGCAGTGTCTAATACCCCTGCCATACCTATCACTCGTTCTGGTGGAAAATTACTTATCGAAAATGCATGTTGAACCATAGCATCTAGAGGATTGGAAACAATGATAAGAATCGCGTTCGGAGAGTGTTTTACCACCTCTCCCGTTACACTCCCAACTATATTCATGTTGGTTGTGAGTAGGTCATCTCTACTCATGCCTGGACGACGAGCAATGCCTGCGGTGATGACTACGATGTCAGACCCCGCGGTGTCTTCGTAGGAATTAGATCCCTTTATTGATGCATCCGAGGCAACTATCGGCCCAGCCTCCATCATGTCAAGTGCTTTACCTTGAGGCAATCCCTCTACTACATCAATGAGGACAACGTCCGCATACCCCTTGTCAAATATACGTTGTGCAGTGGTTGCTCCAACGTTTCCTGCTCCAACAACGGTGACTTTACTTTGCATTGTGGGCTCTCCTACATTTTGTCAATAATGGCGTCAGCGACCTGCGCTGTGCCTACAGCGGTCGGATCATCCCTAGTGGGTTTCATATCATATGTGACTGATTTTCCTTCTGCGATTACTGCAGTGACCGCTTCATTAACTTGTCGAGCGGCTTCTTTTTCTCCTAGGTGCTCTAGCATTAACATTCCTGATAGTATGCATGCTATTGGGTTTACTCGGTTTTGCCCAGTATATCGCGGTGCGCTCCCGTGAATCGCCTCGAACACGGCCATCCCGTTTGCTCCTATATTTGCTCCTGGTGCGACTCCCAGTCCTCCGACGAGACCAGAGCACAGATCAGAGGCTATGTCACCATATAGGTTCGGTAGAACTAAGACATCATATTCCTCTGGCCTCTGCACGAGTTGCATGAACATATTATCTACTATTCGATCTTCGAACTCTATGGTCGGGTATTCTTCTGCTACCTCACGAGCGACGGCAAGGAAAAGTCCGTCACTATATTTCATGATATTGGCTTTGTGGACTGCCGTTACTTTCTTGCGCCCGTGTTCACGGGCGTAGTCGAATGCGTATCTGACAATCCTCTGAGTTCCAAAGACCGATATTGGTTTAATACTAATTCCAACATCGTCACGAATCACAGAGTCCTTACTTCTCAGAAATTGTATGAGTTCCTGAACTTCAGCTGAGTCTTTTTCGAATTCTATCCCAGCGTATAAATCCTCGGTATTTTCTCTGACAACCACTATATCTACATCGTCGTAACGTCCTCGGACCCCAGGGTATGTTTTGCAAGGTCTTACACAAGCGTAAAGATCTAATGATTTACGGATAGCAACATTCACACTTCTGAATCCTGTCCCTACTGGGGTAGTAATTGGACCTTTAAATCCGATACCTGTTCTTCGGATGGAATCCAGTACGTGATCTGGCAGTGGGGTACCATGCTCTGCTAGGGCTGCTTCTCCGACGTCTTGAATATCCCAGTCGAACTTTACCCCTGTTGCTTCAATGACCCTTCGGGCTGCTTGCATCACTTCGGGACCTATTCCGTCTCCAGGGAGTAGGGTAATTTCGTAAGTCATGAGTCCTCCTTTATGTCGTGCTATTTTGCATTCGCAGTTATATAGTTAGCTAGTACTTACAAAGGAATATTACCATGTTTCTTGGGAGGTAGTGTGTCGCGCTTATTAGCCAACATTTCGAGTGCTTTAATAATTCGGGGTCTTGTGCTTTTTGGCTCGATAATATCGTCAACATCTCCACGTCCAGCGGCTATGTATGGATGCGAGAATTTAGTGCGGAATTCCTGAGCTAGTCGAGCTCTTTCGGAGCTTCTATCAGTTGCCTGATCGAGATCTCTTCGTGATATGATTTCTACAGCGCCTTCTGGCCCCATTACTGCTATCTCACCAGTTGGCCATGCATAATAAGCGTCGGCCCCTAAAGGGCGACTGCCCATGACTATATATGCTCCACCATATGCTTTACGTGTTAGCACGGTTATTTTTGGTACGGTTGCTTCCGCATAGGCATATAGAAGTTTTGCCCCATGCTTGATAATACCACCGTATTCTTGGTCTTTTCCTGGCATGTAACCTGGAACATCAGTGAACATTACAATTGGGATGTTAAAAGCGTCACAGAAACGAATGAATCGGGCTGCTTTGATTGATGCATTGATATCTAAAGCCCCAGCCATATGCATGGGCTGTTGAGCGACGATCCCAATTACATAGCCCCCCATTCTTGCCATACCTATGATAAGATTTTGGGCATAGTTAGCCTGTATTTCGAACAATGTTCCATTATCAAGGATTTTTCCAAGTACTTGGTACATATCATATGCTTTAGCGGAATCTTCCGGGATGATGGTGTCCAACGCCTCATCCATTCTATCTGGATCATCCGTTGGTTCGATGAATGGAGGATCTTCTTTGTTATTTTGAGGAAGGTAACTAAGTAAGTCTCGGACGCCTTGATAGCATTCTTCCTCGGACTCGTAACTTAGTTGGGCGACACCACTTACTGTTGTATGGACTGTTGCCCCACCTAGTTCTTCTATGGTCACTTCTTCTCCAGTGACTTCGCGGATTACGTTAGGTCCTGTAACAAACATTTGCCCCATTCCCTCAACCATCAGAATAAAATCTGTGATTGCCGGTGAGTAGGAAGCGCCCCCTGCACTGGGCCCTACGATGCAGCTGATCTGAGGGATAACCCCAGAAGCCCTTACGTTTCGATAGAATATTTCTCCATACCCGGAAAGTCCTACGACCCCCTCTTGAATTCTAGCCCCTCCACCATCATTCATTCCTATGAGCGGAGCACCATTTGCTAGGGCTAAGTCCATGACTTTGCAGATTTTCTTTCCGTGCGCTTCCCCTAAGGTTCCTCCAAAAGCTGTGAAATCTTGCGAGTAGACGAAGACCAATCTGTTATCAATAGTGCCGTGTCCTGTGATAACTGCATCTCCGAGGATTTCTCGGGTGCTTGCCAAAGAACCCCTATCTATTACGAAGCGATCTAGTTCCTGAAAGGATCCAGGGTCTAGGAGAAGCGAAATGCGCTCTCGAGCGCCAAGTTTGCCGCGAGAGTGTTGACTGTTTAATCGGTCTTCCTCTTTAACATCGCGGGAGGAAGTTTTCTCCAGATATGAGTTAAGAGCAGGTGTTAAATGTTCGTTAGATGCCATTCAGATTCTCCTGAGAAGTCTAGTTGCGGTTTATATATATCCTATAAGATCTTAATCCTAGTAAATAGTTCACTTGCCTGCAACTGACGTATGACAATGTCTAACATTGGATCTATATCAGGCATCAATAATGACTAAGTGTTAGGGGAATTCTACTATTGTTTTCAATCCTTGGAGTGCGATTCTTTGAGTGAAAATGTCGGGGGCATTAGCGAGTGGGACCCTACTGGTGATAAGTCTTTCGGTTCCTGGCATAACAGCTAAAAGGGATGCTGCTCGGGAATAGTGCTCTGTTGGAGCATTTTGGGTTCCAGTGAGGAAAAGTTCATCATAATGAATTTTATTTGGATCGACTACTAGTTCGCTTCCTGGAGGTAATCCTCCAAAGATGTTTATGTATCCCTGTTTGCGTGTAACTCTTATCCCATCTTCTACCGCGGTTATATCGCCTACTGATACTATCGATAGGTCGGCCCCTATACCAAGGGTAAGTTCATCCACGATCTCTTTTAGGTTAATGTTTTGAGGGTTGATAGCTATTGTTGCACCTAGATCACGAGCTGTTTGCAGCCTATCTTCCACAGGATCTGACATGATGATCTTGGATGCCCCCATTTGTTTAGCTATGAGCAGGTGAATCAATCCCATAGGGCCACATCCAATGATACACACTGTTCCCCCCGGCCTCAACTTGCATGTTTCCAGAGAATATAAAGCGCAGGCAAATGGTTCAACCATTGCAGCTACTTCAGGATTGATGGAAGCATCTAAGGGTAGGAGGTGTCCCATAGTTACCAGCCCTTCAGGGGCTAAGATGTATTCGGCTAACGCTCCATTTTGTTGGTACCCTAGGGTTTCTCTGTGTTCACATCGATTTTGTAACCCGCGGAGGCAGAAGTAACAACCACCGCAAGGAATAATTGGGCATACTGCGACTAACTGGCCGGGAACGACTGAGGACACATTCTTCCCTACTGCCTCCACTACTCCCGCTGCCTCATGTCCTATTGCGACCCCGGGTGAAGCACTTTTCAGCCCACGGAACACTCGTATATCCGAGTAACATATTGAGGCAGCTTTAGTTTTCACCAAAACCTGGCCATCTAGGACGTCTGGGGTTGGGATCTCTTCGATTTTGACATTCCCGGCTTCGTGAAAGATACATGCTTTCATTACTTGCTCCTATGCCTTGGTAGGGTGGTATTAGACGATGTTTTTTCGAAGCACTGCTCACATATTCTAGAATGGTACTGCCCGCAAGGGGATTTGAACCCCTGATCTCCACCTTGAAAGGGTGGCGTCCTTGGCCAGACTAGACGATGCGGGCATGAAATAAAGGGCTTTTATGCCCTGCTTATCATAGGGTATTTCTAGGGATATAGTGCGATGCTTTCTAGCGCGAGTGTTTCAGGTAGCCCCAACATTAGGTTCATATTTTCTATGGCTTGACCAGCAGCACCTTTAACGAGATTGTCAATGCAGCCTATGCTGATCAAACGATTTGTTCTTGGGTCGATATTCGGAAAGACGATGCAGTCATTATTCCCTAAAGTGTGTTTTGTCATGGGGGTTTTGTCGACGACCTTCACGAAAGGGTCATTCTTGTAGAAATCACGGTATAGGTCTAGGAGGTCTGAAGATCCTTTAGCCCCTGAGGCTAAAGCACCATCTTTGAATGTGGCGTAGCAGGAACTGAGTATTCCTCGTGTCATTGGTATAAGGTGGGGGAGGAATGTAACGCTAATTTTCTGGCTAGGGTTTATTTGTTGCAGTTCTTGCCATATTTCTGGAAGGTGTCGGTGTCCGCTTACTCCGTATGCGTTTACACTTTCGTTTACTTCTGAGAAGTGAGTATTTAGACTTAGCCCCCGTCCTGCCCCAGAGACGCCAGATTTACTGTCGATTATTATATCTCCTTCAATCAGTCCCTCATATATTGCTGGCGCTAGAGCTAAGATGGCACTAGTAGGGTAACAGCCTGGATTGGCTATGAGGCGTGCCCTTGAAATGGGGTCTCGGTTCAACTCTGGGAGACCATATACAGCCTCCTTGACGAGGTCAGGGTATGGATGTTTTGCTCCATACCACTCTTCGTATTCCGCTATATCCTTGAGTCGAAAGTCTGCGCTTATATCAATTGCTTTGACTCCTTGGTTAATGAGGGGCTCAAGTGCTTCTGCACTGGCAGTTTGAGGTAGTGCAGAGAAGACTATATCAAGGCTTTCAGTGATTTCAGCTTCAATTGTTAGATCTATGTCCAGATGAGGGAAGAAGTCGGAGAGTTTCTCTCCAACCGCGCTCCTTCCAGTTACTGCTTTCAATTCAATCTCAGGATGATGCTTTAGAAGTCGTGCCAATTCTACGCCTGCGTATCCTGTCACATTAATGATACCAGCTTTCATCTCTTCCTCCTCACAGGCGGGGTACTCCTAATTTTATTACACATGCGATGTGTTTTAGTTTGATCAATTATATTTGGCTGCTAGTCTTCTTACTAATGTACATAGATAGCAAACAATCATGAGTGTGTTTTTGGTTACGACATACCGTGGAAGTATAGCCTGTGGTTGGTTGGAAACACAAGTGGAAGTGAACTTTTATAAGCATTAGTTCGTGGGATGAAGACTGTTAGCGTATCTGCAGTTCTGGACGAGAGGGCATTCATAGCAGTGCGGAGAACGGCTACGACAAATGGTTCTCCCGTGGCGAATTATTTGCATATGAAATTCTAACATGTCTTTCGGTTTAACGAGCGATTCCAGGTGGACATGCGCTTTTTCCGCAGAAACCTTGGATTCGATAAGTCCTAACCGCTTCGTTACTCGGAGCACATGCGTATCTACTGGAAGCGCAGGTATATCTAAGCTGAGGCATAAAACTACTGCAGCAGTCTTTGGTCCAACCCCGTCAATGGATATTAGCCATTCCTTGGCTTGCTGCGGAGACATGGATTTTAAGAACCATAAGTCCAGAGCACCCCGTCTTTCCATGATAGTTTTAAGCGCGTTTTTTATCCGTGGTGCTTTTATATTCGACAATCCAGACTCAGCAATCAATGGCTGAATCTGAGTGATGTCAGCCTCGAGAAGTTGGGTCATAGTTTCAAAATGGGAAGTCAATTTATTGAATGCTTTTTCTGCGTTCTTATCCGAAGTATTTTGTGTCAATATAGTGAAGACGAGTTCCGATATTGGGTCATAACCTATTCTCCAATTCGCGGGGCCGTAGGATTCTTGTAATGTCGAAAGTATTGTCTGGTAGTTAAAGGCTTTACCAGTGCGGCTTGCGTTTCTCATTGATAAAAACTCCAGAAAGTGATTTAAATAGTAAGTATTGCTAGTTTGTTGGTTAGTGTTCTCAATTCGAGGTCATGACATATTGGCTAACTGTATGATACAAATTGAATAGATACTATCATGAACCCTGATGAGCTTGCTAAAACAATGTCTTTTGAAATACTGCTGAAGCAGATACAATCTGGGGAAGAACCCGAGCATGAAGAATTTGCCGTTCTTTCTGATTTATCCGTGGGGGAAGCCAAGTCTTTAGTACTCAATTTATCAGTACTAAACCCAGAAAAGCGACGCGAGGTAGTGCTACGGTTAGTCAATATATCTAACGACGATGTGGGCATGGACTTTAATGAAGTATTTGCTTCTCTTCTGAAAGATCAGGATTATATCATTCGCAGTTTGGCTATTTCTGGATTGTGGGAGAGCGAACGACCGGATCTCATTGTTGAGTTTATTTCATTCATTAAGAAAGATAACTCTGATACTGTCCGTATATCGGCGGCGATTGCTTTGGGCAGATTTGCAATGCTTGCAGCAAATGGGAAATTGGTGCAAGCATATAGCGATCGTATTCAAGGCACATTCATGGAAATTATGGATCAATTAGATCCGGTTGATGAGTTGTGGCGGCATTGTTTAGAGGCGGTCGCTCCATTTGATGCTACTTGGATTGAAGACGCAATTAAACATGCCCTAGCCTCGGATGAATACTTGCTTAGAATTAGTGGACTGAATGCAGTTTCACGTAGTGCCGATGAAGGATGGATTCGATGGATTTTAGACCACTTGAAAGATCCTGAGAGTTCTGTACGAGTGAAGGCCGCAGAGGCGTGTGGAGAATTGGAAAGTGATGAAGCAGTGTTGTATTTACTGCCATTGATACAGGACGAAAATGAAGAAGTCAGGTTAACTACTCTACGAGCTTTATCTACTATTGGTGGGGATTTTGTCAATAAAATATTATCTGAGCAGCAGAATTCGGATGACGAATTTGTTGCAGAATTTGCTAAAAGAGCATTGAGTGTAGAAGAATTTGACGAAGATACGATGCTATAGTGGGCGTGAGGTTTCTATATTAGCTGATTGATCCAAGTTCTATGGCTAATACTACAGATCGTTAAATATTGAACTGAATTCCTTAGGGGGGACGAAGATTCTGAATGAGTCGTATTAGCAATGATTATCAGGGGCAACAGGTTGAGTCCGCTGGTGGTGTGATCATGCGCTCGGTCAAAGGAAATGTTGAAGTTGTCTTATGTGGACGCATGCAGTTAAAGGAATGGAGGCTACCTAAGGGCACTCCGGAACTAGGGGAATCTCGGGAAGAAACTGCAATACGTGAAGTGCTTGAAGAAACAGGATTAGAGCCCAGGATTCTGGAGTCTTTAGGGCACGTCGAATACAATTTTAGAGCGAGATACAATCGCGAAATTTATCTCAAAAGAGTGTATTTTTACCTGATGGATTCTATCGGTGGGAGCACTGATAGACATGATCGTGAATTTGATGTTGTCGAATGGATTGAGATCTCTCTGGCATTAGAGAAGATATCATTTGCAACCGAAGCAGATATTCTGCAAAGGGCTGTTATTGCATTTACTTCAAGGAGACTCAAATAAAATGGTTGAGATCGCCAGCGGCGACTTGGTTGTACTACGTGAGCGGGTGGAAGCTGATTGTCCAGATGAATATGCATGGCGATGTGATGATGAGTTAGCACGTTTAGATGCGAGCTATCCGTTAAGGATGCGATATGATCAGTTTCTACGGTATTTTCAAGAAGAGTTGGAGTTCCCTGGTCCATGGTCGCATCGTATTGCAATTGAAACTCTAGATGGCCAGCATATTGGGAATGTGATGTATTATGACATAGACTTGATTCGGAAGCAGACCGAATTCGGTATTATGATTGGTAATAAGGACTACTGGAGTCAGGGCTATGGGAGGGATGCTTTCACTGTGTTGATTGGTTATGTTTTTACCACCACAGTGATTGAGCTCATTTATCTACATACATTGGAGTGGAACGTACGAGCACGCACCTCTTTTGCCAAGTCTGGGTTTCGAGAAATTGGTCCAGTGAGGCGCGGTGGTTATGATTTCATTCGTATGGAAATTAACAAGAGCGACTGGCTTGCCGAAAGAAATCGGACTTAACTACAGTATTGAACCCTTAGAAACTAGTAGGGTTATTCCTCCGTACGAGTAAGGGGCGCTGAGTTCATAAGTAACCGCTTTGTGGTATTAATGCTGGAGAAGAAGATCTCTAGTTCTGCGTCATTTCCTGGCAGCGGTGTTTTTGTAAGGACGATACCGTTTCCGAAATGGGGATGTGTGACAGTCTCTCCGACTTCCTTTTGTTGAATTGCTTCGACGTAATCACTCTCAAGTTCTACACTAGTTATTTGTGAGGGGGCTGTTGTTTTATAAGTAAATGGGGATAGGTCCATTTCATTAATGAATCGTGACGGCTGGACTCCATCTCGTGATGATAAATCCGTAGAGGAAGACCCCAGGTATCTGCTTGGACCCCATGGTTTTGATCTTTGGTGACAATACGTGATATATAAGCGAATTTGAGCACGAGTAACGCCTACATAACACAATCGACGCTCTTCTTCTATCGCGCTACTATCTCCATTTTCTTCATATGCTTGAATTGACCTGATGTGTGGTAGTAGATTCTCTTCTAGTCCTGCTAAAAAAACTATCTTGAATTCTAGTCCTTTTGCTTGATGTAGCGTGATAAGGGTTACCCCATCGTCATTTCCATTTAGTTCATCTAATGTAGTGACCAATGAGCTATGTTCTAGGAAACTGGTAAGACTATCAGAGCCCGTGAGGGAGTCAAATGAGCTTGCTAAACTGAGTAACTCTTGTAGGTTTTCTGTTCGTTCGTGTGAGTTTTCCTGATCTTTTAACAAGTGGTCTACATAATGGGTTTTTTCAATAAGTTGTTCGATGAGATCACTCACTGTATGCTCCATGGAAAATGCTCGGAGATCGCTTATTAATTGAGAAAAGTATTGGATTTTGGGGAGTCTAGTCTGAAAGATATTTTCAGTTGTTTGTATAAATTCTAATCGCGCAAGAGTTTCTCCTAGTGATACCCCGGATTCAGTGGACAATTGCGATAAATCAGTGAGGGTTTTAGCCCCGATACCACGTGGGGGTACGTTGATTATTCTTTGTATGCTGATATCGTCATGGGGGTTTGAAATTACGCGTAGATATGCTAGTAAATCCCTAATTTCTTTTCGTTGAAAAAAAGGAAGAGCCCCAACTAACTTGTACGGGATATTTTGCAGCAGTACTGCCTCTTCAAAAAGGCGAGACTGTGCATTCGTTCGGTACATGATAGCAATATCATTGGGGGAATACCCGTTTGATGTACATAGTTTTACGATTTCTGTAACGGCGAAATTAGCTTCGGAATTCGGATTTGAAAGTTCCTTGAGCACTAGCGGATGTCCTGCCTCCTTTGCTGTGACCATTTTGGTTTTAAATCGTTCGGAATTATTAGTGATGAGAGATTGGGCTGCATTAACTATGTTTTGCGTAGAACGATAATTGCGTTTTAGTTCAATGACTTTGGCATCTCTATAATATTCCTGAAAGCTTAGAATGTTTGTTATATCTGCATTTCGCCATGAATAAATTGATTGGTCTGGGTCCCCTACTACGACTAGATTTTCTGGTAATCCGGAAAATTCTCTCGCTAGTGCGTATTGAATAGGGTCTGTATCTTGAAACTCGTCCACCATTAAATATCTGAATTTTGGACTCAATAAATCTCTTGTGCTTTCGCTAGTTCGGATCAAATGCAATGTCTTGATTAGCAGATCATCGAAATCTAATGCATTTTGTTTTTTTAGCTGAACTTCGTATTGTTCATATACGCGTTGAACAATTTCTTCAAACATAGTTTCTAAACTTGACTTGAAATCAACTGGGCTAATGAAAGAGGTTTTGAGTTTGGAAATTCGGGATAGAATGGCGTTGGGGCTAATGCGGTTAATGCGAGTAGTGTCCTTGATTATATCCTTGAGACATTCTCGTATTAATTTAAGTTGATCTTGTTGGTCATAGATCGAAAAATTGCTATCAATGGAAATTACGTGTCCATAAGAGCGCAGTATTCTTGAGCAGAGCGAATGGAAGGTGCTAGCTGTGATTTGAGAAGATTGATAGCTGGTAAGTGCAGAAATCCTTTCCTTCATTTCATTTGCTGCTTTATTTGTGAATGTAAGAGCAGTAATGTTTTCGGCAGGAATATGGGCATGGTGAATCAAATATGCAGTCCGGCAGACGATTACTCTCGTTTTGCCACTGCCAGGGCCAGCCAAGATCAGCAAAGGACCATCTACATGTTCGACTGCTTCACGTTGCTCCGGATTCAGTTCATCAAGTAATTGAGTGATCATCTTCAGGAGATCGTGCTCCAATTGATTTCTGGTGCGCTATAGTTTACTAACACGTCAAATTATGTATATAGGAGTTGATTCAGTGATGATTCGGTCTTCTGCGTTAATTGCTTCATTAAGATATTTAGGAAGCGCAAATAACCCACTATGAGAGGTTTCGTCATACATGCGCAATCCCTCAATCTTGCGCCGAAGAATTTCCTCTTTTAGGTAGTTCTCTTGAAGTTGGATTGCGGAGTGGGTTTTCGATCCAATTACGAACGACCAGGGACCGGCGAATGAGGGGACATATACTTGATAGCATTCCGTGATTGGGAATAGTGTTTCTACCGTATTGTGAATGGCTGGGAAAACTTCGTGATAGTTGGTTGGGCCACAGGCCCCTGATTGCATAACAAATAACCCATTTTCACTCAGCCGAGACTTTACAAGACTCAAGAAAGTTTGAGTGTAGAGAGTGGCAGCGGGGCCACCTTCTAGCGGATCGGGCAAATCTAAAATAGCTACATCATAGGTATCAGCCGTATCTTGTAGGAACTGCTTTGCGTCTTGATGAATCAAGGTAGTTTTGGGGTTATTAAAGGAGTTTTGATGGTGCTTAGGGAGGTACTGCTTGCAGAGATCGACAACTTCTTTGTCGATATCGACCATCGTGACGCTATCAACGAGGACATGCCTTAGAGTTTCTCGTAAAGTTGCTCCCTCACCTCCGCCTGCAATGAAAACCTTCTTGGGGTTTGGGTGTGCCATCAATGCTGGGTGAACCAGAGCTTCGTGATACATGAATTCATCTGACTCAGTAGACTGAGTTTTACCATCTAGTACGAGGCATCTACCGAAGCCGCCGAGTTCTAGAACTTCAACTTTTTGATAATTCGATCTTCCACTGTAGTAGGTAGCTTTTATCGAGGAGAGTTGAATGAGGTCCGGATTTATGGATTCAGCAAACCATTGTGAGTGGGTTTCTACCATAACAGTAATCGTTCTAGGCGTGACTTGGTGCAGTTGTTGTGGTACTGAACCCTCTGCTCAACTGGCGGATGTTGGGAGCTTTGGAGCCTAGGCTTTCCGAGATGTAGTTTGCTATGAAATTGGGGTCTACTGTATCACCGCAGGTAAATATATCAACCGCAGCGTAGTCGTATTCTGGCCAAGTGTGTATGCATATATGGGATTCAGCAATTGCTACCACACCGGTAACGCCTTGCGGTGAGAACTTGTGGAAAGTGTGACCTACTATCGTTGCTTGGGCCAGTCGGGCCGATTCTACGAGAGTGGTTTGGATGAATTCGAGATCATCAAGGCGTGCGCTATCGCATTCCTTTAAATCCAATAGTATGTGAGTGCCTAAACTTTCCAAGTTTATATTCCTATATATTGTTGTGTATAGCGCGTGTGTATAGCGCGAAAGAACATTATACACTATTTGTGTTTGTGTGCAACGTAATATGTTGAATTGATACTACACAAATATTAGATTGCGGCCGGCACTGTGTGTGGGTATATTGATGTTTCAGGTTGTGAATCTAGATAATTATGGCTTTCTTGACGATAGCTGTGTAGCAGTTAATGAGAAGGGAGTAATGAATGATAATCACAGGAGTAGATATTATTGAATTGGAAAGGATATCGAACGCTGTTGAGCGATTTGGCAATAGATTTCTGAGGCGGGTTTATACTGACCGAGAGATAGAGTATTGTCGGAGCAGGATTCCCCAATTGGCGGGAAGGTTCGCTGCTAAAGAGGCAGTGATGAAAGCTTTTGGCACCGGGCTCTACGGGTTAGGGTGGAAGGATGTAGAAGTGGTTAGGTTGAGGGGAAGACGTCCTGAGATTGAGATTCACGGCAGGGGGCTGGCTATTTATGAGCGCCAAGGTATCACCCAGATCAATTTAAGCATTTCCCATTCTAGAGACTATGCCGTGGCATTGGTTGTAGGAGAAAAGCATTGAAGATAGTTTCCCGTAGCGAAATGTTATTTCTTGAGGAAGTAATGTATCAGCAAGGAGTTTCTTCTAATGCGCTCATTCAGAGGGTAGGGGTCGCCTTAGGTGAACGACTCGCTGCGATGGTGCAGATTCCAAGTACTCACAATGTGGCAATTCTAGTTGGGCCTGGGAACAACGGAGCTGATGGGTTGGCTGCTGCTTTGTACTTGTCTGATAATGGGTTATCAGTTCACGTGTATTTGTGTGCTGATAAGGCACATCAGGATTATGAGTTGATTCGCCAGCTTGGATATGGCATTGGTTATACCGATTTAGTACAAAATTTGCCTGACAATTTTGAGGAAGAAATAGGGCAGTTTGATATTGTGGTAGATGCTATTTTTGGCATCAGTAAACCGAGGGAAATCGAGGGGTTGATTGCTAGTGTGCTGAAGAGTGTCCGAGCGTCATTTACGAATGATAGAAGAAGATTTCTCGTTGCAGTTGATATACCTAGCGGTATGGATGCGGATACTGGAGCTGTGGATGATGTGACCGTACCAGTAACGTATACGCTGGCGGTGGGGTATCCAAAGCGCGGATGTTTTTTGAATCCTGGCTATCAGTATGTGGGTATTATCGAATCTCTGGATATAGGGTTGCGCTCTGATGTTCTTGATACGATACATTCTAATCTGACTGGCCTTGAGGATTTTCAGAGCGCAGGAGAATCCCTGAATCTCGCAGCAGATTCACATAAAGGTAGCAAGGGACATGTCCTAGTAATCGCGGGTTCCTTCTCATATCCTGGTGCAGCGATTTTGGCGGCTAAAGCGGCGTATCGTTCAGGATGTGGTGTGGTTACCTTAGCTTCTCCTGCTTCAATTTTTCCTGTCATTGCGGGCCAATTGCCAGAAGCGATTCATTTAACTTACCCTGATTTAATGTCTGATGAAGCTACAAATGAAGCGATTACCTTGGTATGTAATCTTGAAATTGGGAAATACGATTCTGTGGTAGTAGGTTGTGGTTTGGGACGTGGCAATTTCCCATCCCGTTTCGTTAACGAGGTGATTCACTTTTTTGGCAAGAAAGGTGAATCAATACCCATAGTGGTGGACGCCGATGGATTGAATTGCCTTGCGCATATTGATTCGTGGTGGAAAAATCTAGAGAGGACTTTAGTGTTGACCCCTCATCCAGGGGAGATGGGTAGGCTGATGAATATTCCAGTAGAAGCTGTTCAAAGGGTTCGGTCGGATACGGCTATTGCATTAGCAACAAAAGTTAATCAAACAACTGTGCTGAAAGGGGCTTTTACCGTAGTAGCTGATGTCCAAGGCAGCACTTATGTAAATCCACACGCGAATCCGGTTCTCGCTACAGCAGGAAGCGGCGACGTCCTAGCTGGGTTAATTGCTAGTTTGTTAGCTCAACAGCTACCCGAATTGTTAGCGGTAAGGTTCGGTGTGTATATTCATGGTGAAGCAGGCGAATACCTTCGTGACAGAGTAGGGGATCGAGGGGTGATTGCGTCTGACATTGTAGAGTATTTACCACGAGTTATTAATGGACTGCTAGTGTAATGATCTTCTCTGTTGTTCTTACAGAGTCGCGTCACAGGCATCTTTGTGATAAAATAATCCGACCTTATGAGGGGTTAATTGCGTGGACATTGCTAGCTAGATATCAAGAGGAACTCCATCTAGTTTTCATAAACGAATCTAGCAGTTGTTTCGGAAGAGGGGCGAGTTTAGCGTGGGGTATGCTATCAATCTTAAATGCCGAGGGTGTTCTCGGGAAATCGAAATAGGTCCATATAACGTATGTGATTATTGTTTCGGTCCATTGGAAGTTGTGTATGACTATGATGCTATGCGCCCAGGCATGAGTCGTGAGGCAATAATAAACGGGCCCCGAACTATGTGGCGGTATAAGGATTTATTGCCCGTGGATGCGGATAAAGTGATTGATATCAGTGCGGGCTACACCCCGTTAGTGAAAGCTGATAACCTTGGAAAAAAATTAGGCCTCGAACAGTTGTATATCAAAAATGATTCAGTGAATCCAACCTTCTCATTTAAGGATCGTGTTGTATCGGTTGCTGTCACTAAGGCTGTAGAATTTGGCTTTGACACTGTAGCGTGCGCTTCAACTGGGAATTTAGCAGGCAGTGTTGCAGCTCATGCAGCACGTGCTGGTATGAAAGCTTACGTATTTATACCAGAAGATCTTGAGAGAGGGAAAGTAGTTGGAGCGTCAATATACGGACCGACTGTTGTAGCTGTACGAGGAACTTATGATGATGTCAATCGCTTATGTAGTGAACTTTCTGATAGCTATAACTGGGCCTTTGTGAATACAAACATGAGACCCTTTTATGCTGAGGGTAGTAAGACTTTGGGTTATGAGGTAGCTGAACAGTTAGGATGGCAGGCTCCTGATCACGCCGTTGTCCCCGGGGCTTCAGGTGCACTGTTCACTAAGATATGGAAGGGGTTGCATGAATTCCTTGACTTAGGATTGATCGGAGCCTTTAACACGAAGATGCATTTGATGCAGGCTGCTGGGTGCTCCCCAATTATTAATGCTTATAACGCTGGATCTGCTTTTATAAAACCGGTGAAGCCAGACACGATAGCTAAATCATTGGCTATCGGCAATCCTGCTGATGGCTCCTATGCTCTCAGGACGATATCTGACTCATTTGGCAGTGGGTACGCAGTTCCTGAAGAAGAGGTTGTAAAGGGAATCTCTTTGCTCGCTGAGGCTGAAGGGATATTTACAGAAACAGCAGGCGGTGTGGTAATCTCGGGATTGAAGCATCTGGCAGAGACAGGTGTAATTAAACCGGATGAAGTCACGGTTGCTTATATTACAGGTAATGGGTTAAAGACTCAGGAGGCAGTGGAAGCGTTAGTAAATCCTATGACTATTGATCCCACTATAGAATCTTTCCGTCAAGTAATTGGTAATATATAATCGGATTTAGGTTGGCACCTATTTAAAGAGACTTGTTTAATATAGATTTGGAGGTCGAAATATGGCGAGTGCACGGGTTCGTCTGACGTTCCCTGAGAATCTTATAAAAGAACCTCTCATATATACTTTAGGTCGCGATTTTAATCTCGTCACTAATATTAGGCAGGCTAATGTTGATGAACACGTAGGTTGGGTATCCTTGGAGCTAGAGGGGGAGCAACTGGAAATCCAAAATGGGCTTGAGTGGATTAGCAATAAGGGAGTAAGGGCGGATTTAGTATCGGGAGACGTCGTTGACGGCTAGCATTGGTAAGTAGCCATCTGATCATTAATTAGTTTTCAAAAAAGCAACTGAAATGTTTTTCAGCGCTGATACAACAAAGAAAAGAGGCGGAAATATGAGTGTCAAGATAAGAATCCCCACCCCATTGCGGCGTGTTACTAATGGGCAAGATCGCCTAGAAGTGGATGCGAATACAATTAGGGGTGGGATCGATGAAATGGAACAAGGATATCCTGGTATCAAAGCACGACTAGTTGATGATCAGGGGGAGCTCAAAGAGTTTGTCAATATTTATGCCAATGGTGAGGATATACGGTTTCTTGATGGGCTAAATACTCAGGTTAAAGATGGGGATGAGGTAAGCATAGTTCCTGCCGTTGCCGGCGGAGAGCGCTGATTTCTGGTATGATATGATTGTCCATTAGGGAATGTTAAGATTGGTTGTAAGTTATAGAGATAGGAAATAATAGAACATGTTTCAAGGTGATGGGCCGAGAGGTCCAAATATAGGCGACACTATCCAGAATATAGGTGGTCCTAACAGTAGCTTGGGTAGGTTATTTCGTGGAGGGTTTCGTACAATACTGATACTCGCAGTGATAGCCCTTGGTGGTCTTTGGCTTTCAACTGGTGTTTATACAGTGGACTCTGGAGAGCAGGGGGTTGTGAGGCAGTTCGGGAAATTCCACTCTTTAGCAGGGCCTGGATTGAATTTCCGAATCCCTGCTCCAGTGCAGACTGTGACTAAAGTGAATGTTGAGACTATCCGAACTGCTCAAGTCGGTTTTCGAAGCCAAGAGGGTCAAACCCTCCGGGTTTTGGACGAGGCACTTATGCTCACTACCGATAATAGCATCGTGGAAGCGCAGTTAGTTATACAATACAAAGTTAGCGACCCGAGGGCTTTTGTTTTCAATGTTCGTAATCCGGAAGATGTGTTGCGAACTACAGCAGAGGTAGCTCTGCGTAGCGTGGTAGGAAGAACCGGATTGCAGTATTTACTAACCGTGGGACGTGGTGAAGTTGAGTTGGCCACTCGTGAATTTGCAGAGAATCTCCTTGGGCAGTACGACATTGGAATTCAACTAACTGACGTAAAATTGCTCACAGTTGATCCCCCTGAAGAAGTGAAGGATGCATTTCAGGAGGTTGTAAGAGCACTGGAAGATGAAACTAGGACAGTCAATGTAGCCGAGGCTTATAAGGCAGAACAACTTCCGATGGCTAAGGGAGAGATTCAGGTTGAGATTCGAGGATCAGCGGCATACTATCAGGAGCAGGTTGAAAGATCTGCAGGGGAGAGTAGTCGCTTCTTAGCATTGCTTGAACAATATCGTGCGGCGCCACAAGTAACTCGTGAAAGGCTCTATTTGGAGAGTCTTGAGAAGGTTTTGAATTCCGTTGAGAAAGTGATTGTTGACGGTAAAATTGATGCGTTGCCATTGCTTGGACTAACGGGCTTGGATTAAATTCGAATATATCAGAGGGGAATACAGCAGGATGGGTAAAACTTTTAGGATTGGGTTAGCAGGGGTCATCGTGGGAGTAGTGTTACTGGTCTCCCAATCTCTGTATATCATTGACGAAACAGAAACTGGCATTATTCTACAGTTCGCAGAAATACAGAAGGTAGTCACGGAGCCTGGTCTCTATGTAAAGAGTCCATTTATTCAGCAAGTATCGCGATTAGATAATCGTATGTTGACTAGTGATACAGTTGCACAGGAGTACTTGACTGCTGATGAAAAACGTATCGTTATCGATCAGATAACTCGTTGGAAGATTGTAGATGCGGCACAATTCTATGTAGCAGCCCGTACAGAGGCTGGTGCTCGAAGCAGACTGGAACCATTAGTGCTTGCGGAACTAAGGTCTTCTGTAGCCAAGAATCCTTACGACGTCATGATATCAGCGGAGCGAGACGGTATGATGGAACTAGTGAAGGTTGGTGTACAGGAACGAGTTAATGAGGCTGGTCTTGGTCTAGAGATTGTTGACATTCGCACTAAACGTGCAGATTTACCTCAGGAAGTTGAAGAAAATGTTTACTTGCGTATGGCATCAGCGAGAAAAGTTGAAGCTGATAGATACCGCGCGCAAGGAGCACAAGCAGCCAATGAAATTACTTCAGAGACAGACCGATTGGTGTCAGTCATGAGGGCTTGCTCTGGCAGAGTTGCTGAAGAAGTTCGCGGGCAAGGAGATGCAGCAGCAATCGCGATATTCGCTCAGGCTCTATCCCAGGACCCTGAATTTTATAGCTTCAATCGAAAGCTTGAATCTTACAATAATGCTTTTGCTGAACAGGATAAGCTCGTGCTCAGCACTGAATCTGACTACTTTAAACTGTTAACGGGAGAAGGGGTGGGACTGTCTTCTAATAATGAGGCTAGTGAAATTCCTTTAATAGCCCTTAAGTCAGTAGTTCCGCTAGACACATCAAAATTTAAAGCACTTTCCCAAGGGGACGTAGAGTTTTTGATTGATGAGTGTATACCCCCAGAGATAAAAGACTGAACTAGGACACAAGGTTCCTTTTCTCTTGGATGCGGAGTTTTAATTAATCTTTCTCGTTAGGGCTGCGAGTGTGGTTCAGAGTGTGAGATTGGATGAGCGCCTGCAAGTTACTCCATAGTGACTTGCAGGTTTTGGATATTGATGAGATTGAACACGAAAATAGAGCTTTGTTTGGTGTGTGGTAATTCCCAGGTGCCAAAATTTGAATATCAGGGATACCATTATTATCAATGTAAGTTATGTGGTTTGGTATCTACATATCCGTTACCTGAGGAACAAATTGTAGCAGAACATTATTCTCACAAATTTGTAGAAGGGAATTACAGGCTGCTCCAAGATTATGCTGAACAGTACAAGAGCGTGTATCAGACTTTCACTGAAGTACTGGCTCAGGTTATACGGGAGCAAGGCAACTCTTTAGTAGGTGCCAGTATTTTGGATATTGGGTGTTTCACTGGAGAATTTTTGCAATTACTTCAAACTGAAGGTGCCGATGTTTTCGGATTGGAATTACAGGCAGAGGCGGTGGATATTGCAAACCGAAGATTAGCAGGACGGGTTTATCAGGCTGATTTTTTTGGTAATGAGTTTCCGCAACGGGAGTTTGATATAATTACCCTTATGGGGGTAATTGAGCATGTGGTTGATCCGGTAAGTTTAATCCAGAGGACGCATCAACTTTTAAGTCGCGAAGGGGTTATAATGCTACAAACTCCTAATAGCGGAGCATTGTTGGCTCGATTGTTAGGCAAACACTGGCCACCGTATCAACCAGTGGAGCACATACATCTATTCTCTGCTCAGAGTCTATCACGATTGCTGAGTGAAGTTGGTTTTCAAGACATTAAAATAACTAAGCATGTTAAAAAATTACCAATAGCCTATGTGTATGAGATGATGGCAAATTTTGGTTCGGAACTTCGAAAAATTGTTACACCAGTCTATAGACTGTTGCCTAGATTTCTCCGAAATTTGCAGTTACCATTTTATGTAGGAGAAATGATTGTTACTGCTAGAAAATTTGACCCGTAGATTAGTACAGGTTACTTTGATTGGTAGCGATCTAGGAAATCTTTAGAATATTCCTTAAGAGTATCTTCACGTATCGCCGTTCGCAGATTTTCCATTAGCACCAGGATAAAGTGGAGGTTGTGAATTGTAGCTAGCCTATATCCCAAAAGTTCGTGACTGCGAAATAGGTGATTGATGTATGCAAGACTGTAACTAGAACAGACCCAGCAGTTACAATTGGTATCGATGGGGTCTGTGTTCACTTTGAATTGTTTATTGCGAATGTTGATCCGACCTTGGTCGGTAAATAGTGCTCCATTTCTTGCTAGCCTTGTTGGGAAGACACAATCAAATAAGTCTATTCCCATTAAAACTCCTTGAACCAGATGCTCTGGAGAACCGACTCCCATCAGATAGCGGGGTTTGTCAAATGGTAGAAGCTGGGTAGTGGCTTGCAAGGTCGCATACATAAGGTCTGCTGACTCCCCAACGCTTAGTCCCCCGATAGCATAGCCGGGAAAACCGATTGATGTTATGGAGTCAACTGCTTCCTTGCGTAGTGGAATAGATGTTCCCCCTTGAACTATACCAAAGAGTGATTGGGTTGTGTTGGTGTGTGCCTGTTTTGCTCTGATTGCCCAGTTATAGGTGCGAATAACCGCTTTCTTCAGTTCCAAAGGATCAGAGTCGTGTGGAAGGCAGTGATCTAAGGGCATGATAATATCAGCCCCTAAGGTTTCTTGTATGGATATACAATCCTCAGGGGTCATATAATGTTGGCTGCCATTAATATGCGATTTGAACTGTACTCCGTTTTCGGTTACCTTTATCAGCTTTCCTAGACTAAAAAGCTGAAAGCCACCGCTGTCGGTGAGGATTGGGCCGTCCCATGACATGAATTGATGAAGTCCTCCAGTACTTCTTATGATTTCCAGACCTGGGCGCAGATATAAATGGTACGCATTACTGAGAAGCATTTGGGCTCCTAATGCGCTAATTTCATGACTCGCTAAGGATTTTACGGATGCCTGTGTGGCAACGGGTAGAAAAGCTGGTGTGGATACTTGTCCGTGCGTTGTGGATACTACGCCTACTCTTGAGATGTGATCAGAACTAATGTGGGTTATTGTAAATTCCATCATACCTATGCTTTATACAAATCCTCGTACAACATGGTCTGCTGTAAGAGCTAAGAATGTTATGCCCAGAAATGGATAGGTGGAGAGTTTGAATATTCGGTATGAGGCTACGCTATTTGCATCTGTGATCATTTTCATACAAGCTACGAACATTAGGATACCCAAAGCATTTGCGACCACCCCGTAGAGTGCCCCAAATGGAGTTACGAACCAGATGAGATTGCCGTTAATCCATAAGCATCCCGCCAGAACCAGAGATATCCACCGAGTGTAGGAAACCTGATAGTGGATTGGGAAAATGTTGACGTTTGCTCGTTTATAGTCGTTTCTGAAGGCGATCATCAGGTTCCAGACATGGAGTGGTACCCAAATAGCTATGATTGAGCCAATAAGAATCAGCGACGAAGAGAGGCTGGGATCAACTGCAAACCACGCAACAAAAATAGGACCATTACTTGCTACAGATCCTAGGAAATGGGTTGCCCATGTTTTCCGAGCAATTACTGCTGATGCTAACGCTACTAATCCTGCCACGAAACAGTATAGGTGTAGAGTGAGAGCTAGTGTTAATCCTGTGGTGACTAATATGAGACACCACAGCAAGGCTAATTTTGGGTTCACCAAACCGCTTGGTAGCATGCGACCCTGAGTACGGTGCATTAGCGCATCGACGTGCCGGTCTAAGTAGTTTGTTAGTCCGTTTGCACCAGCACTTCCAGAGAGAAGTGCTGCGAATATTACCCCGAACTGTGTCCAGGCTATGGGATCGGGTTTAGCTATAATTGCGGCACATGCTCCAATGAGCGTGAGTAAGGCTGTCTCTCTGAGCTTCAGTAGGCGCAAATAGCAAACAAGTGGACTCTCCGTCCACTTGGTGCTATTAGTGTTTGAGGTTACTAATGGAATCAACATGTCTCGTGTTAGGGTGAATGTTTCAAGATATTGTTAATGCGTATCTTACAATGATTGGAGCTACAAAGTCTTCAGGGTATTGATGGCTAAATCATGGGGGACGGCAGATGTCACTATAGGCTTTCCAAGGTTTTCAAGGATAACCCAGTTAATGCTATTCCCGACACTCTTTTTGTCTTTTAGCATCGCAGCCTTAATGCTCTTAGATGGACTTGTGGCGAGCCGCAGTGGCAGCCCGAATTTAGAAAGGATTTCAGAATGTAATGTAAGAAGTTGTTTGTCTTGTGCCATGCCCAATTTGTTGGCGATAGTGGCCACAGCATGCATACCGATGCTAACGGCCTCTCCATGGAGGTATGTCCCGTAGCCCGTTGATGATTCAATGGCATGGCCAAGCGTGTGTCCATAGTTCAATAGCGTTCTTATCCCGTTCTTTTCTGTTTCATCCATTGAGACTATCGTTGACTTGAGTGCAGCGCTCCACTTTACTGCTTTTGTTGTCATTTCTGGGTCAAGATTGAGCAATAGATTGAGGTTTTTTTCTAGAAATACGAAGTAATGTTCGTCTAGCACTAGCCCGTGTTTAATGGCCTCTGCCCATCCCGAACGTAACTCTCTTGGAGGTAGTGTCGATAGCATCTCAACATTAATGAAGGTGAAAAGCGGTTGATGGAATGATCCTACAAGGTTCTTTCCTGCACGCAAATTTACAGCTACCTTACCTCCAATTGATGCATCAACCATTGCAGCGAGGCTGGTAGGGATTTGTACAAATCTCATTCCTCGTCCAAATGTTGCGGCAACAAATCCTGCTAGATCGCCGATCACTCCTCCACCTAAGGCAATCATAAGGTCTTGTCGTTGTGCTCGTTTTCGTGCCATCCAGTCGTATATTTTGGAGGCGGACGACAATGTTTTCGTAGCTTCGCCTGCAGGTATAATGAAACTCTCAATTTCTAGCTTAGATTGATCTAGCGCCTGAGTAACCTGAGCCAGATAGTGCGGTGCAACGTGATCATCAGTAACAATAAATATTTTTTCTTTCGTGATATGGCGAGCTAGGTACTCGTTGAGTTTACCTAGATTTCCCCATTCAACGAAAATAGGTGAGAATTCCCGTTCAGATGAAACCATGAGTTGTTCTGGTAAGATTGGCATCGAGTTTGTTTGCTCTAGTAACATTTTGCCACTATGACGTATCCTCCCAAGGTGCCATCCTCGTATTACCTCAAGTGCGACTTGTTCTGGACTTCCCATCGTTTCGGTCTGGATAACCCACTGAGAATTTGAGTATGAGCTTTGACGTTCGTTCTTGAGTTTCTGGATAGTAGAGAGCGGATCAGACGTGTTAAGTAAGGGGCGCTGGTTCCCGGATGAACCTTTCTTGAAGAGTCGATTGTGTATTTCAGTAGGATCGGCTTCTAGGCATATGACAATTGATGAGGTTTGAGCAGCATCACGGTTGGATTGTGAGCTGAGGGTTCCTCCTCCTGTGGCGATGACCATTGGAGGAGTTGAGAGAGCTGTTGTTAACACTTTGGATTCAAGAGCCCTGAACCAGTCCTTCCCCTTTTTTTCGAATATTTCCGGTATGGACATACCAGATTCTTCAACGATCATCTGATCAGTGTCAGTAAATCTCCAGCCCAGTTTTTTCGCTACGATCTTTCCTACTGTCGATTTGCCAGTTCCGGAAAAGCCTGTAAGCAATATACTTGGGATGCTGGTGAATGATGGCATTATTTTCATCTCTATTATTTTGATTTAACGCTACAGTGAAGCAAGCATGATTCGGAGTCTACTTTGTGACGATTTGTTTTGCTGAGTTTAAATTTCTTGCTGATTTCGAATGTCCGCATATCCTTGGCGATATGTGTCAAAGTTTCGCTTGGTCTCACTGATATGGTCTCCCCCAAATTTTTCTAGCATCGCGTCTGCTAACACTATGGATACCATTGCTTCAGCAATCACAGAGCATGTTGGAACAAATGTGATATCACTTCGCTCGAAATGAGCGCGATCCACAAATTTGCCATCGCGAAGATCTACTGTAGGAAGTCCGTTTATTATAGTGGCTATAGGTTTAACTGCGGCACGCACGACTAGGGGTTCTCCTGTGGTCATGCCTCCTTCTAGTCCGCCGGAGTTATTTGTTCGTCTCTGATATGGTTGTTCCCAGGCTTGCACACCTTCTGTTGTCCAGTCTGACACTGGCTTAATTACATCATGTACAGATGATCCGGGGAGATCTGCTTGAGAAAAACCTGCACCAAACTCTACCCCTTTTACTGCGTTCATGCTCATTACTGCTCCAGCTAGGCGCGTGGTCAGCTTTCTATCCCATTGAATGTGGCTTCCAAGCCCGATTGGGAGCCCTGTTGCTAAAACCTCCACTACCCCGCCTAAGCTGTCTCCTGCATCACGGGCATTATCTATAGCTTCGACCATACGGTTGCTTGTCTCAGAATCTGAGCACCGGACAACGGAAGTTTCAACTGCGTTCCAGTCTATTTCGGTTGAAGAGGGAGCATGAATGCCCCCAATCGCCTGAACGTGTCCGTGTACTTCTATCCCAAATGCTTCTAGAAAACGCTTCGCAAGGGATCCTGCTGCGACTCGAGCGGCACTTTCTCGTGCGCTCGATCTTTCAAGGATATTGCGGGCATCCTCCTGCAGATATTTCACAATTCCTGGGGTGTCAGCATGGCCTGGACGCAAATGAGTTATGGGTGCCCCAGGGTTTTCTGACGGACCAATACTCATTGCTTGTTGCCAAGGAGTGCCATCAGGTCCATTACCGTTTGCGAAGTCGCGGTTATCGATTAGAATTGATATGGGGCTGCCAAGAGTTAGTCCATGGCGTATGCCTGAGCGTATGATGGGTTCGTCGGTTTCTATTTTCATACGTCCTCCTCTTCCATGCCCTTGCATTCGACGCGTCATATCTCGTGACAGGTATTCTTTACTTACTTCAAGTCCAGCAGGGAGTCCCTCGACAATAACTGTCAATCCGGGGCCATGGGATTCTCCTGCAGTTAAAAAACGAAACATTAAACACTCCTTCACCCAGTTTATTGCCTTAAAGATTTTCTAGGGGGGCTAGTAACGTGGTATTGAGCTGGAAGAGTTGAGTCTGTTCAGCACTCCTGATGGGTCCATATACTTTGGTTGACCACGCTATATTTCGTTCAGTCTTTAGTATTCGGTTTCTGATGAGCGATATATGCCTCGATAGTTTGCATCATTAAATCGCGCGGGGCGGGTATACCAGTCCATAAAGTGAACGCATGTGCTCCTTGATAGATTAGCATTGACAGCCCCCCGGTTGCCACCGCGCCACGCATTTTTGCTTTCTTGACCAAGACAGTTTCAATAGGATTATACACAAGATCGTAAACAAACATATTTGACTTGATCAGCTTATCTGGTATCGGTGAGATATCAGCGTCGGGATACATGCCTATGGAAGTGGCATTGATGAGTACATCGCATTTTGGAACCCATTCCTGCAGGGTAGTTTTTGTAAACGCTATTGGGATCATTGCGTTGTATGCTGTGGCTTTTAATGATTTGGCTAGGTTGATAGCGCGGCCTTCATCTCTGTTGGCGATAATTAGGCAAGATGGTTGTTTTTGAGATAATGCGAAAGCGATCGAACGGGCCGCCCCTCCAGCGCCGATGATCATGATAGTTTGGCCTTCAGGGGTGAGTCCGAGATCTGATAGCGCTTCCAAAAAACCGGTGCCATCAGTGTTGTGTCCAATAAGCTGTCCTTCGGATTTGACTACCGTATTCACGGCGCCTACTAGATCTGCTGACTGGTCAATAGAATCGAGGAGGGGAATGATTGTCTCTTTGAAAGGCATAGTCACGTTCGCTCCATAAATATTAGACGATCTCATCGACGCTACTACGGATTCCAATTTATCTGGGGGTGTTTCCCAAATTTCATATAGCAGATTTAATTTTCTATCGTGGAATGCAGCTTGCTGAAATATTGGAGAAAGGGAGTGTCTTACTGGGTACCCAATTATACCTATTTTCCCATAGGTTTCTAATGGGGATTTCTCCGGTTGACTATTTGCCATAGAAATTTCTTTGCCTCCGGTGAATTATACTAGGATTGACGTTTCTCATTATCGAGCCATCTTTGGAGTATAATGGCAGCAGCAGCAGCGTTTAGCTGATCACGGTTTTTAGATGGGCTGATACCCGAGGCAATCAGGAAAGATTTTGCCTCTGCGGAGGAATATCTTTCATCTACTGTGTGTATCTCGATCGTGGTTTGTTTCTTTAATAGATCACAGAAATCCTTCACTATTTGTCCTTGTTGATGGATATTGCCATCCAAAGAAATGGGTAATCCAACGACGATTTCAGTGGTTTGTTCATTTTTAGCTATGGTCAAAATAGCTTGTACGTTGGCCATTGGGGATGAACTACTAATGGACTGCCTCGGGATTGCAATTCTCAGGTCAGAATCTGCTATTGATATTCCTATTCTACGCTCTCCATAGTCAACTCCAAGTATTTTCAGATGAAACTCCTTAGTGTGATAGGTCGCTTTAAGAATTATTGGAGAGTAAATCCCTTAAATGCGGAATGACTGATTTGATAGCGGCATCTAGCTTTTTAGTATCCTGGCCACCTGCTTGCGCAAGATGGGGACGCCCCCCTCCTCCCCCTTTCATAATAGGGGCAGCTTGTTTAATGAGTGTATTTGCATTAATGCCTTGTTCCACAAGGTCTGGGGTTACCATAATGATTATTGTCGGAGTTCCGTCAATGATTGCACCAACAGTTATGACTCCTGAGTTCAACTTATCTCGAATCCAGTCACCTGTATTTCTCAAGGCGTCCATTGAATTTGCTTGGGCTCGTAACGAGACCGCATGTATGCCTTCTATGATTTGAACATGGTCTTGATATCTTTCAACAGACTGTTTTGCTACTGTGTTGGAGAGTATGGCAATTTCATTTTGCAATTTCGTAAGTTCAGTCATTAAAGAAGCGGCTTTGGTTTCCACCTCTGGTATCGTCGAATGAAGTACTTTGGCGGTGGCGGCCTGAGTAGCGAAAGTTGAACGTATTAGTTTTGTTGCCATGACTCCCGTTACTGCTTCAATTCTCCTGAATCCTGAGCCAATATTGGTATCATTCGTGATTAGTAGGCTTCCTATTGCCCCAGTGAGATTAAGGTGAGTCCCGCCGCAAACCTCGACGCTAAATTTCGTGCCATTAGTTATTTCCACTACCCTGACACGATCTCCGTATCGATCACCAAAAAACGCTAAAGCCCCATCTTTAATTGCATTGCCATATGAGGTTTCATGTTTATTTACTAGTAGATTTCCTCGTATCTTTTGGTTCACGAGTTCCTCTATTCGGAACAAGTCTAAGTCTGATGGTGCTACGTCTGCAGTATAGTCGAATCTAAGCCTCTCATGAGTGACCGATGACCCTGCTTGTCGAATATGGGTGCCAAGAATATCACGTAATGCAGCATGAAGAAGATGGGTAGCTGTGTGGTTGGATGCAGTTGCGTTCCGATTGGTTGAGTCAACTTCGGTGGTAACTTCTACACCGATTTTTATAATTCCCTGAAGAACTTCTCCGTGATGGACAATTAGATCTCCAATAGGGCGATTGGTGTCGTTGATTGCTATTGTGCTGTCTTGGTGTCGTAGCAATCCCGAGTCACCCGCCTGTCCACCACCTTCTGGGTAAAAGGTGGTCTGATTCAAGATGACTTCCACTTTTGTACCCACAGAGGCAATAGTGGTTTCTTTCCCATCAACTAGCAGCCCTGTCACAATGCCTCTACCTTGAAGAGTGTCATATCCTTCGAAATTAGAGGTAATTTGACCAATATATGATTCATACTTATTGGTGCGGTTAATGTTGATATCGAAAGTGTCGATAGTTTTGTTTTGATTTTTTTGTTGATCCATGAGGGCAGAGAATGCTTGTGTGTCCAGGGTAATGTGGTTTTCTGTGGTAATTTCCTCTACCACTTCAGATGGCAATCCATATGTGTCATGCAGAATGAATAATTCCCTACCGCTTAAAGTTGTTAACCATACATCTACCTCCTTTTTATCTTGTGTCAAGGATTGTAGGCTTTCCATAGCTAACGATGCCCCGATGTCTTCCAGTGAGGATTGTGTTTGGTTCGGTGAGGGATGGGTGTTGGGTGTTGGGTTAGCTCTGTAGAGGACCCGGTAATTCAACATTCCATCCAGTATTTTCATAGCCCGTCCGCTAGTATCTCTAAATCGCTGCTCTTCATTTTGAATGGTTGCAATGATTGCATTGCGGTTGTGTTCGAGCTCAGGGTATTGAGACGACATATTTTCAATGACAGTAGAAGCTAGGTGTTGGACGAAAAAATTAGGTAAAGCCAGTTTTGTGCTAAATCGTACAGCTCTCCTAAGTATACGGCGCAGAACATAACCTCTTCCTTCATTAGCTGGGGTTACTCCATCAGCTATCAGGAATGAAACAGCACGAGTGTGTTCTGCAACGACTCTAAATGAGTGATCATGGTCTGGGTTTGATCCATAAGATTGCCCGGAAGAGTTGGAAATTGCTTTGATTAACGATTCGAAAATGTCGGTGTCAAATACGTTGTCCTTGCCTTGTAGGACACTTGTAATACGCTCAAGCCCCATCCCTGTATCGATGTTTGGTTTTGGAAGTGGAGTGAGATTTCCTTCGGGGTCAGCGTAATATTGCATGAAAACTAAGTTCCAAATTTCACAGAACCGGTTACAGTTTGAGCAACCTGGTCCGCATTTATTTGGATCCTCTTTTGAAGTATTGGCTAGAGAGGTGGGACACCCATAGATTTCTCCGAAATCGTAATAAATCTCTGAGCAGGGGCCGCAAGGTCCCTCGGAGCCTGCTGGGCCCCACCAGTTGTCCTCAAACCGATAAATTCTATCTTTTGTAACTCCAACATCGTTGAGCCATATATTGTGAGCTTCATCATCTGTAGCGTAAATGGTTACCCATAAAGTGGCTGGTGACAGTTTTAGTTCTTGGGTAAGGAATTGCCACGCCAACACGATCGCTTCTTTTTTAAAGTAGTCGCCGATACTAAAGTTGCCAAGCATTTCAAAGAATGTGAGATGATTTACATCACCGACTTCATCTATATCTGTGGTACGAAAACACTTTTGGCAGGAGGTTAGTCTTGGATTTGGAGGAGAGGATTCTCCGGTGAAGTAAGGTTTGAAAGGAACCATACCTGCACTGTTGAGCAGTAATGTTGGATCATCAGCTGGTATCAATGGAGCACTCGGCATTCGAAGGTGCTCGTGTGATTCGAAGAAGGAAATGAATTGTTCTCGGATTTCGTTGCCTGTCATTGGTTCCTATTTCAGTTGAACTATGTCTGTACTATGATAGCTAAGCTCTGAGTTTTTGTCGTTACATACGGTGATTGTATTAAACACGCTGCTAAGGTGTCAAACAAGAACCTTTTTTGTATAGACTGTGTATGAGTTGTGTTTTTCGAATAAATGTAAATCTACAGAAAACTATGGATGATCAAGAATGGGATCAATGATTAAATTATAGTATACTGTGGACGTACTTGGATACGATGGTATTCAGTTTGAATCGATATCAATATGGTTGGTGATAATGTCGGTGTATGTTACGTCATTAGGTTCGGCTCGCGGGAACTCACTCCTGTCTGCAACCCTAGGGGTTGCTATACAGGCACGAAGTAACGACCCAGTTGCGATAGCGAAACCGTTTTCAGTGGATCTTGTTGGATCAACACAGAAGGGGGATCTGGCAAAGTTGGAGCTATTGGGGTTAACAGTTCTTCAGCAGCAGATAGTTATCGATGAGATTGATGGATCCCTTGTGACGAAGTCAACTGCTATGGAAGAGTTGACAGATCAAATCAACGGTTATTCTGGGATTGTGGTTATGGATGGTGTGTCTGTTGGGGATATTGGATACGGTGATGTGACTCGCATATTGTCTGTACAGATTGTACGATCTACTAATTCTCGGGTAGTGGGAATCATTGATGTAGGGTGTGATTCTGATTCGTGGGATCCATATATAGGACTTGCTAATGAATTAGGGGATCTGTTCGCTGGTGTGGTACTTAATAAAGTGCCACGATATCGGTCTCATTGGGTTCAGTCTGAATTAACTCCTCGGATTCAATCTGAGGGAATAGACGTTCTTTCTATCATTCCAGAGAGCAGGGTTTTGGCGAGTCTCAGTGTGTCTCAGCTTGCGGAACTCGTCGGTGGTGAATTGACTTATGGTGAACAGTACGGGGATAGACTTGTAGAGCATCTGATGCTTGGGGTGAACGTAATGGATTCATCTATTCCGTATTATCAGCAACGAGCAAATAAAGCTGTTATTGTGAGGGGGGATCGCCCTGATTTGCAGATGGGGGCATTGGCAACAGATATCTCTTGTTTGGTTTTAACTGGAGATACGATTCCTGCACAATATATTGAGTATGAAGCCGATAAAGTTGAGGTACCTATAATTTGTACCGCTCATGGTACTATGGATGTGACAGACCTTCTCAGTGGGTGGACACACTTAGGGGGGTTCAGCCATTTAGGTAAAGTGGAAGAATTATCGTCGCTATTGGACCAAGAGTTATTCTTAGATAAGCTTCTTACTCTTTAGTAAATTCCTGTGTTGCCCATTTAGTCTCTTGTGGTACAATGAATAGAACATATGTTCTATTCATTGTAGGCGAGGAATTAATATGGCAGCAGCGATAACAAAATCGAAATTAGGAATTGTCAATATAGTTCAAGGTGAGCAAGTGCGGTATATCGGTCCAGCTGTAGATGGGCTGATGAATGGTATTGATGGAACGGTTCGTGTATTAAGAGTCCGTGCTGCGATAGTTGATTTTGGGGATTACGGGAGATGGAAAGTTCCTGGATGGTTCATGCAGCCAGTGTCGCAACGAAAAGATTAATAAAATATAAATACAACGTCGAAAACATCCAATAAATAAGAAGCAACAACGAATATTGGCAATTATACTGTGAAAGCATGAGGCTTGACGGCATAGTTGACGATGTATACCATACCTGTGCGATAAACTGTGGGATGATGGGTAGGCGGTGACAGCGAGTTTGCGATTGTTTTAGGTAACCTGCAGGGAGGTATATCATGACTGATAGTGCTCTGTCTGATTTACGTGTACTCGAATTAGGCGAATTTGTTTCTGCTGCTTGGTGTACTAGGGCATTTGCCATTATGGGCGCCGAGGTGATTAAGGTTGAATCGCCGGTTGGTGATAAGGCGAGGCGTGTTGGTCCATTTCCTGACGATATTCCTCACTCTGAAAAGAGTGGGCTCTATCTTTACCTGAATACAGGGAAAAAGGGCATCACTCTAGATATTGGGACTTCCACAGGACGTCAGGTGTTGTTAGAGCTTGTTACTCAGGTAGATGTGATTGTAGATAATCACCTCCCCGGTCAGATGAGGAAATGGGGGTTAACCTATAGTGATTTTCAACAGGTGAATCCTAGGGTGATATTCACCTCAATAACCCCATTTGGGTGGGAAGGTCCATGGAGCGACTATAAATCTAGTGATCTTGTGGGATTTCACGCTAGTGGGATCGGGCATGAGACTCCCTTGTTGTACGTCACCGATCCGGAGAATGAGCCTCCGTTGAAAGGTGCAGAGTACCAAGGGGATATGACCACAGGGTGGACGGCAGCTTCCTCTACAATGATGGCAATCTTCCATCGTGTCCAAACAGGTGTTGGTCAAATGTTGGATGTGTCACATCATGAAGCTCTGGCTAACATGGTTCGCCCCAACATCGCACGTTACACGTACTCAGGGGATATTGTTGAAGATCGGCCAGCTGCTCCCTCCCCAGCCGCAATGCAGTGTGCAGATGGGTACGTGGCGTTGTCTGCATTAGCAGACGCTCATTGGGCTGGCCTTAAGAATATGCTTGGGGAACCGGAATGGATTATGGATGAACGTTTTTCTGATCGTCCGGGGCGTATGGAGAATCGTCAAGAAATAAATGATTTGACACAGCTAGAGGTTTTGGAGCTTTCAAAGGATGAGGTATTCCGAAGAGCACAGGCAAATCATATTCCATGTTTCCCTTATAATACTGTGGAGGATGTTCTCAAGTCGGATCAATATGAGTCCCGGGAATATTGGGTGCCGGTTGATCATCCTGTTGCTGGGGAATATAACTACCCAGGAGTACCGTTTAAATTCTCTAAAAGTCCTGGTAACTTGGGACGATCCGCGCCGCTGCTTGGGGAACACAATGAACAGATCTTAATGGATCGCTTGGGCTATTCAGCTCAGAATTTGAGGGATTGGCGTGTTGCAGGTCTTTTGTAAGCCGGTGGATGATCTGATATGGTTATTTTATTTTCAGTAAATAGTGGGAGATGATATGACAAACTTGCCATTAGAAGGTGTAAGGGTTGTAGATTTTGGATTGATTTTGGCAATTCCTCACGCAACACAGTGGCTTTCTACTATGGGAGCTGAGGTGATTAAGGTCGAGAGTAAGTCACATCCTGATTTAGTTCGTGGTGGATTTGGTCCTCAAGGTGCTGCAGATGGTATACCTGGTTTAAACAGAACTGGAATGTGGAACACACTTCATTATGGGAAGAAAAGCTGTAGTATCAATATGACGACGGAAGAGGGGCGTGCATTAGCCCGCAAACTTATTGCTACTGCTGATATAGTAACTGAGAATTATACTACACCCGTAACGAAGCGATTTGGGTTGATTTTTGATGAATTGCGTAAGGTCAAGTCTGACATAATCATCTTACACCAATCATCGGCGGGGAGGACTGGACCTCTTAGTGATACGGTGGGGTGGGGGCCTACGAATCAGGCATATGCTGGGTTGCCAGTACTAACAGGGTATGAAGGCGGGATGCCACAGAGTATTGGAGGAACCTGGCCTGATTACATGATAGGAGTAGCTGTGGCCTTCTTGCTGCTTTCTGCTTTGCATCATCGTAATCGCACTGGTGAAGGGCAGAGTATTGACCTTTCTATGTGTGAAATGGTTACCTCAATGATCCCACAGGCAGTATTTGACTTCCAGATGAATGGAAGATTGCGATCGCCAACTGGCAATAGAGACCCAATGATGGCCCCTCATGACGTATATCGTTGCGCTGGCAATGATACATGGATAGCGATAACCGTTGAGACTAAAGATGAGTGGATGAAATTTTGTAATGTTCTTGGTCGCACCGATTGGTTGGAAGATGAGCGCTTTGCTGATGGCTACGCTCGTCAAAATCACCAAGGAGAACTTGATTCATTAATAACCGAATGGACACGTCAATATTATCCTGAAGAAGTGATGACAAAACTTCAGTCAGCTGGCATTGCTGCAGCACCAGTTTCGAATAGCATTGACATTCTCAATAATCCACAACTACGGCATCGTGGTTTCTTCGTAACCCCGGATCATCCGGAGGTGGGGCAACGTGAAGTCATGAGTACGCCGGTGCTTTATAGTAATATACCTGACAAACGCATTGGTACCGCCCCCCTGTTTGACGAACATAATGACTATGTTTTTGGAGAAATACTGGGCATGAGCTCTAGTGAAATAGAATCACTCATTGAAAGTGAAATCATTTTCTGAAAAGCTCACACACTGGAAGAAGGCTGAATGAGGATAAAGCGAGCGTTGTGGGGCCATTCCTTGTTTATCCGAATAAGATTATGGGTACTCTTAACCACCTTGGCTCTGGGGATGGTCAGTTGCACGGACGATGGAATTAACGAGGTATCTGTTCGTATTTCAGACCAATCTATCAAGGTAGGTAATATTTCGCATAATGAGGCCCCAGAGTGGTTCGCCTCCATGAGAGACGGGACTCACGTTTCACTTGGTGATGTGCTGCCTTTGGGGGCTCCTGCCCTTTTGTATTTCTTCTCACCTGGTTGAGGGACTTGTCGCTCCGAGGTTCGGATGCTTAACGAAGTTCACTCACTGTACAGGAATCAGGTTCACGTGCTGCTTATAGGGGTTAATGGAGTTTCAGATTGGGACGCTGTTGAAAAGTTCGCTGCGGTTACGAATTACAGTGGTGTCCCTCTAGTAGCTAGTGCTGAAACGCTCCGAGCATATGATATATTGAGTCAATCTACAAAAATAGCACTTGATGGAACAGGTGAGGTCATCTTTCGAAAAAGTTACGGAAATATGACAAAGGGTGATTGGTTCGATCTTTTGGATGAGCTGACATCTTAGCGAGACTTTTAGATACGTTCCATTAATGTGCACTGAAATATAGATAACATGCAATTATTTCCTAGGGCTGCAGGTCTGTACATACTTACTTTGTTCTTTGTTATGACTATCCTAATTGGTGGAGCATGTTCTCCCCTGAGGGAGACACGCTCAATAACAGTGTTTGCTGCTGCTAGCCTTCAAGAGCCGCTTACCGATATTACAGAGAAGTATAGCGCTTTAAACAATATTGATGTGTATTTGAATCTTGGAGGCTCACTAGCACTTGCGAATCAAATAGCCAGAGGGGCACCTGCAGATGTATTTATTTCAGCAGGGGTGAATCCCACTGCGAAAATAAGAGCCGAGAATATGGTAGCGCCACATAACGTGGTTTCTTGGCTGACCAATGAAATTGTCTTGGTTGCTGGTGCGCCGAATGGATTTGTGAACCGGGGAATTGAAACCGTGCTCGGGAAAACAGTCGCTGTAGCCGATCCTGAACGGGCTCCCGCTGGCCGGTATGCAAAAGAATGCCTGGAAACGTTTGGCTTGTGGAACCAAATGGAATACAGTGTGATACGTTCCGCCAATGTTCGATCTGCTCTTGTATCAGTTGAAACAGGGGCCGCGGATCTGGCGTTTGTTTATCGAACTGATTTATTATTGTCTGATGCAGTTGAGGTAGTTTTCCCGTGTCCCAAAGGAAGCCACACTTTTATTGAGTATTTAGTGTCTCTTATCGGGAGAGACCAACAGGCTGAATATGGTGCAAATTTTATTGAGTTCTTGAATACTGAATATGTGAAAGGAATCATGCGCAGGTATGGGTTTATCGTTATTGAGCAACCCTAATAGGTGGAATTAGATGACTTCTTTGGAAATACAAGCGATTCTGTTGTCGATGAAAGTTGCTTTGTTCTCTACGGTTTTGGTTCTACCTGTCGCCGTTAGTGCGGCATTGTTTCTTAGTAGAGCAAAGAGATCAGTTAGGCTTCCACTTGATATACTCATTACCTTACCATTGGTTCTACCCCCAGTTGTTCCAGGGTATATGTTATTGATGCTGCTAAGTAAGAAAGGATTCATAGGAGGTCCTCTCTATAACATAACTGGTTTCGAGATAATTTTTACTTGGGGAGCTGTCGCTATTGCGACAGCAATAATATCACTACCATTGATGGTCCGGACTATGGAAGTGGCGTTTCAAGGAGTAGATCGTAGGCTTGAATCGGCATCAAGAAGTTTGGGTGCATCAAAATGGAGAACGTTCTTGTATATAACAGTTCCTTTGTCATACAAGGGGATTATTGCGGGTGCGCTTGTTGGATTTACCAGAGGGTTAGCAGAATTTGGGGCAACCATAGTTGTAGCAGGCAACATTCCTGGGAAGACACAAACTATTTCGCTTGCGCTATTTTCTGCTATCGAAACAGGACAAGATGGTGTTGCTGCTAGGCTAATTTTAGTATCTGTGTCCTTGGCAGTTGTCGTTTTGGTGGCCTATAGCTTATTGGTAAATCAGCAGAGAACGTGATGAGAAATATTTGAACTCTTGTAAAATTATTTTATAGAAGGCATTGGCAGATGTTAAAAATTGACTCGCTTAAAGTGAACCTTGCTGATATGGATTTAGATATTACAGCAAGGATACCAGCTGGTATAACTGGTCTTTTTGGTGTTTCTGGTAGTGGCAAAACAACGACTTTAAATTGCATCGCTGGACTTATTACACCACAGCAAGGTCGGATTCAGCTGGATGATAAAGTTATGTATGCTGAAGATAAAGGTATTTTCCTACAACCTGAACGCCGACGTATTGGGTATGTCTTTCAGGATGATCGCCTTTTCCCTCATATGAATGTTATGAAGAACATTATCTATGGGACTAGATTTATCCCTCACTATGGATCCCGGATTGCGGTTGACGATATAGTCAATGTTCTTGAGTTAGATGCTCTTATGAGCAGGATGCCATCTACTCTTTCAGGTGGAGAACGACAGCGGGTATCACTTGCAAGGGCATTGGCAACCTCTCCTGAGTTGCTACTACTGGATGAACCAACGGCCTCTCTTGATGCAGGTATGCGCGGTACAGTGTTGAATTATCTCCGAAGGGTATGGGAAGAATTTCATATATCTATGATATTTGTTTCCCACCTCATAGCTGAAGTGATGGTGCTTGCAGATTCTTGCTTAGTTATCTCAGATGGTAGGGTTGTAGCTTATGGTTCTCCTCGCGAGGTACTTTATGATGTGCAAGTGTTTCCTATTGCGAATATAGAATCAATCGACAATTGGATTGAAGTGCGCATTGTCAGACATTACCTTGAAACAGGATTGACAGAGGTGTCTATTGATGCAGCACATACTCTTTTTATTCCGAGTTTTGTAGCTAAACAGCCTGGAGATAGAGTCTGGGTCTTGTTGCCTTCAGAAAATATTATAGTCTCTTTATCGGAACAAACTGGAATAAGTGCTCGAAACAATATTAGGGCTGTAGTTAAGGAAATACATATGATGAAGGATTCTGCTTTGATGTATGCAGATATGGGTACGTCTGTTGTTGTACAGCTAAGCCGTATGGCCGTTCAAGAACTGGATATACAGATCGGTCAAGAAGTTTATCTAATCTTTAAGTCTAGTTCTCTCACTGCACTTAATGGTTGATAGGACCAATGAGAGTTTGCCCCTTTGTCATAGTAGAAGGAATATCTTTGCTAGCAACTTGTTAGTGTTTCTTTTCCTGTTTTACATTCATTGATTAGAAAACAGGTGTGACATGCAGGCGTTTTTTTACATAGTGCTTTGCAGTGGGCGACAATGATTGCGTGGTATTCACTATAAACTGATGTGATTTTGGGCACAGTGGAATGAAAAAAATCTTGCCACTCATCATAAACCTTATTTAGAGGGCCATGGCCCAATCGCGAAAATAGACGTTTTGTATATTCATCAACAATGAACATAGCTTCTTCAGCGCCATATAATATAATTGCGTCTGCGGTCTCTTTCCCAATTCCTTTTATTGAAAGAAGATCTTCACGAAGAGCTTCTTTGGGTTGTCTTAGGTAGGATTCAAAATCGTCCTGGTATGAGGAATATACATGAGAAGCTAGGGCCTTAATCCTTGATGCTTTGATTGTGTAATAACCGCTCGGGCGGATAATTTGGGAAAGTCGATCTCTAGAAATTTGATGTAGATGTGTAGGAGATAGCAGGTCATTATCTGCTAGATTTGCAAGAGCCTTATTCGCATTATTCCAGTTTGTCGATTGGGTTAATATAGCGCCTATGGCCATTTCAAATTTGGTTGTAGCAGGCCACCAATTTTGCTTTCCATAGTGGTTGCTTAACTTATTGAAAAGGGCAGATGTTTGATTTTCTTGATTGAGGGGCAACCTATCCTCTCCTTCAGCTAGTCTATTTAATCTAGTCGTGATTTTGGTGGTGGTTTATTATCAAATCTGCAATATATGTGTTATGTTGGTTTATGTTGAAGTTGATAAATGAAGCATATCATGATTTGGAAAATGTGTTTGAAAATAGAAATATATTTTCCAATATAATTAGATGTACTCACTCAGATATAGTACAATCATGTTGGCTATCGTGCATAAAGTTTTTTTATCACAGAGGGAAGTATGGGGCAGTTTCTTGAGAAGCTAGAGAAAATTTCTAAGAAAAATAAATCTTTATTGTGCGTTGGACTTGATCCAAATCCTGCACAGATACCTGTACAGGATATATATGAGTTCAACAAGGCAATTATTGAAAATACTCAGCATTTAGTCTGTGCCTATAAACCTAATATGGGGTTTTATGAGGCACTGGGAATAGAAGGCCTACGGATTTTGGAAAAGACAGTAGCAGCAATCCCTGAAGAGATACCAGTTATAGGTGACGCTAAGAGGGGGGATATAGGTTCAACAGCTGAGGCGTATGCAACTGCTTTATATGACTATTGGAGGTTTGATGCGGTCACGTGTAACCCCTTCGCTGGGTTTGATTCTGTTATACCTTTTTTAAGGCCAGATAAAGGAGTGTTTTTCTGGTGTCGCTCATCTAATCCTGGAGCAAAGGATTTTCAAGATTTACTCGTGAGTTCTGGCGATATAGATGCTCCTGTTCCCTTTTATGAGTATTTGGCTAGGACTATAGGATCTTGGGAAACGGATGCTGATCTTGGTCTGGTTGTTGGTGCAACGTATCCTTCGGAGCTAAGGCGCATCAGGGAGGTATGTCCGTTCTTACCAATATTGGTCCCTGGGGTGGGTTCACAGGGAGGCTTGCTAGAGGCGTCGGTTGCGAGTGGTATTGATAAAAGAGGAGCAGGAATTTTAATATCAGCCTCTCGACAAGTGTTGTATGCGTCTTCAAGCGCTGATGAATATGCGACTTCGGCAAGAGATGTAGCTAAAACACTGAGAGATTCCATAAATGAAGCACTTAACTCAGAGGGATCAACGTGGATGGAATAAGTATTGGGCAGCGGGTATTAACTAAGAAGCCGCATATATGCGGGAATATTGAGTGGATGATCTTTCAGATCGCAGACAGAATTGGTATACGCTGTATTCAGTGCGGGAAAAAGGTATTTATATCTAGCTATAAATTTTCTGATTATATTCAGAGTAGTAAAAATCCGTGAACTCTAGGTAATTATTAATTCATTTGTTGTAATGTTGATGAATTGTTAATATAGTTGACCCCTATAGGCCCTTAGATTAGAATGCTGAAAGCCATAACAACTTGGGGTTTGTACGCTGAAAACTTGGAGAGATATGCAGAAATTTACAAACAATGGGGCTGAAGGTGAAGTCCCGGATGTTGTCATAGGGCGAATGCCGATCTATCTTCGTGCATTAATCCGATTGAATTCTCAGAACATTGAAGTGGTTAGTTCTCGCGAATTTGGGGCCTTACTTGATATTACTCCGGCGCAGATTAGGAAAGATCTAAGTTATTTTGGTCGGTTTGGGAAACAAGGAAAAGGATATAGTGTCCAACATCTTTCTAGTGCAATTCGGGAAGTATTAGGAGTTGGGCCAGGTCTCCAATGCCCTGTTGCTTTAGTAGGAGTTGGTTCCTTGGGGCTTGCTCTTTTAGGTTATCCAAATTTCGGACTCGAAGGGTTTCAGATAGTTGAGGCGTTTGATGTGGACCCCCGGCAGATTGGGAGAACGATTGAGGGTTTAACCATCAGACCTATACATCAGCTTAATCAAGCGTTGAGTGAATCTGGAGTCAAGATTGCGATAGTGGCGGTTCCGGGAACACAGGCTCAGCAAGTGGTGGATCAACTGGTAGGGGCAGGAATAAAGGCAGTTTTGAACTACGCGCCATACTCTCCCAGGGTACCGGATGGTGTCAGGGTATCTAATATCGATCCAGTATTATCGCTGCAGGCAATGGCCTACTTTGTTAAGGGTGATTTGAAGTAAGCAATTTTTGGGTGCACTGATATATTATGCAAGCTTTTTAAAGTGAGGCCTCTTCTTCACGGCGCGAGGGTCTTCGTGTTTTTTGCCTGCGGGCCACTTGAATCCTAGCTTCTCCTCGCTTGATTGATGTGAGTGCACGCTCAAGATCAATGTCAGAAGCTCGATTGATTACCCGTTCTTGAGCACGAGCGACAGCTTCCTCTGCTCGTGCTATGTCAATTGCTTCAGATCTTTCTGCAGCGTCTGCTAGTATCGTAACCTTGTTTCCGAGTACTTCGAGAAACCCTCCAGTTACAACGATATCAGTCTCTTCGCTTCCCTTTATTATCCGTAGTTCCCCTGGTTTCAGTACGGTTAGTAAGGAGGCGTGGTTAGGTAAGACCCCCAATTCGCCATCAATACCGGGAGCGACAATACCATCCACTTCATCAGAGTAGAGGACCCCTTCTGCTGTGACTATTTCAAACTGCATAGTTGTCATTTACTTTGTCCCAACTGCTGCCATTGCTTGGGCTGCTTCCACTGCTTCATCAATGGTTCCTACCATATAGAAAGCTTGCTCTGGAAGATCGTCATGTTTGCCATCAAGGATTTCTTTGAATCCTCGCACCGTTTCCTGAACTGGTACATAGCGTCCTTCTCTACCCGTGAAAGCTTCTGCCACAAACATTGGTTGTGATAAGAAGCGTTGTATTTTTCGTGCCCTGGCGACTGTTTGTCTGTCTTCTTCGGACAGTTCCTCCATCCCAAGGATAGCGATAATATCCTGTAGATCTCGGTAGCGCTGAAGCACTCGTTGGATCCCTCGAGCAACCTGGTAATGTTCTTCCCCGACAATTGCCGGATCAAGAATTCGTGAGTTCGAGGAAAGCGGATCGACTGCTGGAAATAGGGCCTGGGCAGCGATTGCTCGATCAAGGGATATTACGGCGTCAAGGTGTCCGAAGGTAGTTACAATACCAGGATCGGTGTAATCATCGGCAGGTACGTATATAGCTTGGAATGATGTGATTGACCCTTTGTTAGTGGATGCAATTCTTTCTTCTAAGGCTCCCATTTCAGTACCCAAGCTGGGTTGATATCCCACAGCAGATGGCATACGACCTAACAGGGCAGAAACTTCCATTCCTGCTAGGATATATCGGTATATGTTGTCAACGAAAAATAAAACGTCTTGGTTTTGACTATCCCTGAAATATTCTGCCATGGTAAGACCGGTCAGCGCTATTCGTGCCCTTACGCCTGGTGCTTCGTTCATTTGTCCAAAAACCAACACCGTGTTTTTAAGCACTCCTGAGTCTTGCATCTCGTGCCAGAGGTCGTTTCCTTCTCGAGATCGTTCACCAACTCCTGCGAACACGGATGTTCCGGAGTGCTCTGTGGCGATGTTACGGATAAGCTCCATAATAACTACTGTCTTTCCTACTCCGGCTCCACCGTATGCTCCGACCTTTCCTCCTTTGGTGAAAGGAGTTACTAGATCGAGCACTTTGATTCCAGTTTCCAGTATTTCTGTAGATGAGTCTTGTTCGTCGAATTTGGGGGCAGCTCGATGCAATGGCCAGTATTCTTCGCTTACAACGTCTCCAAGGTTATCGAGGGGTTCTCCCAAAACATTGAAAAGACGACCGAGTGTACCGTCACCTACAGGAACGCTAATAGGTGCCCCTGAGTCTGTGACTTTAGCTCCTCTCGATAATCCATCCGTTGCTCCCATAGCTATGCATCGGGTCCATCTGTTCCCGATATGTTGAGCTACTTCCAGTACTAACTTTTCACCATCGTGATCTACCTCAATGGCATTAAGGATCGTGGGTAGTTCGTCTTGTGGAAACTCAACATCAATTACTGTCCCTAGCACTTGTACTACTTTACCTTTACTTCCACGTGCCATAGGTTTCCCCGCTTTCTTTCTGTTTAATTAGTTCTATTTAGCCTTCAAGTGCTGCTACACCACCAATAATATCAAGCAGCTCGCTTGTAATGCTTTCTTGTCGAACTTTGTTAATTTTTAGTGTTAAATCATCAAGCATATGGTTAGCGTTATCCGTTGCGTTTTTCATTGCAACCATTCGTGATGCTTGTTCACTGGCCAAAGATTCTAAGATGGCTTGATAGATCAGAACCTCAAGGTACCTAGGAGCAAGTGCGTTTAACACTTCTCCAGGACTAGGTTCATATATATACCCGATTTGTTCGTTAGCTTCTAGTTGTACATCAGGATCAAGGGGCAAAAGTTTTTGTGCAACCGGTTGTTGTATTTGTACATTAATGAACTTGTTGTATACCAATTGCACTTCATCAATGGCACCGCTTTCGTATTCTTGAGCTATCAAAGTTGCTAATGGTAATATACTGTCTAACTTAGGTTGGTCCCCGAGATCAGTGAATACTGCCTGAACATTGGTGCCGTATCTGACCATAAAGTCGCGCCCCTTTTTGCCGACTGTAAAGAGATTTGCGGGAACCCCAGTCGAGATAATAGTTTGGGCAGCGAGTCGGTTTGCATTAGAATTGAGTCCACCACATAGACCACGATCTGCAGTTACAAGCACCATGCCCAGATTCTTAACCTCTCGTTGTTCCATTAATGGATGTGTGGCATCTCCTGGCTCCAGTTGCGTCACCAAGTGGCCTAATAAAGAACTTATGCGTTCACTATAGGGGCGTCCGGCCAACACATTTTGCTGGGCACGACGCATTTTTGATGCAGCTATCATTTCCATAGCACCAGTTACTTTGATAGTGCTTTCAATAGTTCTTCCACGACGTTTTAGTTGGCGTAAATTGGGCATAAGATCTCCTGATCATCCTTAGTAGGAGGTAGTAGCCTTGAAGCCCTCGATTGCTTTGCCAAGTTCCTGTTCGGTAGCCTCGTCGAGATCCTTCGTTTCCATTATTTTATTGAGCATCGCTGAGTGTGCGCCTTCCATGTAGCGATGGAAATCTGCTTCAAATGTTTGAACCTGTTCCACTGGAACGTCGTCGAGATAGCCATTTAGAACTGCGTACAATATGGATACTTGTTGTGCCATACTGAGAGGTTGGTACTGTGGCTGTTTCAGGACTTCTGTCGTTCTTTGACCTCTTTCTAATTGTTGTCGTGTAGCAGCATCAAGATCTGAAGTACCGAACTGGGCGAAAGTGACCAGTTCGTTATATTGAGCCATGTCCATTCTTAGGCGTCCAGCTACTGAGCGCATCGCTCGTGATTGCGCTGCGCCACCTACTCGAGATACCGATAAACCAACGTTTACAGCTGGTCTCGTTCCTGCGTTGAATAGATCTGGCTCTAGGTATATTTGACCATCGGTTATTGATATAACATTTGTAGGTACGTATGCAGACACGTCACCTGCTAATGTTTCGATTACTGGTAGTGCGGTCAGAGATCCGCCTCCGTGTGCCTCATCAACTTTAGCAGCACGCTCTAGCAATCGGCTGTGGAGGTAGAAGACGTCCCCTGGGTATGCTTCACGTCCAGGAGGCCTGCGAAGCAGTAAGGATAGCTGTCGATATGCCCAAGCATGTTTAGAAAGGTCATCATAGATGATTAGTGCATCTTTCCCTTGCTCCATAAATTCTTCCCCGATGGAGCATCCAGCGAATGGGGCTATGTATTGCAGTGGAGCAGGGTCTGATGCTGTGGCAGCTACAATGATCGTGTGATCCATAGCCCCATGTTCTTCAAGTGTTGCCACCATGCTTGCAATTCTTCCGATACGTTGTCCGATCGCTACGTATATGCAGATAAGATCGCCACCTTTTTGGTTGATGATAACGTCAAGAGCTATAGCAGTTTTGCCAATAGAACGATCACCAACTATAAGTTCACGCTGGCCCCGACCAATTGGAATCATGGCGTCTATTGATTTGATGCCGGTTTGTACAGGAGTATTGACAGAGCTACGTGCTGTAACGTTGGGTGCAACACGTTCAACTGGTCGATAGGTCGAGGTGTTGATAGGGCCCTTACCATCAATAGGCTCGCCTAGGGCATTGACAACTCTGCCGATCATGGCCTCACCGACTGGTACTTGCATGACACGTCCAGTTGTTCGTACTTCATCACCTTCTTTGACTGCTGAGTCTTCACCTAGGATGGCGATTCCAACCTGATCCTCTTCGAGGTTCATTGCTATGCCGACGACACCGCTTTCAAATTCGACCATTTCTGTAGATCGAGCTCCAGACAGACCATGTACCCTAGCTATCCCGTCACCAATTTCGACTACTGTACCTACATCAACTACTGGAACTGTAGTACCGAACTCCTCAATTTGTTTACGTATTACCGAGGTTATATCCTGTCCTCTTGTTGCCATAGTCTACTCCCTTTGATTGATGACTGAGCCGTGCATGAGATTCTCTGTGCAGGCCGGTTTGCGTGTTCAGTTAGTCCCGATCTCCTGACGAAGTCTTTCGAATCGCGATTTCAAGGTGCCATCTATGAGTTTATCCCCGACACGTGCCCTAAATCCGCCTACGACTTCGGGGTCTACATTCAAGTTTAGGTTGACACTCTTGCCGATTAGCGAAGAAAGAGCCTGTGTTAGCTTTTCTTTTTCTTCGTCACGTAATTCCACAGCTGTCGTCACCTCTGCTGTTTCTTGCCCAAGTGCTTCGTCTGCAGCTACACGATACTGTTGGAGTATAGCTGCTGCGATGCGCAGGTCGGTACGGACTGTTAGAAGCGACATTAGGTTGCGAAGTAGAGCGTCCTCTTGACTGAGGACTTCTTGGATTGCTGTCATTTTGTCATCTTCTTTTACTTTGGGGCTTTCAAGGAAATCGAGAAATTCAGTGTTCTGAAGAACCGTTACTAGTATCTCTAGATTTACTGTCCAGCCCGCTATGTTGTTTGCGTCTTGAGCGATTCCAAATATAGCATCTGCGTATCGCTGCGGTGATCCCTTTCGTGGCATCGACTATCCGCTCCAATCTAAGATAGGCTACGATTTACGGCTGTCTTCAAGGACCTGGTCAATGATTGCGCTATGTGCATTTCGATCTATGGACTGCTGGACTACTCTTTCAGCAGCCAGAACTGCTAGATCTGCAAAATTCCTGCGAACTTCATTGATTACTCTGTCCCGTTCTTGATTGATATCCTCCCGTGCTCTCTCTATGAGTGCATCAGCTTCTGCCCTGGCACGGTCTTTTTGTTCTTCACGAAATCTCTCTGCAGCTGCGCGAGCTTCAGCCATAAGTTGTTGGCCTTGCTCTCTTGACTCGGCCATTTGACCTTCAAATTCGGCACGATTGCGAGCAGCTTCTTCCCGAACCTTGTCGGCTGATTCAAGGCTCTCCCTGATAGTTTCTGCTCTGTCGCTTAGCATTCGCAGTATTGGTTTGAATCCTACTGCGTACAGTATGCCTAACAGTATCAGGAAGTTGGCCCCGTAAGTTATGAGACTAGGTATGTGAAATCCGAGCCCAGATTCTGGCACGGTGCCCACCTTTCTCAGACTCGCAGTCGTGGATTTAAGTAACAAGGCTATTGAATACGGCAGCTGGTGTTAAGCATCTGTCACATCCAGTGAGACTTGGGTCCACGGTCTATCGGGTCTATATTCTTTAATTCTGCTAAACTACTAGTGCTAACAGGATCGCCATGATCAATGCGTAGATACCAACAGCTTCTGCGAAAGCTATGGCAAGTATCATGTTTGTGAGGATTGCCCCGCGCGCTTCTGGGTTTCTTCCGAGCGCATTCATTGCTCCTGCACCGATCATTCCCACGCCAATACCAGGCCCTATCATTCCAGCTCCAGCGGCAATGCCTGCAGCTAGCAACTTCATGTCGCCCCCTGCGGCAGCTTCTGCTTCAGCTGCGAGTGCAGCCCCTGTCGTTATTGCGGATTCCAGTCCTAACATGACTCCTCCTTAGAGTGTGATTCATACCAGATTATACATTTCTCCAATGCGAGAAATTAGTCTTGCTTTGTGTAGGCAGCAGCAGCCAAACCTAAGGCTCCGCCTGCTATTGCCAATGCCACCACTGCTATAGCTAAAGCAACGAGATCCATAATAGCCTCCTGTAATAAGGGTGCATTTTAATGTTCTTCTCCTTCATGGGACGCTACTGCCACAACGGCGAACACTAATGTGAGCCCAGCGAATATAAGTGCCTGAACGAACCCCACAAGTAACTCAAGGCCGTAGAAGGGTAAAGGAGCACCGAATGCCATTAAGAATCCTGCCACCAGTAGCAGGATTTCTCCAGCGGTCATGTTGCCGAACAACCTAAATGTAAGACTGATCATTCTGATGATGTGACTGAAGAATTCCAGTATACCAACGAATACATCAACTAGACCCATACCGATGTTGCCCTTAAGTAGTTGTCCGAACCGGAAGAACTCCCCTAGGTATCGAATGCCATGGGCTTTGAACCCCCAGAACTCGAAATACACGAACGAGATAAGCCCTAGTGCAAGGGGCATATTAACGTCAGTACCAGCAGGTTTCAAGAAGTGAGCGACTACGTTTCCATCGTTACTGACATATGCCAGACTCTGGTAGATAGGTATCAGGGCTAACCATGCGTTGAAGAGCACGAAGAATAGAATCGTTGCTATCAGAGGGAAGAATTTTTTCCCATATTCTGCACCGGCAACACTTATCACGAAATTATAAAGGCTTTCGACGGCAAATTCCATGAGGTTTTGGATGCCCTTGGGTACCATGCTCATGTTTCTGGTAGCCAGAAAGAATATAGCGATGAGGACGAAAGTTGTAATCCATGAGGATAATAGTGTGTTGGTAATAGCGAAGGCTTGAGTTGCTCCGCCTAACTCAAGCCCACTAGTTGCCAATGCGTGTGGAATTAGCGATACATGAGGTTTTTCTAGAAATGGTTCGCCTCCGAAAAACACAACGCCAATTGCTCCGTTTACGAACGCCCATCCTACAGCAATCAATATGCCGATGAGTATCACCATTCGAATCGGTTTTTTGGTTAATGACAACTCGCTCTCCTAAGGTTCTGAGTTATTTACCGTCTTTGCGTTATCGGTTGCTTTCTACCCAAGGCTTTAGAAGCTTGTAAGTCCCGTACCCTGCGGTTAAGAGTCCTAGCCCCAATCCTAATAGTGTTAAGAATGGCATGGACTCCAGTTGCCGGTCCAGCCATATTCCCACCCCAACACCAGCAAGTAAGCAGAGTGCTATATACCATCCTATCCCGAGGAATTGCAACACCGTTGTCAGGTCGCGTCTGTTCAAAACGCCAACTCCTCTGGAAGCCTGCAAAAGGTTATCATAAATTTGCCAATTGGGTCAACGGAATTTATTGATCATTTTTCTGCATTTCGTTGCGTTACTATTAGTTTCCCTTGTGATTCTTAATATACCTATATATAGAGTTGTTTTTGTAATCTGAGTTATTTCCTAGTCGTCAGATAGCCATAGCTTATTTAGAAAGCCCTTTAGTTTTATATTCGTTTCCCCGGATGTAGGTTGAGTGTCTTTGGCTTTTTTGACGAAGTCATTTGTAATAATTGAATTGGTTCCGATCGTTAATGCTGCAAATCCCTGTATCTCTCCAAGGAAATTAGCATCGAGGGTGTTCAGGATTGCACCTTTGCGATCTTGGTCAAGCGTTTTGATTTGGTTAGTTGCAATACCATCAACCATTCCACTGAGCCGTTTGCCATCAAATAATTCTAATTCTTTTGTTTCGATATTATTTACCAGGGTACCAAGACGTTCTTCTCCAAGAATGGTTATAGTGTTGACGTTTATCTCTGTTGCGAGGGCGACGAGTTGGTTGCTATCCAGTTCCGCAAGTTGTGCTCCGTTCATAGTTAGAGCGAAGCTTCCGAGACGCATCCCGCCAAGATCTTTCATATCAGCAACTGCGAACTGCTTGGCCATGTCCTTAAGTTTCTCACCGCCAAGATCTTTCATATCAGCAACTGCGAACTGCTTGGCCATGTCCTTAAGTTTCTCACCG
>Ga0114996_10000416_pt1 | contig 59750 bp, 80 predicted proteins | sample ArcticOcean_MG_C_4_FD_87039 | JGI IMG/M metagenome (GOLD analysis project Ga0114996, IMG submission 87039) | Marine microbial communities from western Arctic Ocean - ArcticOcean_MG_CB4_134 | ecosystem: Environmental > Aquatic > Marine > Oceanic | place: Arctic Ocean: Canada Basin | collected...
ACAAGAAATATTGTATCCATGTCATTTTTTCTAGCAGCCATAACATACTTTTTTGATTCTTCTATTGCCATATCAGGTAGAATTAATCCATCAATTCCTGCATCTTTTGCACGTTTGATGAATTTTTGATATGTTTGATTATACAAGATATTTGTATATGTCATTAAAACTAATGGAATTTCAGATTCTTTTCGTATCTTTTTTACAATTGAAAAAAAATCATTGATTTGTGTACCTTTATTTAATGAATGAGTGCTTGCCATTTGAATTGTAGGTCCATCTGCAATTGGATCAGAAAATGGAAATCCTAATTCAATAATATCTGTCCCTCCTGCAATCAATCCTCTAACCGCGGTAAGTGTTGCATTCTCTGATGGATATCCCACCATTATGTAAGAAATTAAGGCAGATTCTTTTTGTGATTTTAACTGTTGAAATTTTTCTTGTATTCGTGTCATTTTTTTTCTAAATATTCCTGTACTATATCGATGTCCTTATCTCCTCTTCCTGATAATGTCACTACAATTGATTCTGTTTTCTTCATTTTCTTTGAAATTTTTATTGCGTATGCTATTGCATGTGCAGATTCTAAAGCTGGAATAATTCCTTCAGTTCTTGTAAGAATTAAGAATGCATCTATAGCTTCATTATCTGTTACTGCTTTGTATTCAACTCTTTTTTGATCTTTTAGATACGCATGCTCTGGTCCTACTCCAGGATAATCTAATCCTGCAGAAATACTATGTGTTTCACTAATCTGTCCGTCTTTATCTTGCATCAAATATGTCATCATTCCATGTAAAACTCCTTTTTTACCTGCAGTAAGTGGTGCAGAGTGTAATTTTGTATTAATTCCCTTACCTCCTGCCTCTATACCTATGATTTTTGTACGTGTATCAATTAATGGATAAAATGTACCTATAGCATTGGATCCTCCACCAACACATGCAATTACTGCATTTGGAATAATTTTCATCTGCTTTTTAATTTCTGTACCAATCACAGATTGAAAATCTCTAACCATTAATGGATATGGATGTGGACCTACTGCTGAACCTAGTAAATAATAAGTTGATTCAACATTGGTAATCCAATCTCTCATAGCTTCATTAATTGCATCTTTCAATGTTTTAGATCCTGATTTCACTGTATGTACTTTAGCACCAAGTAATTTCATTCTGTATACATTTTGTTTTTGACGTATAGTATCTACATATCCCATGTAAATTTCCGCTTTTAGACCAAGACTTGCACAAGCCATTGCAGTTGCCACTCCATGTTGACCTGCACCTGTTTCTGCTATGATTCTTTTTTTACCCATTTTTTTAGCTAGTAATGCTTGTCCTAAGGTATTATTGATCTTATGGGCTCCTCCATGCAACAAATCTTCTCTTTTTAAATAAATTTTACAACCACCAATTGTTTTGGTCAAATTTTTAGCAAAATACATTGGTGTTGGTCTCCCTGCATAATCTATTAGTAATTTTCCAAGTTCTTTTTTGAAAGTTTTATCATTTCTTATTTTTAGATAATTTTTTTCTAATTCTTCAATTGCGGGTGCTAATGTCTCAGGAATGTATTTACCACCAAACTCCCCAAATCTTCCATCTTTTGGAATTCCTATTTTCATATGGCATTCACCAATTTTTGCACAGTTTGTTGTATGTCATCTGTTTTCATGATACTACTACCTACTAAATATGCGTCAGCATCACATTTATGAAGAAATCGAATGTCTTCTTCCGTTTCTATCCCACTTTCAGATATGACAGTTTTTGAATGATTATATTTTTCTAGAATGTTTCTAGTTGTATTTAGATCTATTTTCAGTGTATCTAAATTCCTATTATTAATCCCAATAATATCTGCGTTAGTATTACATGCATTTTCAAATTCTTTTACTGTATGTGCCTCTACGAGCACTTTTAATCCATTTTTATGCCCAAATTCAATTAATTCTTCCATATTTGGAACTAGTTTTTTATCAAAAAGAGACTGTATGAGTAAGAAATAGTCTGCCCCCATTTTTTGTGCGGCTTCGATTTGTATTTTATCTATTATTATATCCTTCATTAACATTGGAATCTTTACAGCTTTTCTAACTTGCATAAAAAGTTCAGGTGAACCATCAAACAAAAATGGCTGAGTTAATACTGATAATGCACATGCTCCTCCATTCACCATCTTCATAGCAATGTCTACTGGATCAGATATTTTTCTAATATTTCCTAATGCAGGAGATGAGAATTTTATTTCTGTAATTAATGCGGCATGTTTTGATTTGTTTATTTTTTCTTTCAAATCTATTCCAGAATTTGGTAAAGAATTAATAATCTCATAAACATTATTATCTATTGCTTTTCTAGAATTGCTAACAAGTTTTTCTAAGATATTTCCCAATCTAATTCACTCCTTCAAGTTTATTTAGTGTTCCATATTCTTTTGCAAACTGTTTTAGTTTTTCAAATGATTTTCCACTATTAATTGTGCTTAATGACATTTCCACGCCCTCCTCAAAACTATCACACATTCCTCCGGCAACCATTCCTCCAGCGGCATTTAAAACTGTAATTTCTTTCATTGTTCTATTCGATGAATTATTAAGTACGTTTACAAATGAATCAATTGCTTCTTGTTTTGTTTTAATTTGTATATCACATAATTTCCCTTTTTGTAGATTGTATTTTTCTGGATTTATTATAAATTCTGAAATTTCATTATTTTTTAGCATACAAATTTTATTTTTTGATGTAGTTGATAGTTCATCCATACCATCTTCTGATCTAACAGCTAAAATAATTTCTGAATGATTTTTTTGCATAATTTTTACAATTCTATTTATGTAGTCATTTGCAAAAACACCGATTAATTGATGTTTAACTTTTGCAGGATTGCTTAATGGTCCAAGCAAATTGAATGCAGTTCTTTTACCTAGAATTTTTCTTGCAGATGCAACATTTTTCATTGCAGGGTGAAATTTTGGTGCAAACATGAATCCAATTCCAAGTTTTTCTATTAATTCTTCCACTTCCCATGGTTCTGAATTCAAATCAAATCCAAAATATTCAAAAATATCTGCACTACCAGACACGCCTGAAACTGAGCGATTTCCATGTTTTGCAACACTTCCACCAGCGGCGGCAATGACAAATGATGCAGTAGTAGAAATGTTGAAAGTTTGTAAATTATCTCCTCCTGTACCACACACATCTATCAAATTTCCATGGCACGTTGGAGAAATATTTACTGAGAATTCATTCATCTTTTTGAGCATTGCACGTAATTCTTCATCTGACTCTCCTTTTTCTGATAACTCGCTAAGAAAATTTGCAATTTCTTGATCATTATTTTTGCCGTTTAGTATGTCACTCATTACTGATGACATTTCGTCAAATGTTAGGTTATCAGTTATTTTTTCCATATTTTTTTACCTTTTCTATAAAATTTGCAAAAATCTTTGTTCCTTCATCTGTTAATATTGATTCTGGATGGAATTGCACTCCTTCTATTAGAAATTTTTTGTGACTAACTCCCATTACCTCTCCATCATCTTCTGCAATTGCTGTAATTTTTAATGAATCTGGAATAACTGTTTTTTCTCCTACAAGTGAATGATATCTAGTAGCTCTAAATGGATTTTTTACTCCTACAAATAATGATTCATTTTCATGTCTGATTTGACTTGTTTTTCCATGGCGTATATTTTTTGCATTAACTACTTTTCCTCCAAAGCATGAAATTATTCCTTGATGTCCAAGACAAACTCCTAGGATAGGTTTTGATGGCCCAAGTTCTGTTATTACTTTTTTACAGATTCCAAAATATCTTTCATTATCTGGGGTTCCTGGTCCTGGAGAAATAATTATTGCGTCATAATTTGAATTTTGAATATCATTAATTGTGATTTTATCATTTCTTACAACATCTGATGTAACCCCCAATTCTCCTAATCTTTGTGCTATATTGTAAACGAATGAATCATAGTTATCAATTATTAAAAATTTCATTTTGCTGCCTCTTTTAATGCAGTGATCATTGCATTTGCTTTATGTTCTGTTTCTTTTAGTTCATTTTTTGCTATTGAATCAAAAACAATTCCTGCACCTGCTTGTACAAATCCTGAATGTTTTTCAGCAAAAATACTTCGTATAGCTATTGCAAAATCGCAACATCCATTAAATGAGAAATATCCTACTGCCCCTGCATATGCATTTCTTTGTAATGGTTCTAATTCTTGAATTACTTCCATTGCTCTGACTTTAGGTGCGCCTGATACTGTTCCTGCAGGAAAAACTGCCTTGAATGCGTCATACATATCATGTGTTTCATTTAGTTTTCCTACAACATGTGTTACCATATGTTGAACGTGACTAAATTTCTTAACTTCCATCAATTCTTTAACTTTAACTGTTCCATAATCACAAACTCGTCCAATATCGTTTCTTCCTAAATCTACTAGCATTGTATGCTCTGCAAGTTCTTTTTCATCATTTAGCAATTCATTTTTCATTTTTTCATTTTCAGTATCATCATCAGTTATTTTTCTAGTTCCTGCTATTGGAAATGTCTCAACGTCTCTATCTGTAACACGTAATAACATTTCAGGACTAGAACCAATGATTGTACTATCTTCCATTTTTAGATGAAATAGATATGGAGATGGATTAAGCATACGTAGTTTTTCATAAACTTTGAGATAATCACCTTCTCCTATAAATGAAAATCTTCTCGAGAGTACAACCTGAAATACATCTCCACTCTCTACGTATTTTTTTGCTTTTTTTACGATTGTTTCAAATTTTTCTTGATTAAGATTAGGTGTAATGTCTGAAATATTAAATTCTTCAAAACTACCATCTGTCTTTTGTATTTTCTCAGATCTATTTTCATCATAGTAAAAATAGAAAAACTGTTTCTTTTTGTTATCATAAAATATACCATCCTTGTAGATACCAAATTCCATAATTGCTTTTTCTAAATTTTTACTACCTGGAATGTTTTCCCATAATCTAATTGCATCATAATGAATTGTCCCTACTGCACCACCTAGATATCGATATGTTTTATCTTCAGTATGTTCAACTAATTCTTTGATTATTTCTAATGGAGACTCTGTTTTGATTACTTCAATACTACCGTCTCTTTTTTGAATTGTAACTCTATCAAAATACCCCTTCACAATTAATTCTGGATCAAATCCCATGATTGATGTTTCAGCAAGTTCATCTGGGCCAGTTAGTGACTCAAATAAGAATGAGTGAGAATAGCATCGTGAAATTTTATTGTATATTTCGAATTGGTTTCCATCTAACGATAGAGAAATTATCCTAGGAGTGTTTTGATGTCCAAAGACGGTCACCATTCATAATTGTGTTCAAAATTTTCATTATTTAAGTTATGATTTACACGTTAATCAAGTAATTTTAAGCGATCAACTATTAGATCCAATCATCCATCTTAGTTTATGAATATAATCAGTAACAATGTTCAGAAAATTGCGATTCATTCGCAATTAATTGGTCTAAAAACCATGTTGAAAATCACTAATACATTCAACAGAAAATAGATATGACCAATTTCTTATCTTTTTAGGCAAATTTACCGTATGGTACCGTACTTTTATATATACTGGTTAGTAATAGATCCCATGAGCAAGAATACGTGCCATAAGTGTGGAACAATAGATTTAGCCTGGAGCCAAGAATTTCACAGGCAAACTGGTAAATGGAAACTTGAGAATCATCAAGGTTGCACGTTATCTTAGTTTTTAATAATTAGCAGGTGTTGTGATTGCGCCTTCTGCTGCAGAACCAACTAAAGAAGCATATTTTGCTAATGCACCAGATGTATAATTCGGAGTAGGTTTTTTCCATTCTTGTTTTCTTTTTTGTAATTCATTTTCTGAAACATGTAGATCTATTGAATTACTTTCTGTATTAATACTGATTTTGTCTCCATTTTTTACTAGAGCAATTGGACCACCAACAAATGCTTCTGGTGCAACATGACCAACCATAAATCCACGAGTTCCTCCTGAAAATCTTCCATCAGTTACCATTGCAACTTTTTTGCCTAATCCCTGGCCAACAAGTGCCGCAGTTGTTGCAAGCATTTCTCTCATACCTGGACCACCTTTTGGTCCCTCGTATCGTATAACAATAACATCTCCCTCATCAATCTCTCCTTTTGCTACTGAATCAAATGCATATTCTTCACGATCAAAAACCTTGGCAGTTCCAGTAAATTCAGTCATTTCAACACCAGCTGTTTTAATTACTGCACCTTCAGGTGCTAACGTTCCTTTTAATATTACTGCAGTGCCAACAGTATGAATAGGATTATCAGGTGATTTAACAATTTGCTGTTCTGTTATATCTGGAAATGAAAATTCATTTAGATTCTCTTTGATTGTTTTTCCTGTAACTGTTATTTGTTCTCCATGAATTAGATTTTTTTCTAATAATTTTTTTAACACAAATGGTATTCCTCCAATTTTATCTAAGCTGCTCATCACATAACTACCACCTGGTTTCATATCTGCAAGATGAGGTGTTTTTTTTCTTATTCTTTCAAAATCGTCATATGATAATTTTATTCCAGCTTCATTTGATAATGCTAATAAATGTAAAATTCCATTTGTTGATCCACCAACTGCATTTAACATTGTAATTGCGTTTTCAAATGCTTCAAAAGTAAGAATATCTAGTGGTTTTATTCCTAAATTGAGCAAGTTTGCACATGTTTTTCCACTTTCATAAACTATTTTTTCACGTCTATCATCTTCTGCTGGGGGACTTGCACTTCCAGGTAATGCTAGACCAATTGCTTCTGAAATTGATGCCATAGTATTCGCAGTGAACATTCCTCCACATGAACCTGCATTTGGACATGCGACATCTTCAATATTTTTCAATTCTTCAAGTGATATTTTTCCAGCATCGTATGATCCTACAGCTTCATAAACATCAACAACTGTCAATTCTTTACCGTTAAGTATTCCTGGCATTATTGTTCCACCATAAACAAACACTGAAGGAACGTTAAGTCTAGCCATAGCCATCATAGTTCCTGGTAAACTTTTATCACAACCCGCAATTCCAACTAAAGCATCATATTGATGTGCACGAACCATAAGTTCAATTGAATCTGCAATTACCTCTCTGCTAATAAGAGAAGATTTCATTCCTTCATGACCCATAGCAATTCCATCGCTAACAGCAATTGTACTGAATTCTCTTGGTGTTGCACCACCGTCAGTGACTCCTTTTTTTGCGTTTTGTGCTAGACTTGGTAAATGTATGTTACATGGAGTAGCTTCATTACCTGTATGACATACACCGATGAATGATTTACTAAGATCATCATCTGTTAAACCCATAGCTTTGTACATTGCTCTGTGTGGAGCCCTAGCAGTTCCTTCTACTACGTTTCTACTTGTAATAGTCATTTTATTTTTTATTGATCATCTGAGCATCTAGTTCAGATAATTGTTTGTCAATATCTTCTTGAGATTCGTTTCCATATGAAATTAGTATTCTATCATCTTCTTCTATAATATATTTGCGAATATCATCTACTTCTTTATGATTGATAAAATATTTTAACGAATAGTCTTCATTGGTACAAAATTGTCGTTGATCAGGAAATATGAAACATTTGTCATTTAGACCAATACTTAATGAATTGAACAAGTATTCAAGCTCGACACCAGTTGAATGTCTATGAATTGTTTTTCCATCCTGATCTTCAAAATGTATCCAACTAGTTTTTATTTGATAATTTGACGTACTAAAATCAAAATCGTCACCAAATATTTTCACTAACAATGAAGCATGACTGTGTTCATCTCCTAATCTACCAGCATTGGCAGGTGCACCCATTGCATTTCCTTCCATAGTAACAAATTCAAATGCCGCATAACCTCCAATTGCAGCAATTATTGCTAATATTCCAATTGCTTTTAGATTAGTGCTTCTTTTCTCTGAAGAGCGTTTTGAAGCAAAACTTTCTCGTTTCTCTTCACGCTCTTTTCTTGCTTTTTTACCCAATTCATTTTGAATTTGAAGGCGGGATTATTAAATTAATTGAGAGCTTCAGGAATACTTCTACCACTCAAAATAGTTAATATCCTAACATAAATAAAATAAAAAAATGGAGAAAAAATCATCTAAACCAGATTCTGTAAAAATGTATAAGATTCGAAAAACATTAGATGAACTTTCACAACAAACAGGGCATGGAACTGAATTGATTACAGTCTATATACCAAAATCAAAACAACTTCATGAAGTAATTACTAATTTACGAGAGGAACAGGGAACTGCGGATAACATTAAATCGGATTTAACCAGAACACATGTAGTAGATTCATTATCTAAAGTACTTCAAAGGTTAAAACTATACAAAAAAACTCCTGAAAGAGGATTAGTAATATTTTGTGGAGCACTACCAAGAGAAGGTGGTGGACCACCTGGAAGTGAGATTGTTAAAGTTTATGAAATTGATCCACCAAAAGATTTGACTACATTTCTGTATAGATGTGATGATCATTTCCATGTAGATATTCTCAAAGATATGCTAAAAGATGATAATATGATTGGAATTTTAGCAATAGATGCAAAGGATGCAGGATGGGGAATTCTACATGGTGATAAATTAGAAGTTTTAAAAGAAACAGGTTCTGGTGTTGCTGGAAAACATAGGCAAGGTGGCCAATCAGCAAAAAGATTTCAAAAGCTACGTGAGATGGAATTGACATATTATTTTAATCGAGTTGCACATATTACAAGAGAATATTTTATTGATATTTATAAAATAAAAGGATTAATAATTTCAGGACCAGGTCCAACTAAGGAGGACTTTATTAATAATAATTATCTTGAATATCGTCTACAAGATATGATACTCTCAACAATTGATGCATCATATGCAGGTTCAGAGGGTATACGAGAAGCATTTGCAAAATCTAGTGATATACTTTCTGATTTTAGAATGGTAGAAGAAAAAAAGATGATTGAAAAACTCTTTCAGCATATTAACGCTAATTCAGGTTTAGCTAGTTATGGATTAAAGGAAGTAATTGAATTCCTAAAAAATAATATTGCAGACACAGTAATAATTACTGATGATACAAATCTTTATAGAATTGAGTTAGAATGTAAAAAATGCCAAAATATTCGTGAAGAAATTTTAGAAAGACCAGAAATAATTCCTAAAAAAACACAACTTCTTTCTGAACCATGTCCAAGTTGTAATAGTATGGATATGAAATTATCAGAACAGGATATTATAGATTATTTGGCATTAATTGCAGCTAAGACTGGAACTAAAATTGAAGTTGTTGCTGGAAAAGCTGAGCATGGAGTTATGCTTTCAAGTCTTGGAAAAATTGGAGCAATTCTACGATATAATCCTAATTTCAATTAAATTAAAAACAATTTTTAATTTTTTCAGACAATTCCTTTAATTCTAAATCAGAAGGAATACTTCTTTTAGTCCATACAGTTCCTTTATCAGAATATCGTGGTATTATGTGTACGTGCACATGTGGAATTATTTGTTTTGCGGCTTTACCATTATTTTGTGCAAGACTAAATGCATCTGCACCAGTTGCTTTTTTTACAGCATTTGCTATAATTGGAACAAGTGAAAATAACTCTCCAACTTCATTTACTGGCATATCTGTAATTACTTCATATGGTTTTTTTGGTATTACAAGAGAATGTCCATAATCTATCGGATATTTATCTAAAATACTCACATATTTCTCATCCTCAAAGATAAAATAACCAGGAATGGTTTTTTCTATTATTTCTGTGAAAATTGTTTTCATATGAACTATAATTTTAAATTTTGATATAAGTTATATCAATTCAAATTTAATATTTGTGAGATACGTTGTAATCTACCTTTTATGTTCTAATTATGATAATATAATTATGAAGTATGTATTTGCTATGGCAGTTACCATATTTTCCGTTACAGCATTATTCCCCATGGCATTTGCTGAAACTGAGATTCAAACTACAAATACCATGAATTATAATACTGACTCTCAAGACTGTGAAGAAACAAATTCATGTATGACACCAAGTAGTCTGAAAGTAAATGTTGGTACAATAGTAAATTTTGTCAATGAAGATTCTGTTTCTCATACTATAACAAGTGGTACACCATATGATGGTCCATCTGGTGAGTTTGACAGTGGACTAATTGGAATTGCTACATCAAGTAGTAATACATTTTCAAAAAAATTTTATGATATTGGTACTTATGATTATTTTTGTATGATACACCCATGGGCATCTGGTGTAATCATTGTTGAATCATTTGTTGAAACAGAATCAGTAACTGAAACATCTTCAACTAATACTGGATCTGATACTTCATCATCTGAAGGTGGCGGCTGTCTAATTGCAACTGCAGCATATGGTTCAGAAATGGCACCACAAGTACAGTTCTTGAGAGAAATTCGTGACAATACAGTACTCCAAACACAGTCAGGCGTATCATTCATGACAGCATTCAACCAATTCTACTATTCATTTAGTCCAACTATAGCTGACTATGAAAGAGAAAATCCAGTATTCAAAGAGGCAGTCAAGGTTGGATTGACACCATTGCTAACATCACTTACCATACTCAACTATGTTGACATTGACACCGAGCAAGAAATTCTTGGCTATGGAATTGGAATTATCATGCTTAACATTGGAATGTACTTTGTAGTCCCAGCAGTTATGATAATTGCCCTAAGTAAAAAACTTAGAAAATAAAATTATTTTTTATCTAAGTTGTTGAATTACATCATCAAATTTCTCAATTTGCTGTGCACCAATAATTCTAATTAATCGTTCATCAGTAAAAACCAAAAATGATGGAGTTGCATTAATCCCAACATCTTTTGCAAAATTTTCATTATCAAAAACTTTTTGTCTATATTTATTATTACTGAGGCATTCATTAAATTGCTCAGGATCTAGTTTAATTTGTTTAGCAAAACTATGCAATGCTTCAACTGTTATCCAACCAGTTCTTTCACCTGCCCAGTTTTCAAAAAGCATATTATGATATTCCCAATATTTTCCTTGATCTTCTGCGCAAAATGATGCTTGAGCAGCCAAAATTGAATCATATCCATTTAGAGGAAAATCTTTGTATGTGAAACTAATCTCACCAGTCTCTACATATGTTTTTTTGATTTTATTCAATGTTTCATGATTGAATTTATAACAAAACGTACACTGATAGTCACCAAATTCAAGTATTGTTATTTTTGCATTCTTATTTCCTATGATAGGGGCTGAATTCTCAAGTAATTTTTCCTTAGTGAACAAAACTGGTTTTTGTTCACTATTTGATGAATTATCTAATAGAAAAAAACTTAAACAAATACCAATTATTATTGGGATCGCAATAAAAAATAGTCTTTTCAATTCTACAGATCATTGTAAATTATTACATTAATCCTTTCTAATTGATGGAAAATACCAACCGTTTAAATATATTAAATCAACAAAAAAACTATTGAAGCAAAGTCAAACCACAGTTAACAAATATGGTATATCAAAAATTGGTATTGCTGCATTGGCATTTATTTTTGCCTTAGGAATATTTGTAGTTGGTTTTGATCAAGGCCATATTTTTAGTCTGGTCGAAGGTGAACAAGCATTTGATAATATGTTTATTCATGAACTAACACATGATTTGAGACATGCTGCAGGATTTCCTTGCCATTAGGTGGGTTTTTTGAAAACCGGGTTATTTGTAATAACTGTTCTAGTTTCTGGTAGTTTTGCGGGATTAATTTATGGTGGTCTAAATCTTGTTATAGTTGAACCTTTTTTGGATGATGCAACAAACATTGAGAATCAAAATTTATTTGCATCAGGTGAGGAATCTGACACTACTGAATTTTGGGTAGAGTATAATTCATATCGTTCTTGGCAAAAGGGAGGTCAAATTTTAGCATCTACAATATTGGGTGCATCACTTGGTTCATTATTTGGAATTGTTTTTGCATATTCTAGAAAATCATTACCAAGTGATAACAATATAAAAAAAACTATTGTTTTAGCAGGAATTATGTGGTTCGCCTTATTTGTAATTCCATTTTTGAAATATCCTGCAAATCCTCCAACAGTTGGTGAAACTGAAACTGTAATGCTAAGAGGAATTCTATATTTATCATTCATTGCAATTTCTGGTTTTAGTGTACTCGGATTTTATCAATTGCATAAACGTTTAGAAGCAAATAAAAAAATTATCGCCATTATTGGATATGGAATTTTTATTACTTCTGTATTCTTTTTAATGCCAGATAATCCAGATAAAATAACAGCATCAACAGAATTACTGGATGGATTTAGAATTTTTACGTTTTTTACAACTTCAATATTTTGGCTATCTTTGGCATTAATACTTGGGGCATTTTGGCAAAAACTTAGTCCAGATGTTTCAACCAATTAGATCCTTAATCTCTATTCTAAGAATGTATAATGTAACAAATAATTTTATATTGTAATTTTTTTAATGAGTTTTATGGTAAAGAAATTAACATTACCGCAATTAAAAAAATATGATGTAACGCAGAAAGTTATTGAAATGTTATCTGATGCAGAATCACGTGCAATAATATTTTCGATTATAAAAACTGGTAAAACTGCATCTGAACTTTCTGTGAAACATAAAATTCCTCTTAGTTCAGTTTATAAAAAAATTAGTGATTTAGAAGAATTAACATTAATCAAAGTTGACAGTTGGAAAATATCAGATAAAGGAAGAAAATTCAAAATTTACAAAAGTAGAATTAAGTATGCTGAGATAACTATAAAAAAACCTGAGGCAAATTTACTACTAATACCAAATGTTGGATAATAATATGAAAAAAAGTATAGTTCGTGAGGTATTACCAAAACCGAATGTTCTACAATTAAGTGAATATAATATAACACAAAAAATAATGGACTCGCTTGTAAATCCATGTCACCGCGCGGTTTTATTTTCTATAGTTAATGAATCTAAAATTGCAAATCAAATTTCAGCTGATCTAAATATATCACTTTCTGCAGTTTACAAAACATTAGGAAAACTTGAAGAATTAACTTTAGTTTTTGTTGAAAAATTTGAATTCGTGGATGGCAAAAAAATCAAATTCTATAAGAGTAGAATAGGAAACGCCGAAATCGCACTTCACAGTGACGATACAATATTGAAATTGTATCCAAATAAGATATCAACAAATGTCTAGTGATATAATTGAAAATTAGACAAATTAGTTTTTCAGATAAAGATTTTTCAATTATACGAGATATTAGAAAAATTGTTTTTTCTGATGAAATGGGAATTTCTGAACATAAACTATTTGATAAATTTGATCAAGAATCAGAACATTTCATATTTGTAGAACAAAATAATGTAATAGGATCTGCCAGGTTACGGCAAGTTGAAGGTTGCATCAAACTAGAACGGATGGCAATTTATGAAGAATTTAGGCAAAAAAATTTTGGTCATGATGCAATATCACAAATTGTTAATTATTATAAAAACAAACCATTTACAAAGATTATTTTAGATTCTATTTATGATATTAGAAATTTTTACAAAAAATGTGGATTTGTAGAAGTAGGAAAAATATTTGATCGTGTTGATTTACCTCATATTAGAATGGAATTATTATTTTAATATTATAGAACATGGTAATCATTTTTAATTCATTTTTTTATCGTTAATTATGCAATCAAATCTTTCAACTCATGGATTGCATGACGCTGCCCAAATGGGAATGCGTGTTGCAGTTGGCGTAATTTTTATTGTACATGGTTTTGGTAAGTTTGGAAATCCGGGATTTGGTGGATGGATATCAAGTATGGGAATACCCGCTGAAATGCAGATTCCAATTGCATTGGCAGAATTCATTCCAGGAATTTTATTGCTTTTAGGTATACTAACTAGAATTTCTGCATCATTGATTTCTATAGTAATGCTAGGTGCAATATTTCTAGTAAAAGGCACATCTAGTCTAACAGGGGAACATGGTTATGAGTTAGATTTGATATTACTTGCATCATGTCTAGTTGTGATAGTTGCAGGACCAGGAAGAGTGTCATTATCTCATGTACTCAAAAAAGTTCCAAGAATATTACAATAAATTTAAGTGGTGATTTTTTCAATCATATTCTTTGATTCAGCTATTTTGATTTCACGAGCAATTCGTTTACCCATACTCATCGGTTCGTCATATATCAGACTTGTATATGGAGAACCATCCATGAAAATATTGGTACCTGCAACAATTCTAGCTGAAAATTCAAATGTAAAGAAATTTGCATCTTGATCATATACTCCTTCAATACAGAATGGACCATTCATTCCAGGTTCAACAAGACGTTTTGCAGTTTCAATAAAACTCTCTCCCATTGAATATACTTTTTCAAGTAATGATTCACGTAATACCAGTGGACTATTTGCAATAACATTAAACGATGGAATATCATCAATGTCTAGCTGTTCTTTTGCAGGTATTCTGCCTAATCCTTCAATATCTGATTCATGTCGTTTGTCTACACCAAAAAACTCTAGTTCTTCTGTAATTGGAGAATAAAAGAACTGTAAATATGCCAAAACTCCTGAATGATATTCTTGAAGATACAAATCCGAATCACCTTTAATCATTCCAGCTGAGATAAGCTTGTCACGTTTCTTATTATACTCACTTTCGCTACTTGCCATAAAGTATCCTTTGCCTCCTGCAGCACCATGACGTTTTGCAATTACTAATTTTTTTATATCTTTAGGATTTGTAATTGATTTTGGAACATCAAGACCTGCTTCCAACATTAATTTTTCTTTCATTGTTCTGTCTGATTCCCATCTTAGAATCCATTTATTTCCAAAAATTGGTGTTTTTATTGATTCTATTTCGTCAGAACTCATTTGTGCAATAAGAGTTCCATGTGGAATTAATATTGCATCGTTTTCTTTAAGCTTATTTTGACATTCATCAGTTAAGATTTCTGAAAATGAATCTACAAGTATAATTTCATCAATGAATTTGAATCTACGATAAAGTTTCTCACGTTTTTTTTCACAAACTAGTATTGTCTTAAATCCCTCATCTTTTGCACCCTTCAAGACTTGTAGTGCACAATGAGAGCCTAGTGTAGCAATACTTGTCAATTGTAATTATTGTATAATTTATGCCCTTATGAAATTATGCTTTAGAAAGTGAGTTTGAAATATATGAAAACACCTCATCTATTAGCTCAATTTTTGCCTCTGAATCTAACTCAGGAGGTATGATTTTAGCCAAAAAATCATACATTGAAACTTCATTTTCTAATTCACCCATCTCTTTTTTCAGAGAATATGTTGAAATTGCACCTGAAATATAGGCTATAGCTTTTTCTCTATCATTCATGACTGTTAAACAAATTTCTAAAATAAAAATCAGCTTAACCAAATGTAAATAAAACTCAAAAAATTAGGGTATTTGACAATGATTGGAAACGAATTAGGAGATCTAAGAAGAAGTCATTATTCCATTGAACTTGGTTCATTAGATGAAGGCACAGACGTAACCGTAATGGGGTGGGTTGTTACTGTTCGTGGTCACGGTAACATTGTATTTGCAACAATTCGAGATAAACTTGGGAATATTCAGATTATCACAAAAAGTGGAGAATGTGATGATGATATACGTGAAAAATTATCAACTTTGAAACAACATTCTTCAATTGCAGTTGTCGGAAAAACAAGAAAAAATGAAAAATCACCTACAGGAATTGAGGTTATTCCAAGTGAACTTCGAGTTTTTTCAGAAGTGGAAAAAATTCCTCCTTTTGAACCATATGCAAAAAGTGTAAAAAATATTGATACAAGATTAGAAGTTAGAGCAATAGATCTTAGACGAAGTGTATTACAAAAAATATTCCTAGCCCGAAGTTTAACACTAAGAGCAATTCGTGATTATCTTTCAACACAAGATTTTGTTGAAATTAATACTCCAAAAATGATTGCAACTGCAACTGAAGGTGGCGCTGCATTGTTTCCAATATTTTATTATAACAAAGAAGCATTTTTGGCTCAAAGTCCTCAGTTGTATAAAGAACAGCTTACAATGAGTTTTGAGAAAGTGTTTGAGATAGCACCAATATTTCGTGCTGAACCATCTAGAACAAATCGCCATTTATCAGAAGCAATTTCTATTGACTTTGAAGAAGCATATGTAGATTACAATGATGTGATGGATAGAATAGAAGATTTGATAAAAACTTGTGTTGTTACTGTACAAAATTTTGTAAAAGATAATCCAGATACTGATTTTAAAGTTCCAGATGTCCCAGAAAAAATTCCACGTTACAAGTATGCAGAATTAATTGAAAAAATGCAGAGTGCTGGACTCAAAACTCAATGGGGTGATGATTTGTATCCAAAAAACCTACAAAAGATTGGTTTGGAAGGATTTTACTTTATTGTTGACTGGCCAATGGGTCCAAAACCATTCTATGTTAAGGTAAAAAAAGACGACCCAAAAATTTCTGAATCATTTGATTTGATGTGGGGTGATTTGGAATTGTCATCAGGAAGTACAAGAATTGAAAAGAAGGCAGAATTAGAAGATAGAATGAAGAACAAAGGAATGAAGATTGATTCATTTGATTACCATCTTAACATATTTGATTTTGGTGTACCGCCACATGCAGGATGTGGAATTGGTCTTGAAAGATTAATGATGGCACTTACTGGAACTGAAAATATACGTGATACAACATTTTATCCAAGAGACGTTGATAGATTAACACCGTAGGAAAAAAATTGGTTGATGAAGAGGAAATAATCAGAGTAGCAAAATTAATGAAAATTGATCTTGAGGATCATACTGAGCACGTGAGCAGAGTAAAAAAAATGCTTGAATATTTCGATATTTTAGACCAAATTGATCTTTCATCCGAAGAAATTACATCCCAAGAAAAGACACTTGCTGAACTACGAAAAGATGAGTTTATCCCTAATGATAAAAAATTAATTGATTCATTAAAAAACTTCCGTGAACATTATGTTCGAGCCCCAAAGATGAATTAAATGAACCTGAAAACTTCAATCTTAGATTACATTAATGATGTAAAATCTGGGTCATTAACTGTAGAGGAATTTACATCTGCAACTATTCAGAGAATTAAGGACGTTGATGGTGATGTACATGCATACCTTTCATTAAATGAATCTGCAATTGATAATGCAAAAAGTATTGACAAAAAAATATCTACAGGAGAAAAAGTTGGTGCATGTTATGGGTTTCCCATTTCAATTAAAGATAACATATGCATCACAGGTACAAAAACTACGTGTGCATCAAAAATCTTAGAAAATTTTGTTGCACCATATACTGCTACAGTTGTAAACAAACTGCAAAATGAAGATGCTATAATTACTGGAAAGACAAATTTGGATGAATTTGCTATGGGATTGACTACAGAGTTTAGTGCATATGGGCCTACAAAAAATCCATGGAACCTGAAATATGTTCCAGGTGGTTCATCTGGTGGAAGTGCAGCATCAGTTGCTGCAGATGAGTGTTTGGCATCATTAGGCTCTGATACAGGAGGGTCTGTTAGAAATCCTGCAAGTTTTTGTTCAGTTGTTGGGCTAAAACCAACTTATGGTTTGATCAGCAGATATGGACTAATTTCTTATGCAAATAGCATTGAACAGATTGGTCCTATGACAAAAACAGTCAAGGATTGTGGTTTTCTGTTGAACATTATCGCAGGACAAGACAGTAATGATGATACTACAATTGACAATAAACAGTCAGATTATTTGAAAAATATTGAAGATGGAATTGAAGGAAAAAAAATTGGAATAATTAAAGAAATGACTTCTGATGGTCTAAGTCCTGAAGTTTCATCTGCAACAAAAGAAGCAATACAAGATTTTGAAAAACTAGGGGCTAATTGTGAAGAGGTTTCTCTACCAACCATACCTTATACTGTTGCAGCATATTACACAATCACATCCACAGAGGCTGGCAGTAATCTTGCAAGATATGACAATATCAGATATGGTTATGATCTTGACTCAGAAGGTTATGAATACAATTCATATATTTCAAAATCACGAACTAAATTTGGTCCTGAAGTCATACGTAGAATAATTTTGGGAGGATTTGTTCCTTCTGCAGGTCACGCTGGCAAATATTTCCTAAAAGCATTGAAGGTTAAATCAAAATTAACTTCTGAAGTGAACAGTGCATTTGAAAAATATGATTTTCTTATAGCACCTACTGCACCAGTACAGCCATTCCAATTTGGAGAAAAAATAGATGACCCAATTACATTGATGTTGTTAGATTACAATACAGTTACTGCAAATCTTACTGGCAAACCTGCAATATCTGTCCCATATCGAGTTGTTGATGGCTTACCAATAGGAATGCAAATTATGGGAAATAGTTTGAAGGAAGAATCATTGTTACAAGCAGCATATGCATTAGAATCAAAAACTGAATTACCGGAGGTTCCACTATGACCAAAATTGGATTAGAGATTCATTGCCAACTAACAAAATTGGAGAGTAAATTATTTTGTTCTTGTAAGGCAAACTATCGTGAATTTGAACCAAATCATAACATTTGCCCAATTTGTATGGGGTTACCAGGCTCACTTCCTAGATTAAATCAAAAAGCTGTGGAATCTGCTACAAGCATAGCCATGGCACTAAGTTGTGAAACACCAGAAAAAATTGCATTCTTTAGAAAAAATTATTTCTATCCTGATTTACCAAAAAACTTCCAAATCACACAACTCAATGTCTATGGTGATATGAGTGTGGGAGGAGAGGGACATGTTGATGTCAAAGGTAAAAAAATCAAAATTAGACGTATCCAATTGGAAGAAGATCCTGGCAGACTTATCTATGAAGGAGAATCTGAAAGAACAAAAATCACTCTTGTAGATTACAACAGAGCTGGAACTCCTCTTGTAGAAATTGTGACAGACCCTGATTTTGAAAATCCACGGCAAGTAAGAATTTTTCTAAATATTTTATCTGATTTGTTAGAAAACCTTGGAGTTGCAGAACCTGGTCTGGAAGGTGCAATGCGTGCAGACGGTAACGTATCAATTGAAGGTGGAAATAAAGTTGAGGTAAAAAATATTAATTCTTTCCATGATTTGGAAAAGGCATTACATTTTGAAATTACGCGCCAGCAAAGTTTATCAGAAAGAGGCATTGAAATTTCTCAAGAAACCAGACACTGGGATGACAAACGAAAAATTACTGTTAGTTCTAGAAGCAAGGAAGAAGATCAGGATTATCGATATTTCTTGGAAAATGACATACCATGGGTAAAAATTCCTCAAGAAACACGAGACTCTCTTAAGAAAAATATGCCTGAAAGTATTAGTTCAAAGAAAGAAAGATTCGTTGCAAAGTTCAACATTGCACCACAGGTAGCTGACATTTTGGCATCAGACAAATATTATTCAGATTTATTTGAAAATGCACACTCTGATTCAGATGCAAAAGATATTGCGAATCTAATAACTACTGATTTGATGGGTTTTGTTGATACAAAAGAAAAACGAGAAGAATCCAAATTAACCTCACAACATTTGTCTGACTTGATTACTGCAATTAACGATAAAACACTAACCAGAACATCATCAAAAACTGCCTTACAAGAGATTGTGAAATCTGGTAAATCGGTAAAGGAACTACTCACAGAAATGGACCTGGGTCAGGTATCTGATTCATCTGAAATTGAGAGCATTATCATGCAGGTCTTTGAGGAGGAAAAACAGGCAGTACTTGATGCAAAAGAAAATCCAGAAACCGTGAACTATCTTGTGGGTAAAGTAATGCAAAAAACAAAGGGAAAGGCTGACCCTACAAAAACCCTAGAATTGATAAAATCAAAACTAGGCTAATAGTGCTGTACAGTGTCGTATGAAATTCTAACTTTTTTAGTTTCTATCGGCAGTTATTTTTTTTAATTCAGAAAGAATCAAAATTAGTATTTCTTTTTCACTTAGTTTCAAAAGTTCTTTTGTTTCATCTTCAGTAAATTGAATATCTTCATTTAATTTATCGTATGTAGTTAATGAATCATCCATAAATTATTATGATAATATCGAGTTATTAAGAATAAACTTGTAAAATTATTGGTAGGTTTGGCATTTAACAGCCAGTTAAGTGAGCGCTTGGTAAGGAACTCACTTGACACCTACCATTTAGTTGACACTTTTTTGGATCCGAAGGGATCCGATGTTATTTGACAACGAAAAGGGGATCAGGCACGAATTTTATGAAAAATTAAACAAAAATCCTGGAAATAAATAATTTGTAATTGTTCCTAAGCATATTATACCAACTGCAATTATTACCCATTTCCACGGTACGTCAATCAATATTAGGTATTTTTAGAATCGGTATTAAAGTTCTAGTTTTTTAGGATTTAGTGTTAAAAATTAATCTTGTTTACTGTTTTTTACAGATACATTTAGGGCGTTTTAGTTGACACTTGTTACAATAATGTCTTCGTGTTCGGGCTATTGCCATAATCAAACATTACGAGTAAGTGAATAAAGGTTTACTGCTTCACATATTGTTATGAAAACACGAACCTTCACCAGTGTGACATGCTGGACCTGATGGTTCTACCAAATAGATCAACGCATCAGAGTCACAATCAACCAGTATTTCTTTGACTTTCTGTGTATTACCAGATTCCTCACCTTTCATCCAAAGTTTATTTCTGGAACGACTCCAAAACCAAGAGTTACCAGTCTTTTTTGTAAGTTCAAGTGATTCCTTGTTTGTGTATGCAAGTGTTAGAACCTGTTTAGAGTTTGCATCTTGTACTATTACAGGTACTATTCCATCGCCTTTGGCAAAGTCAATATTCTCTATTGTTTTCTCCATTGTCTATCTACTTCCAATTTCATTTGCAACCATTGGCAAAAATGCACCTACATCTGATACTATTCCAAGTGCTTGCCAGGTACCTCTATCCATTAGTTTAGTCACAGTTGGTTGGTTGATATCAACTACAATTACCTTCACATCTGCAGGTAGCATGTTTCCAGTGGCTATGGAATGAAGCATTGTAGATACCATAATTACCATATTTGCATCCTTTAGCACTTTTTTGTATTCTTTTTGTGCTACAGCAATATCTGTTATCACATCTGGCAGTGGTCCATCATCTCGTAATGAACCAGCTAATACAAATGGAATTTTCTTTTTGATACATTCATACATAATTCCACTTTTCAGTTTCTTTTGTTGAACCATTTTTTTAAGTGAGCCAGCTTTGAATACAGAATTAATTGCTTGCATATGATTACGATGTCCACGCATTGCTAATGTTCCATCCTTAATTTTCATTCCAAGTGATGTGCCCAATGTTGCATACTCAACATCATGTACTGCAAGTGCATTTCCAGCTAGAACTGCGTTGATGTATCCTAATCTAACTAGTTTAGCTACTGCATCAGCAGCTCCTGTGTGAACTATAGCAGGACCACCAACCAACACAATTTTTCCGCCTTTCTTTTTTGTATTTTTAATATCTTCAGCAACTTTTCTTGCAATGTGCTGTGTTGGTCTTTCACTGGAGCTAGAACTTCCCATGAATTGAAACATGTTCATGCCTTCACGTGGCCTTTCTGGTGGTGTTACCTTTACACCATTCTCACCAACAATAATTTTATCACCTTTTTTTACATCACGTATTGGAACACATTGTGCTTTGTTTGATTTTACTACAATACATTTATCCATCATCATATTATCGACTTGAATCCATTTTTTATTGTGAAATATTCTAGTATGATTATTTGTAGTACTGTAGAAGTTTTCTGGCATTACCATGCCTTTTGGTGCAGATTTTAATTTTACAGATTTTTGAGTTTTTAATGTTGCACCAGCCCTATACAGTGTTTCTAAAATTTCATCTAGGTGGGTTTGGTTTTTTCCAATTACTTTAATTTTTGCAAAACTTTCATCAGTTTTGAGCTTACCAACTTTAATTTTTGTAACCTCAAACTTTCCATCCAAATCCATTACATTATCGAAAATTTTTGTAAGAATCATCGAATCTATGAGATGACCTTTTACCTCGATTTCCTTTGAATACTTGTTCATTTTAATGAGAAATCAGTTTAGCAATATAAAATTACACAGGTAAAGCAACTTTACCCTTATACTCTGGAATATTGTCTTTTTCTAGTAACTTTACTATCTCATCTTTTTGTTCTTGACTTAATCCTTGAACAATTGTCTTTGATATGCCATTTTTGTCACATAATGCTAGAATATACCCACTGGTATCGGTTAAAACAAAACCTGACGATTCATCTACTACCGCATACATATTTTCCTCACCTACTGGTTCCCAAACATTTGTTTTGTTATCTCGTAAGGCAAGTGCAGGCATTGCTTTATCATTTGAAATTGAATTTAGATATGATCTTGCATCTGCAACTCTTTTTTTACCAATTTTTAACGCTTGAAAATACTGCATGTTCTTTAAATCAATATATTCTTAATAAATTAACAATATGTGTGCCATTACTAAATTCAACAATATTACGTCTAAATGAGATAACTACGTCTGTACAAAACAAGAATTCATTATCAGATAGTGATGAAACTGAAATTAAACAAATTTTCAAAGAAATCAATGAAAATGGTGAAGTGTATAATGTTGATGAAATTGAGGCATGGTTTAAAAATGAAGGAAGTTGGGGTAACAAGCTTGTTAGAAATAGAATAACTAACATTTCACATTACCAGCAGTCAAAATACGAGCAAACAAAAAAATTTCGTATGATTTCTGATGATGATTCTTGTGGCTGTGGAGACTAATATGTCAAGGTTCCAATTTTTTTAAAAGCCGTGAGATAACTTCTGCGTTTTCATTACGTTTTTTATTAATCTCTTCTAATCGTTTTTTATCGATTTCATTAGGATTTTTAATAGACATTTCAATATATTCATCTGTAAAATCATTATTAGCCTGATATCTCTTTATTATTTCAAAAAGTATTCCTATAACTTCATTCTGTGCTTTAATTAATTCATCATTTTCCGCAGTCAATTCAGATCATCATATTACTCCAAATTTATTTTTTTTCAAGTATTCCTATTAGTATTTTCTTAAGTTCATCATCAGCTATTTTTTCAACAGCTGAAATCAAAAATGGTTTGATTTTTTCAGGATCAGTTTCTTTTTCATAGATTTTTCCTTGTAATGCCATTTCTAACTTGTCTAATTCATGAACAAATCTCGCTTCATTTGATAAATTTTCTTTATAATCATTCCATAAATCAAAATAATTATCCTTTATGGTAGGTGGCAATTCGTCTAAGATTTCAGTCATTGCATATTCCTCAAGTTCAGTTTTTTTCTCAATAGTAATTTCATCTGGCATAAAGTCGCCAATTTTACTTTCTGCCCAATCATGGAGTATTGTCATTTTTAGTATTTTTTCTGTATTCAGATTTTTTAAATCAGCCATGACCATGGCCATAACAGACATCATATAGGAATGTTCAGCAACTGATTCTGAATCTTGTAAATTTAATTTAATTTTCCAACCAGTTCGTGGTATGTTTTTTAATCCAGCAATTTGGAAAAAAAAATCAGAAATCAAGTTAAAGCTTTTTAGAACTTCCTTCTAATAAGCCTGAATCGCCGTGTATTCTATCGATATGTACTGACAAATCTTGGTTTGATTCAAATTCAGATTCACAGTATGGACATTTTGATTTCTCCATATTACATCTGAAATTAAAGTATTAAAAAACTGTACTATTCAATAAGTTTTTGAAATTCTTTAATTTTTCTTAACGATTCAAAACTTTTGTTTTTTCTAGAATTAATTTTAAATTTATTTGAAATATTAATTGCCATTTTTAAATTTTTCAAGCAATTTGAATAGTCATTAAGTAATGCATAATTACATGATTTATCAAATAACACATCAGCATTATTTGGATATAATTCTAAAATCATATTACATATTTCTATTGATTCAGTAAATTTTTTCATTGAATGAAGTATTCGGATTTTATGATATAATATTATATTTTCCACTGGTTCGTTTTTTAATAAAAAATTACATAAATTTAGTGCACTTTGAAAATCATGTTTTTTTCTTAGTGATGAAATCTTATTAATTTGTAAACTTTTTTCATTAGGATTTATTTTTAATCCTTGATCATAACATGCTATTGCATCATCATAATTTTTAATCTTGCTTAATGCATATCCTTTATTATTTATTACATTTAGATTTTCAGCATCAAGTTTTAAAATTTCGTCATAAAGTAATATTGCATCTTTAAATTTTTTTTTTAAAAACAATTCATTTGCATTTTCAAGTAATTTATCAACTTTTTCACTCATAATTTCATTAGTTATAATAATCATGAAAATTTAACTATATCTTAATTAAATACAGAAATTTAGATTCATCATGAAAATTTATACAAAAACTGGTGATAGTGGAAAAACTTCATTATTTGATAATACGCGTGTATTGAAATCAAATGAGAGAATAATGTCATATGGTGCAGTTGATGAACTTAATTCTGCAATAGGGATTGCAATTTCATTAGATTTAGAACCTAAGGTTAAAGAAATTCTGATTAAGATTCAAAATGATCTTTTTATCGTTGGATCTGATTTAGCAAATCCTGATATGACAGATACTAAAATCAGAACGACTGAAAAAATGGTTAATTTCCTTGAAGAATCAATTGATAGTTTTGAGTCAGAATTACCAGAATTAACCAGTTTCATTTTGCCAGGTGGCACATTATTAGCATCAATTTTACATTTATCACGAACAATTACCAGACGTGCTGAAACTTATGTCGTTGGTTTATCACAAAATGAAGAAATTTCTACAATTCCAACAGTGTATTTGAATAGATTATCTGATCTCCTTTTTGTTTTAGCAAGAGTTAGTAACAAAAAAAGTAGTGTTTCAGATATTATTTGGAGTCCATAAAAACGGTTTTATTCGAAACGATTTGATTTGTGATATGCCGAGGTAGCTCAGCCTGGGAGAGCACCACGCTGAAGACGTGGCTGTCGCGCGTTCAAATCTCGCCCTCGGCATTATATTGTTTTAATTCATGAAAATGTTTTAATATAACAACAACTAGTTTTTTTCGATTAATTTGGTAATAAAGGAAAAAAATGCAAAAAATGGATCTGTTAAAAAACCCAAAACAGCGAAAAAAACAAAAAAAGCTAAAGCAAAAAAAGATAATGATGATGTATTAGATTCAGGAATTATAATTGTTGATGACGAATTTGATATTGACAAGGATGTTATAAATGAAGAAAGACGTGCATATTTAGAGGAAGCACGTTCTCAAGATGCATCTGAATAGTAAACCTGATATGGTTGTAGTGTCTATACTATGAGATGAAAGCATTGTGTATGATTAGGGTTTTACCTGGTCAAGTAGACAAGGTTCTTAATTTATTAAAAAGAAAACGGAGTATTTCTAAAGATGTGATGGTCGTATCAGGTAGTGCTGACATATGTGTAATTTTGAATGCGTCAATTACTGACATTAATAAAATTGTAATTGATTTAAAAAATATTAAAGAGATTGTTTCAACAGAAACACTGATTGAAGTTGAGGTAGATTTAGGTTGGTAAGAGCTATAATTTTAGTTAAATCTCCAAAAAAATTAATCGCCGCAAGATTAAGGAAAATTAATCTGATTTCAGAATCATTTCCAGTAAGTGGTCAGTTTGATGCAGTTGCAGTGATTAATGTAACAATGCTATCTCAGATAAAAGACATTACTAATGAAATTCAATTAATTTCAGGTGTGGAACGCACAGAAACTATGATTGAGGTTCAGTAAAGGATTTATCATTAAACAATATTGAATAATTATGAATATTAAAAGAATAGGAAATATTATTTTAGCAGTTAAAGATCTTGATGAATCAATCAAATTTTATCATGAAACATTAGGAATGCCAATAAAAAATGAACGAAGAAATTGGGTTGATTTAGGTACAACAGGTGCTATACTAAGCCTTCATCCAGCATCTATAACTGCACCTCATACCGGAACATCAATTGACAATGGAATTTTAATTGGTCTTACAGTTGGAGATCTTGCATCTGCAATTGAAGAATTAAAATCAAAAGGAGTTAGAATTTATCGTGATATTCAAGAACGAGAATCTGGAAAAAATGCTATAGTTCTAGATCCTGATGATTACATGATATCACTTTTTGAGCCTAATTTTTCTGATGAAAAAAATAAACAGACAAGTGGATATGTAGGTTTTACACCACAGTAGTAATATTTTTAATTTTTTGAATTAATAATTTATTTGGAATTTTATTAGGACCAAATGTAATATAGTATATTATTTTATTATTATAAAATAGTAGTATTGTTACTTTTTTATGATTCAAAATTGTGTAGTTAGATTTACCTATTCCAGATAATGATTTTTCTCTTAATTTTACTGATGTGGCAATAGCAAAAAATTCATCACGAACTTGATTTGGTGAAAATAGTGGTTTTATTCCAGGTTTAATTTTTCCAGCTAATGTTCTTCCATGATAATTTATTATTCCTACATAACGAATAGATTTAGAAAGAGAAATTATTTCCAGACTTTTTTGTTTGTATTTTAATAAAATATTATTCCATTTGTTTTTGCTTGAATTTTTCATAATTTAGGTTCAAATTATCAATTAATAAACAAGTCGAAAAATCAAAGTACTTTGTATCTAACCAATAATATGGAGAATTCAGATGTTTTAACGATCATATCAAATTTGCAGGATTCAGATGCAAGAAATTATTTTGAGACTAATGAAAGACTTTTTCTTTTGAATATTTCTGAAAAAATTAAAAATAATTTTTCCATGAAAATAAGTGATTATGAAAATGACAAATTTAATAAAATTTATAAAAAATACAAAAAATTTATTCAGGTTTAGTTATTTCTTATTTGATTTTGGTGCTAGTTTCTTTTTTAATTCCAAATTTTCTTTCATAAGTTTTTCATTTTCTTCTTTTAGTGTAAATAGTGAATTTTCTCTAGAAAATAATGGATGACCTGGAGGAAGAATATTAGAATTCATTTTCATCAATGAATTTACTTGTTGTCTAAATATTTGATTGTAATCTTGTAGTTTAGGTAACATTGATGCACCTTGATTTGAAAATTGTTCTTTAATTTTTTGTGTTTGATGAATTCCAAAATCTGGTTTACTATTTGGTGGATATCTAATAAAATCAGGTGCAACACTTTGTAGGAAAGGAAATCCTGTTTTTGGAAGAATTGTAAAATTATCCATAATAATCATAAAAATCTTCCATATTTCTACTTTATTCATTTTGTTTACTAGTGATTTTGTATTCAATTATTGATAATTTATCAATTTATTCTATTTGTAGATCGTTATAGCGATCTAATCATTTGGATCTGACATGGAATCAGATAAAGAAAAAACATGTCTTAAATGTAAAAAATGCATTAATGAAAATGAATTACACAAAATTGTAATGTATGTTATAGAAGAACAATTTACTGAACATTATTATGAGCATGTTGAATGTCCTGATAATTTTACAATTTAGTTTTTGATTCGTATACTGGGTATAATTTTCCAGTTTGTCTATTGCGATAGTTCCATTCATTTCCATTCCAAACTTTCAACTCAAAGTTTTTTTGTGTAGATGGATGAATCTTATTGAAAATGTCTTCTCCAATCATAATTTGTTGTGGTTTTGCTTTATTCTGTACTTTTGCGGCAATATTCATTACAGGACCTAACAGATCTACATGTGAACGAGCTTTATCATTGCCATAACGCATAACCATACTTTGACCATAATCTACGCCAATTTTGATAAAAAGATCTGGGTAATCATAATTGTTTAAAATTGGATTTATTCCATTTTCAATTATTTTTATCATCATTTGTGCACAACTAATTGCATTATCTGATGCCATTAGTGCGCTTTTATGAATAAAATAACCAATAACTGCATCTCCTACAAATTTTAGAGTATAACCATTGTGTTGTTTTACAGCTATAGCCATTTCTTGTGCAAATGAACTAACTATCATCGCAACTTTCTCTTCTGGTAAAGATAATGACATATCTGTAGAACCTACAAGATCCACAAACATAACAGCCATTGAAATTTTCTCATTAACATGCTTTCTTAGAAACTCATCTGATTCTGAAATAATTCCATAATATTCTACACCACCTTGTTTTATTGCCTTCCAAATTCGTTTTTGTGTCTCTAGAATCATTGTTTCTGAATCTTGTGTTAATTCTGAGCTCTTACCAAGCATCATATCTACAATATTAGATGTGGATGGTTTTTGATATTCAGGTTCTTTTTTAACTTCATTATTATTATCTGATTCTATATCATCAGAGCTAGTCCCACTTGCGGCAGCTAATAGTTTTTCATATTTTTTTTCAATTTCAGCCCTTGCTTCATCGTCATCATTACTCATATTAGCACACTCAATCTAGCGGAAAATCCGTATTACAACTTTTGCATTTTCCTCGTTTTCCATTATATTTAGAATTATAATATATTATAATGTCGTTTCCACAATGATTACACACCATAGAATCAGAATTCATATCTACAGTGTTTGATTTATTCTTAAAAGCATATGTGAATTAGGAGTAATTTGTAAAAATATACGGTGTATTAAATGGCTGTTCCATTGTCCAATACGTAGGTAAATCAAGCATCTCTATAATCTTTAGATTAAATTTTTTGGTTGTCATCCCCCAACCAAAGTCGGATTGATTTTTTGCAAATGTTCTTTCAGCATGTGTACCAGTTAATGCAAAACATGAATTTTTTTCTAATTTTGGCAGTTTTAAGATATTTTTAATAATTGATTCTGCTAATAGTTCTCCATTTTCAGGTAATCCTCCAATAAAAAAAACTGGTTTTACTAATTTCATGGTTTTATAATCAATCTTTGTTGCATCTTCATTAATTATAGTAAAATTGCCTACCATGTTTTGTAATATGTTTTCTTGTAAACTACAAAGAGACTCATCAATTTCTATTGAATTGGAATGAAGGCCTACAACTTCCCCACAAAATGCGATTCTACCGTCACCAGAACCAATATCAATCAATTCTAAAAATCCATTATTTTTAGATTCTAATGCAAGTGCATAAGCAGAAAGCATCCATGTTGGATAAAATGGAGCATAACTTGTATCATGTTTTATACTATTAATCCAGAACTGATTCAAATCACCTTCAAATACACGGCACATAATTCCAAAAATTTTACTTTCAAACGAATTATAATAAATTGGATTATTTTCTAGAAATTTATGTAATAATGATAAATGTTCATCATCTATTGGTAAAAATTCTGTTTTTTTAATTGGAAGTATTTCTTGTACATGACTATTTCCATCATAGAATTTAACAAATTCTTCTTTTAATTTTACAATGTTTTTTGAAATTAAGCTCACAGTTACATAAAATTTAAGGAGGTATATGAAACAAGATTCATGCGTATAGGCACAAAGTCACAAAATGAGTTTCTCATTAATCTTAATAAGAAAAATGATGTTATTCAAAATAATTTTTTAAACAAAATTATTGATACAACAAAAGTAGTTGATGTAAAGGTAATGCTTGGTGATTCTACTGTAAAAACTATATCTACATTTGATCCAATTAATATTGAGAATTTTTTTAATAAATTTATAGAATCTTTGAATGATTGGGAATCTCAAGGTATATCATATTCATATAATGACGATGTCAGAAGGATTTTTTTAAAGTTTGAAATCAAAGAAGATGATTTAGTTTTATCAATGCACATTTCTGTGCAGTTTCATGTTTTATTATATTATAAACCAGAACAAGATGTAATAGAACTTCAAAAAGAACTTGCTGAAGTAATTGATAAAACACAAAATTCTGATTTAAAATACTCTGATGATGGAAATAAAATAATTCTCAAAAAACTTCAAGAACTTGGATATGATAAAATTAACAAACAGAATTTATTTGAATTATTTTATAATGATCCAAAACTTTCTGAAATATTATCAGAAAAAATAGAGACCAGTTTAGAAGCTGAGATAATCGAATTGAATTCTAGAAAAAAGATCATTCTCAATAAATTAGATGATTTATTACTTGAAACCTTTCAAACTACTGGAATACTAATTGATGAACAAAAACTGGTAAACGGAGAAGAAGGATGTCTCTGTAATATTGATTTAGAATATATACAAAATGGTGCAAAACAAGGTCTTTTTGATCTTGATACTGTTGATGTTAAGTCACAAGAAAAAATTGGCTATAGGCTAAATCAAATCTTCAAATTCTTAGAAAATTGATGAATTAATTTTCAAATACATTTAATTTTGAATGAATTTTTGAGAAATTTTATGACTATATCTTATGATGATATTGTAAAAGCAGAGAAGGCACAAAGTGATGTTATCAGAAAAACATCACTTACATTTTCACAAACATTTAGCAATATGACAAATTCCCAAGTTTATCTCAAAAATGAATATGAGCAAAAAACTGGTTCATTTAAGATACGTGGTGCATATCACAAAATTAGTTCATTAACTGATGAAGAAAAGAAACATGGTGTTGTTGCAGCATCTGCAGGAAATCACTCACAGGGTGTTGCTTTTGCATCGTCATTAGAAAATATTTCTTGTACAATTGTAATGCCAAAAAATGCATCTCCAGCAAAAATTTCTGCTACACGTGGATATGGCGCAAATGTAGTTTTAGATGGACTAACATATGATGAATCATGGGCTAGAGCACAAAAAATTTCAGATGAGACAGGAGCCACAATTATTCATGCATTTGATGATCCAAATATAATATGTGGTCAAGGTGTAATAGGATTAGAAATTTTAGAGCAGCTTCCCGATGTAGATGAAGTTTATGTTCCAATTGGTGGTGGTGGACTTGCTGCTGGTATAATTATAGCAATAAAAGAGAAAAAACCAAGTGTACGAATTGTTGGAGTTGAATCAAAAGCTTTTCCAGCAATGAAACATTCCGTTGAATCTGGTCATGTGGAAACAATAGAGGGTGGATTAACTATTGCAGATGGTATATCAGTCAAAACACCTGGAAAAATAACTTTTGATATAATCAATAAAGGAATTGATGAGATTGTAACAGTAGAAGATTCTGATATTATCAAAACAATGTTTCTGTTAATGGAACGAACAAAAGCAGTTGTAGAACCTGCCGGTGTAGTAGGACTAGCATATCTTTTAAGCAAAAAACCTGCTCCAAACAAAAAAGTTGTTCCTATTTTATGTGGTGGTAATATTGACATGTATTTACTAGGTCAAATTGTTGCTAAAGGATTAACAAATATGGGAAGAATGGTCAGAATCCTAATCACATTAAAAGATAAACCAGGTGCACTAAAAGAAATTGTGGATGAGATTTCATCATTAAGTGTAAACATAGTAGAAGTGATCCATGATAGGTTAAGTTCTGTTATTAATGCAGGTACAGTAGGCGTCACATTAAGCCTAGAAACAGAAAATCAGGAGCAAGCAGATAGATTGATTGTTCATTTAAACGAGAAAAACATACAGTTCAAACTACTTGAATAGTTTATTTGAATTTCTTTTTTACAAATTTTGCTAAACCAAGCCTCTTTAACTCATCAGATTCTTTAAGCACTGAAGAATGCTGATCAAATTTATGTTTCTTTAGTTTACGTTTTATTGTAGAATTGTCATTTGCTAAAATTTTTAATGCATATATTGCAGCATTAGCTGATTTGTTTATTCCTACTGTAACTACTGGTGAACCAGTAGGCATTTCTGAAATAGATAATAATGAATCTAATCCACCAAATGCCGAAAATTTACTTGTGCCTGATTTTTTTGTCTGTTTATCGTTGTAAACTAATATTGGAACTCCAATTACAGGAATTACTGTATGCGATGCAATCATTCCTGGTAAATGTGCAGCACCACCTGCACCAGCAATAATTACTTTAAATCCAGAATCTTCTGCATGTTTGGCATATGTATCAAGTCTTGTAGGTGTCCTGTGAGCAGAAATTATTTGATCTTCATGTTGAACATTAAACTGGTCCAATATTTCTGCAGCATCATGCATAATTCGACTATCAGAGCTTGAACCCATTATAATTCCAACATTACTTTTTTTACTCATATCTTTTGAATACAAATGCTATTTTTAATAGTTTAGAGTAATATTCATGACCAATTTACAACCTATTTTATGAAATTACTTTTTTAGCAGAATATCAGAATAAAATTATTGAATTTTAATTGTATCTTTTCACAGTGTGATTTCAAATGTAATGATATTGAAGAAGAAGAATTCTTAAAGCATTTGAATGAAAAACATCATAAGGAAATATTTGATATTGCAGAAAAAGAGAACATATCAATCAAAATGGTAGAAATGATATCAGTATCTAACTCAACAGTGTTCATTAATTCCTCAAATTAGCATATTTTACAATATGGAAATATGTCTTGTATAGTTTGAAATTACATTACTACACCGAAACTATTTGTAATTGAGTAGTTGTTTTGGATTATGGGGAAAATACTTGGAATAATCGGTGGTGGTCAACTAGGTATGATGCTTACAGAGGCTGCAAAAAACATGACATCCAATATTTCTCAGATTATTGTTTTAGATCCAACAGAAAATTGTCCTGCATCAAAAATTGGTGCCACTCAAATAGTGGCTGATTTTAAAAATGCCTCAGCAATCAAAGAACTCGCAAGTAAATGTGATATAATCACATATGAAATAGAATCCGGCGATAGTATGATTCTAAAAAATTTAGAAAATGAATGTGAAATTAACCCATCTCCAGAAACACTTGAAATAATACAAGATAAATTAACTCAAAAAAAATTTCTTGCTGAAAATAATATTCCAGTAGCAGAATTTAGAGAAATAACATCAAAAAATGAATTAGAATCAAAAATTAATGAATTTGGGCTTCCAGTTTTATTGAAAACACGAACTGGTGCATATGATGGTAGAGGTAATTTCAAAATAGATACAATAGATCAAATATCTGAGGCATTAGAAATTTTTGATGGTCAATCACTTATGGTTGAAAAATTTGTTAATTTTAAAATGGAAGTATCTGTAATTGCATCAAGAAGTACATCTGGTGAAATTAAAACATATCCATTAGTTGAAAATATTCATAAAAATAATATATTAGAAATGACTATTGCTCCAGCAAGAATTAATGAGACAATTTCTAAAAATGCTGAAGAAATTGCTCATAAAACAATGGAAGTTTTACATGGAGCAGGTGTTTTTGGGATTGAAATGTTTGTTACAAATGACAATGAGATATTAATTAATGAGATAGCTCCAAGAGTTCATAATTCAGGCCATCATACATTACAGTCTAGTAAAACTTCACAGTTTGAACAACATCTTAGAGCAATTTTAGGATTGAAACTTGGTAGTACTGAACTAATTCATCCTACAATCATGTATAATATTTTAGGACCAAAAGATTTCATAGGAAAATTCAAAAATCCTACAACAGATTTACAAAATGTATTTTTGAAAATGTATGGTAAATCAGAATCAAAACCACAAAGAAAAATTGGTCATGTTAACGTAGTTGATAAAGACAATTTAGGAATGGAAAAATTATTAGAACAAGTGGCAATTGTATCAGAATCAATTAAAATTACATCAGAATTATAAATTCACAAAAATCTATCTAATGCTTTATTAATACTTGATTTCTCATTTTAAATATGGCCATAAAAGCAGCATTGGTTTTAACAGGTATTGCTATAGCATTGTTAATTGTTTATGGTGCAGATGTTTCTGTATCAATGGGTAATGATGCAAAAGAAGGATTTTTACCATTAAATGACATGCAACGAGGTATTGGATTAGGTGGACCTGCACTAATTTTGCCTATAATTGCATTTTTCATTTCGTTAAAACAACCATCTAAAGGATTAGGAATTATGATAATCATAGCAGGAATTTTAATTATAATAGGTGGTATGGCAGTTGTTACAAACCCATCTCCATCGTCTGAAAGTTCAGATAGAGATCCTATTGGTTCTGTTGTAATGCTATTTGCTCCGGCATTAATACAGATAGCACTTGGAATCATTAAGATTAAAAAATCATAATTATCAATAAAATCAATGTCTATTTGTAAAAAATGTGGTAAAGATAGTAAAAATTGCTATGACTGTGAACACACAAATTTTGAAGAGTTCTGTAAAGAGTGCTATACTGAATTACATTATTACATGACTGAGAAAGATAACATTGAATGAATTACAAATTTTAATACAGTGGATTTCAGAATTACTATCAGAATATCTCTACATCGGTGTATTTCTAGCAGCATTAATTGAAACTATTATTCCACCAATTCCAACCATGGCAGTATTTCCAACTGCAGGATATATTGCATCACAAAATGGTTTAGGTCTTGGAGAAGTTATTCTGCTTGGAATAATTGGTGGTTTAGGTGCTTCAATTGGTTCTACAGCAATTTACTTTATCGCATTAAAACTTGGTAGAGTTGCATTACTAAGATATTTGAAAAGAATTAAAATCACAGAGAAGCAATTAAACCGTGCTGAAAAATGGTTTGAAAAGTATGGTGATAAAGCAGTACTTTTTGGTAGAATGATTCCAGTTTTTAGAGAAATGATTTCAATTCCAGCTGGTTTGCTAAAAATGAATATTAAGAAATTTTTAGTTTATACTATATTAGGTTCATGTGCATGGAGTATTACTATGATTCTCATAGGTTATTACTTTGGAATAGCAACATTTGAAATATTCTAAATTAATCCAATAAGTTTTAAATCAGAAATAAAGACTCTCACATATGAAAGCAATAATTTTAGCTGGAGGTAGAGGTAAAAGATTACGCCCAATAACTGATAAAATACCAAAACCTCTAATTCTTATAGATAACGTCCCACTAATTGAGCGTTCAATCAAATATCTTAAAAAATTTGGAATTAATGAAATAATTATTTGTAGTGGATATAGATCAAAACAAATTGAGACTTTTCTTAAGAAAAATAAAAATTTCAAGTGTAAAATAGAATTCTCTGTTGAAAAAACTCCATTAGGTACAGGTGGTGCAATTAGAAAAGCAATGGAAAAAATATCTGGCGAATCATTTGTTGTTATAAATGGAGATATTATTACAAATATTAATCTAAAAAATATTCTAAGTAAACCAAATACAATTGCATCAAATGAATTAAAAACACAATTTGGAACTATGGAAATTAAAAATAATAAAATTATAAAATTTAATGAAAAAACTGATATTGAAAATGTATGGATGAATCCAGGTATTTACCATCTAAGTTCAGAAATTAAAAAACTCTTACCTAAAAGAGGTAGTATGGAGGGTGATGTTTTTCCAAAACTTGCTAAGAAAAAATGCTTGTATACTAAAAAATTTAAAAATGTACTTTGGCACTCAATTGATTCACATAAAGACATTGAACTTTGTTCAAAAGATATTAAATCAAAAAAATATTATAAATTTTTTAATTATTGATTATAATGAGAGTGTCATACAGTTTAGGCTCACTTTTAACAATCAATCAAGTTATTGATTGTTCAAAAAAATTAAATCATGTTAAATCAGATGTAATTTGGATCCCTGAAACATGGGGAATGGAAGATTTTTCTATGTTAAGTCTGATTAGCCAAAAAAATAATACTGCAAAAATTGGTTCATCCATAATTAACATCTATTCAAGAAGTCCCAGTCAAATTGCAATGGGTGCAGTAACTGTTGACACAATATCAAATGGAAGATTGATACTCGGTTTGGGGTCAAGCAGTAAACCAATTGTGGAACAATTTCACGGAGAAAAATTTGTCAAACCTGTTCAAAGAATGAAAGAATATGTTGAAATTATTCGATTAATACTGTCAGGAAAAAAAATAAATTATTCAGGTGATATATTTTCTCTTGAAAATTTTTCATTATTAATAAAACCACCTAGAGACAATATTCCAATTTATTTGGCTGCCATAAATCAAAAAATGGTTAATTTAGCATGGGAAATAGGAGATGGTGTTATTTTCTATTTGCGCCCTAAAACTGAAATAAAATCAACATTAGAAATAATGCAGAAACAAAAAAAAATTGATTCTACGTTACAAATTATTACTTGTATTCATAATGATTCAGAAAAAGCTATAGAACGTGCAAAGAAAACCTTGGCATTCTATATTTCAGTTGGAGGAATTTATAGAGAATTTCTTGCTGATAATGGATATAAAAAAGATACAAAAAACATTCATGATGAATATCAAAAAACAGGACTAAAAAATAATTTTACATTAGTAAGTGATAAAATGGTAAAAGATCTATGTATCTGTGGCACTGTAAATGAATGTCAACAGCAATTCAAACAATTCCAAGAAACAGGTATAGATTTACCAATAATTCAGTTTAATCCTATAGGCGATGTAAATGAATCATTTGATATGCTATTAAATACATTTGGTGATATATAATTGAAAAAAATTGGAATAGCAGGGTACGGAAGTACAAAGTTTTCAAAAAATGAAATTCCTATTGAAGAATTATTACTAGAATCCACAAAACAAGTTTTTGATTCAACAGATAATTTATCACAAGATCTAATTGATGGAGTTATTGTTTCTACAAATGATAATTCAAAATATCTCAGCGCAATTCTATCAGAATTATCTGGAATAAAACCAAAAATATCACATACTGTGGAACATCTTTGTAGTTCTGGATCAAATGCTGTAATTTCAGCATTTTCATATATTGCATCTGGATTAGCTGATGTAGTTTTAGTTGCAGGTGGTGATACAATTGGAAATCCAGGTCAAGTGTTAGAATGGGATAAAACTCGCGGAGAATTTAATCATCCAATCTATTGGGGGTCATTATTTACAAAACATCATAAAAGAAAATTCAATACAACAGAAGAGGAATTAGCTATAGTCTCTGCAAAAAATCATAAACATGCTATAGATAATCCTAATTCATATTCACATAATGCATATACTATTTCTCAAATTATGAATTCAAAACCAATAACAGATGATTTGCGAATTTTAGACTGTTCATTTCCTTGTTCTGGTAGTTCATCATTATTACTAGCATCTGAAGATACTATAAAGAAATTTACTGATACACCAATATGGATTTCAGGTATAGGTCAAAAAACAGATTCAGCAAGCTTTGCAAAAAATAATCTTTCTGAACTTTCTACTACTGTAATGGCGTCTAATGACGCTTATTCAATGGCTAATACTAATCCTAATGAAATAGACGTAGCAGAGATACATGATGCGTTTTCTGTATGTGAATTAATGGCAGTTGAAAGTTTAGGATTAAGTAAAAAAACAGAAAGTGCTCAATTCATTAGAAATCTCTTCAATACTGAAAATAGAAAAATTAATCCAAGAGGTGGATTGATTGGTGCAGGTCATCCTCTAGGTGCAACAGGCATATCACAAATAATTGAAATCACACAACAATTACAAAATAATGCAAAAAAAAGACAGGTTTCAAATGCAAAAAAAGGATTAATACATAATATGTCTGCAGCCGCAACATCAAGTTCAGTTATAATATTAGAATCATGAACAAATTTAAAACTGAATTATTAAATGGAAATTTTGTTATTAGTAACTGTATAAATTGTAATCAGGTTGTTTGGCCACCATCAAACTATTGTAATATTTGTCATAATGAAACAAAATGGTGTGATTCAAAACAAATAGGTAAAATTATTGAATTTTCTAAAAAAAATAATCAGTATTTTTGTTTAATAGAGATTGAACAAAATCTAAGAGTGTTAGGGGAAGTTTTGGGAGAAACTACACCTAAAATCAATCAAAAAGTTCAATTAAAAAAATGTTCATATAACAAAACTCCACAATTTATGTTTGAATTACTTCCTAACTAAACTAAACATAAGGTCATTTCATTATAACCAGCTCTTCTATATTATGAAAAAATGATTAATATTATGCGATCAAAATCTCTACTAAAAAATAGACTACAATTTCAAAATCAAAAATCTATTTCTAAAAATCTGGAAAATTGTAAGATAGCACGAACTCGTAGACAGCGTGGGTATCAATGGGAAGATACACTGGTAAAACGATTTAATAAAATGGAACAATGGAAGGCATTTAGATTAGGTTCACCAAGTGTTGCATTACCAGATTTACTATGTGTAAATAATCATGAAAGTAAAATTTTTACAATTGAAGCAAAATCGGGAACAAGTACATCATTGACAGTTCCATTTGATCAGATACTTCGATGTATGAACTGGACTGATAATTTTACCATTTATAATGTAAGAAATGTAATTTTTGCATTCAAATTTCTATCTAAAAAAAGAATTGGAAAAGGGGAATATGAAAAAAGAGAATTAAGAGAATATTATAAAATTTGGAATAATAAAATAAAACCAATAAATATAGTTTGTAAATATGATGGAGATGTCTATGGATTAGAAGATGGTAAAAAAGTTAAAACAGATTTAAAAGATTATGAAATGCCGTTTAAATCTAAACATCAAAAATTTAGCATTATGAATTAGATAAGCACTTACTTTATTACTACTAATAATTTACAAAAAGTATGGAATTTCAAAATTTTATAGATGAAAGGACTCTAGTTAGTCATGATGCATTAGGTAAAAAACAAATGAAGATAAAAGTTCTTGAAGTCTCTGATGAATCGCCTCCATCACAATGGAAATTTGGTGATAGAGTTAAGATAAATAAAATTTTAATCACTATAAAGCATCTTGAAACACAAGAAGTAGAAGAAGGTGAATTAGATATAGAAACAGTTGAAAACGAACTAATTGAAAAAAGACATTATACTTCTACTAATCGTTGGGTGCTTACAAAAGATATTAAGAATGGTTACGTTATAAATTCGAGGCATACGTTGTTAATTAGTGATGCTGCAGCATTAGATCTAATAGTTTTTTAAATTATTAAAAATCTAACAAACTTATAAGATACATATTTTGACATTTTAATTATGATAACAAAAGAAATTGTCGTGAATAATGTAAAATTCAAAGTCATGTTAACAGATCAGATCATAAATCAGGTAGAGAATTTAAAATCACTTAATGTATCAGTGGCAGATGCAGAACCAGAAGATTTTGAGCAGATAAGTTCAGAAATTTCTGCTACAATCAATGAAATTGCAACTGCAGTAGAACCTGAAGTATCAGGGGAATATCTAGATGGAGTTATGCAAGAAGTTTTCAAAGCAGTTGATGATAAAAAAACTGAAGTTGCTAAACAAATAAAACAAAAAGATGATAAAATTTCAAAAAAGAAATCTAAAAAATAAAAATTAACAGTAGTGAATACTATAATTCCTTTGATTCAGTATAAATTATATCAATCAGTTTTTTATCTTTTAATGAATTCAATACTGTAATTCGTATATTTTTAACCCTATTTTGATCTTCAGAAAATGTTCTTAAAAGTAATTCAATCTCACGAGAAAAATCATAATTTTTTAAATATACACCAATGATTTTTTGTAAGTTAGAAAATTCATTTGATACATAATTAATTTTATCACGCTTTCGAAAAATTATGGTAAAGAATCCCATAATTTTTGCCATTTCAATCTTTAATACTTCAAGATCAGCAGGTTTATCACTTAAATTTTCGATTACTGCATATGAATCAAGAATTTGATTTAAAATTCCTCGAAAATATTCATGCATATCACGCATAATATACAAATATATTTTTCAGTACTAAATCTTTGGTTGAGTTGTATAATAAAAAATAAATTTTGATGTCGTCTAAGTTAACACAACTTGCCATTTTTTCTGATACTTATTCCTTTAAATTACTTACAACCATAAAAAATCTAAATGAAGCAATATGCAGAACTTGTATGCATTAATCCAAAATGCGGTAAAATTTATCCTATAAAATCAACTACAATATATTGTGATAAATGTCAATTTCTCTTAGATGTTAGATATAAGGAAACACCACCATCAAAATTAAAAGAAATTTTCTATCAAAGACGAAATCCTCAAGGAAGTATTTATAATGAAAGTGGTGTATGGAGGTTCAGAGAATTACTAAATTTCTGTGAAATTGAGACAGAGGAATTAGATCAATGTTCAGAACATTTAGTTTCACTTGACGGTGCAGAAGGAAGACAATCAAAACCATATCATATGTCAAAAGTTTCAAATTTTGTTGGAATTTCTAATGATAATATTATGTTACAGCCAGAAGGTTACAATCCTAGTGGCTCCTTTAAAGATAATGGTATGGCGTCAGCTGTTACACATGCTAAAATGATGAATGCTAAAAAAATCATCTGTGCGTCAACCGGAAATACATCTGCATCTGCTGGAATGTTTGCAGCAAATGAAAATATGGAATGTGATGTCTATATTCCTGATGGTCAAATAGCACCAGGTAAATTAAGTCAAGCATATCAATTTGGTACTCAATTGATTAAAGTAAAAGGAAATTTTGATGATGCATTTTCTAAATCACTTATTGCATCAAAAGAAGGTGGGAGTTATACTGTTAATTCTGTTAACCCATTTAGAATAGAAGGTCAAAAAACAATTCCATATAGAGCATTAGAATTTTTAAATTGGGAAGTTCCTGATTGGATAGTTTATCCAGGTGGTGCATTAGGTAATACTTCTAGTTGTGGAAAATGTTTAATGGAACTCTATGAATGGGGTTGGATTAAAAAAATTCCAAAGATTGCAGTAATTAACGCAAAAGGTGCAAATACACTCCATCAACTCTATAACGGTAATTTTGAAGAAGAGGAATTACGTTGGAATCAAGGTTCACCTAATTTAGAATTGGTTGAAAGATATTATACGTATATGGATGAAAATAATCTTGGACCAAAAACCAAAGCTACTGCAATACAAATAGGAAAACCATCTAATATCGCAAAAGGTTTACGAGCGTTAGAATTTACTAATGGGTGTGTAGTAGAAGTTTCAGATAAAGAAATGCTTGATGGAATGTCTGTAGTAGGTTTAAATGGATTCGATTGTGAAATGGCATCTGGCGCAACAGTTGCTGGTATCAAAAAACTTGTAGATGATGAAATAATGAAAAAGGATGATAAAATTATTGGTGTTTTAACAGGTAGACAAAAAGAGCCATTACTCCCAATTGAATATCATAATGATTCAAACAATAAATTTGCTATACCACCAAGATTATAAAATTACGCATGATTATTTTTGAGTTAATTTTTACAAATCTTAAACCTTAATAGAAGCTTTTGTCTGATTTAATTATACAGAAATGAGGTTATTTCTTATCTAAATGAATAATGTTTGTAATTTTACAATTTTAATCTTAAGAGGACATGAAAATTGGAATTAGAATTAGAAATTTTTACTTTAGCCGTATTAATTGGTCTTTCAGGTTTTTTTAGTGGATTAGAAGTTGCATTAGTTAGCGTTAGATTATCAAAAGTAGAACAAATGGTTAAAGATAAAGTTAAAGGCGCTACATCTCTAAAAAAACTAAAATCAAATCCAAGTAGAATGATGGCCAGTGTAAATCTTGGAAATAATTTAGTAAATGTTGCCGCAACTGCATTAGCAACAAGTGTGGCATTAAAGGCATTTGGAAACGAAGGACTTGCTATTGCAATTGGTGTTATGACATTTTTAATTTTAATATTTGGAGAGATAACTCCAAAAACATATTGTAATGCGAATGCTTCAAAAATTGCAGCAAGGTATAGTAGAATCTTATTAATTTTCAGTTATGCATTTTATCCAATTGTTTTGATACTTGAACGAATTACAAAAGGGATAATCAAATTATCAGGTAGTAATGACGAACCTCCAGGATTAACAGAAGATGAAATTAAAGAAGTTATTGAACAAGGATTTAAAGACAAAGCGATTGAAAAACAAGAAAGTGAATTAGTTCATGGAGCACTAAACTTTGATGATATAATCATTAGATCAGTAATGACACCACGTATTAAGATGTTCATTTTAAATTCAAAAATGATGCTTTTTGAAGCATTGCCAGAAATTAATAAAAATGGATTTTCAAGAATACCAGTTTTTGCAGATAATGCAGATCAAATAGTTGGAATAGTGCATGTTAGAGATGTTCTTAAGAAATTAGAAAGTGATGAAAAAGTTATTTCATTAGAACAAATTATGAGAGAACCAGTTTTTGTATCTCAAGAAAAAAGAGTTAGTGATTTATTGAAAGAAATGCAAGGAAGACGAACCCATATGGCAATTGTTCTAGATGAGTTTGGTGGTGTAGAAGGATGTGTGACATTAGAGGATCTATTAGAAGAAATCGTAGGTGAAATTCAAGATGAAACTGATTCTGAAAAACCTAGTTTTCAGAATGACGGAAATGATGCGATAGTAACAGATGGCGATATAGAAATTGATACTATTAATGAAATTTTTAAAGTGAATTTACCCTCAGGTGATGACTATTCCAGATTAAATGGATTATTACATGAAAAACTTCACGATATACCAAAAGAAGGTGACAAAATTGAAATTAGTTCATTACGAATTTTGATTGAAAAAGTTTCAAAAAATAAACCAGAAAAAATTAGAATTGAAAAAATAAATTAACATTAAAGAGAAAAATGATCTTCTAGTAATTGTTTTTTTTCTTTCATTTTAAATAATTCTTCAGTATGTTTGAAAGCATCTTCATATGTTTTTTGAAATAACATTGCTTGCATTAACAAATGATTTTCTGGTATTACAATTCCAGTTTGATCATCTGAATACATAATCTGAATTGTGTCATTGATTGAAGTTGTCATGTTTGCATGTATGTGTATCATGTTAGTATCTTTAAAACTAAAATTCATACTATTTGCAAAATCTCTCACATCTTTAGTTCCTTTTGCAGACCAAAGTATTGCAACGCCATATTCATCTTTAAACAGATTATGAAATTCAGTAATTGTTGGTGCTTTATCTTTAAATCTAATATCCATTATATGCAAATGCATTTGTCTTGTAGGAACTTTAATTGCACGAACAAAAAGTGGTGTATTTTTTCCAAAATATGATTTAACATCGTCTCCATGGTGAGGTTTTTGTGTCATTTCAATGGTATCAGGTATCAATTTATCAGTTTGATCAATATCAGCCCATCTTCTTACAAGTAGAACATCAAATCTATGTATATTGTCACCAAAATTATTACGTAGTGGCTCTAGAATCTTTCCCATTCCAGTTACATTACAACTTCCTTGCATCACATGTTTTTTTCCAAACGCATCAGAATAATTTACACGTGAATTAAATAATAGATCAGAAACTTTGTTATCACCAACAATAGTTTCTCCACCTTGGTAAATTGCCAGGATGTTTTTTGGTTCATATAGATTTTTTTTATTATGAAATCCTGTTCCACCTGGGGAAGCATCAATTACAATATCACAATCATCTAAAGCAGATTCAATATCTCCACTAATTTCATAATTTTTAAACTCATTTTGCTTTGATTTAGGCACATAAACATTGAATCCTTTTGATATTGCATAATCAATATTAGAATCAGGGGAATATTTTCCAACCCCAACTACTGTAATTTCTGGATCATCATTGATAAATTGGATAATTCTTCTACCAATAGAACCATAGCCATTAACAAATACTTTTTTCAATATACTATATCATATAGTCCACTTTATTAATTTGAATTAGCAAGAACTAAATTCAATATAAAATCAAAAAATCAATATGCCAGATGAAAAATCAGATGAAGGTAATACTTCTGAAGGTATTCCTGAAGAAATTAAAAAAATTGATATTGACGAAAAACACATTGAAGTAAGGTCACAATCAAAGTCTAAAATACATGGTCCATCAGTTTTTTATGGTGCTGTAATAACAGCAGTAGTTGTACTAGTTATAACATTTGGAATGGATTCTACTGTTTTTACAGAACAAGAAATTATTGAAGAATCAATAATAAAAAATGATAATGACAAAAAGATTACTGCTAAAACATTTTTAGAAAATGTATCACCTATTCTAGGAAATCCTAATGCACCTATTACATTAGTAGAATTTGGAGATTATCAATGTCATTTTTGTAATGTGTATTTTGAAAATACTGAGCATGAAATTATAGAAAACTTTGTTGATACTGGTAAAGTAAGAATTTTGTTTAAAGATTTCACAATAATTGGGGCTGACTCTGTATCTGCAGCACATACTGCTCATTGTGCAGGTGAACAAGAAAAATTTTGGGAGTATCATGATGTACTTTATAATAATTGGAATGGTGAAAATAATGGTTGGGCATCAAATGATAATTTACTGATATTTGCTAATGAAATTGGTTTGGACATAAATAAATTAAAAGAATGTAATGCTGATGGTAGATACAAATCAGTTATAGAGGCTAGTAATGATGATGCAAGACTTTTAGGATTAACTGGAACACCTGCATTTTTTATTATATCAAATAATGATGTACAAAAAATTATTGGTGCACAGCCATACGAAGTTTTTGAGAATATTTTTGAAACTATGCTTGAAAAATAAAAATTTTATATATTTTGAGCACTGATCGGCAATTTTTTTCTCTAATGAAGGTGACTAATTTATTCTAGAAGCGTTATATACTCTTTGAGAAAGGCATAGCTATGGCAGCAGGAATTGATGATATTTCGGTATATATTCCAAGATTATATGTAGATGCGTCTGATTTTGCAGAAGCTAGAGGTCTTGATCCTCAAAAATTAGTACGTGGTTTAGGTATATCCAAAATGGCTATTGTAGATTCAAATCAAGATCCTGCTTGTTTAGCTGCAAATGCTTGTTTAAAAATAATGCAAAAAAATAAACTTTCACCAGAAGAAGTAGGAAGATTGTACGTTGCAACTGAATCAGCTTTAGACGAATCCAAAGCAATGAATTCTTATGTTATTGGAATGTTAGAACAAGTTTACGGTGCAGGTTCATTTCAACACTGTGGAGGAATCGAATGCAAATTTGCATGTGTAAGTGGATCATATGCACTATATGATAATTCAAATTGGATTCGTGCAGGAGAGTCAGAAGATAAACATGCATTAGTTGTTGTTTCAGATATTGCAAAATATGATTTAGGTTCTAGTGGTGAAATGACTCAAGGAGGAGGTGCAATTGCAATGCTATTAAATGATAAACCAAGATTATTAGCTTTTGATGCAAAAGTTACATCTACGTCAATTAAAAACGAATATGATTTCTACAGACCATTTGGAAAAGAAACTCCTGTAGTACATGGACAATATTCTAATCTTCTTTATCTAATACAAGTTAAAAATGCATTAATAGACTATACAAAAAAAGCAATAAAAACTGGATTAATTGAATTGGCAGAAGGTGAGAGTATGTTGGATCATATGGACTACATTAACATGCATTTACCATATAGCAATATGGGTAAGAAGGCATTAGCATATCTTGTACGACATGAATGGAGAAGTACTCCTAGATGGAAAAAAATTATTGAGCAAGTTGGAATGGAAGAACCAGTTCCTAAAGATCCTCGTGGAACAATTGAGTCAATTCTTGCAGATTCAGAATTTATGGCAAAAGATCATGAATTCACAAAACGTTTTTCTCAAACAAATGAATATCAAGATGTGTATGAAAACAAAGTTGCTAGCTCATTAATTGCATCAACAATGATTGGTAATTTGTATACAGCATCACTTTATTTAGGATTCAGAAGTTGTTTAGAATTTGAATTTCAAAAAGGTATTGATCTAAATCAAAAAAGATTTGGATTTGCATCATATGGAAGTGGTAGCAGTGCAATGGTATTCAGTGGAGTAATTCAATCAGATTATAAAGAAATGGTAAAAGATATGAATCTAGAAACTGAAATAGGTGAAAGAAAAAAACTAAGTTTAGACCAATACGAACAATTACACGAGAATAAATTGGCACCTGAAGAATCACTGCTTAACACAAAAAAGGAATTTATTCTTGAACATGTTGGAAGTAAATCCTCTGATAGAAGAGGGGAAAGAAGATATTCGTTTACAGAATAAATTAACATGGAAGAAATTTCTCCAATTAAGGAAATTTTATATAATGAAATTAAGAAAATTCCAGAAAAACAAATACATGAATTACTCTATAATGATAAATACGATCAACTAATTAATAATATTCTTACAAATGTATTTTCAAAACTTGAGACTATAGATGGAAAAATCTTTGAAAAAGTCGGAACACTAGCTGAAGGTTTGACACATTATATTTTTACTGAAATGCTAATCCCTACACAACGAAAGATAATTCATGAAAGTATTGATATTGATATTATAATTCCAAATAAGAAAAAACTAAAAACTGATCCTAAAAATGTGATTATAATTTATTTTGCTAAAACTGATGATAGTGAATATATTCAAAAAAAAATTAATGATATAAAAAAAATTCAACCATATGAAAATAATATTTGGATTGTTTCATATATGGAAGTAAACATTTTGTGTAGAAATTACATACTAAATCAAAATAAAAATACATTTTCAAATTTGTTTAAAAACATAAAAAAATTTATGAAAAATAATAAAGATAGTGAATTAAAAATCTTTAAAACCTAAATTAGATAGATTTGTATTCCTCTTAAAATTTTTAAAATATTCTTCAAAAGAGAAATTCTCGATATATGATGTCGTTGCTAATACAGGCTTAGATGTTAGTTGTTCAATTTGAGTTGTTAAATTTTCTATTGAGTATCCTTCTTTTGTAATTTGATTAATAATAAAACCAGACATAGGAATATCTAATCTTTTACAGGAATCAAATGTAAGCAACGTATGATTAACACTTCCAGTTTTTGAATTTGTTACTATAAGAGTCTCTAAATCTAGTTTTTTAATTAAATCAATAAGAAAAAAATTATTTAAAATTGGAGTAAGTATTCCTCCTATACCTTCAACCAAAACAAGATCATGTTTTGATGACAGTTCTTTAAATGTGTCATAAATTAATGAAAGATCAATGTCAACATTAAGCTGTTTTGAAGCATCAAATGGTGAAGAAGGTATCGCAAAAAAATATGGATTTACAGTCTCAGCTTTATCTGATACGCCTGAATATTCAATTAAAATTTTTACATCATCTGAAATACCACCTGAACTGGAATCTACACCACTAGCAAATGGTTTCATTACACCGACATCAATATTTTGCTCATGCATTAATCGTGCAATAGAAGCTGTAACGCATGTTTTTCCAACATCAGTGTCAGTACCTGTAATAAATATGGATTTCATTTTAAACTAGATGTAACTCCTTTGATAGTTTCTAGTGTGCCATCTATTAATAGATTAATTTCATTTCTAGAAATTGATAATGGTGGTACAAGCATTACAATATTACCTAATGTTCTGAAATAGACATTATGTTTTTTTCCTTCTTCAAATACTAGCTTATTTATTGATTTTTTAGTTTTCAATGGGATTTTCTTTCTTTTATTCTCAACCAATTCAATGCCCATAACCATTCCTTTAGTTCTTACATCACCAACTAATTCTAGTTCATAAAACTCATTCATTCGATCCTGAAAAATTTTTGCGGTTCTTTGTATTTTCTGAATTAAATTATATTTTTTATATAAAGTTAAATTTGTCAATGATAATGAAGCCGCAATTGGATTTCCAGTATATGTATGACCATGAAAAAGATGTTTCATTTCATGAAAATTATCAAGAAATGCGTCATAAATTTTTTTTGTAGTTAGTGTAGCCGCAAAAGTCAAATATCCACCAGTAAGCATTTTTCCAAATGATACAATATCTGGTCTAGAATGCTGTGATTCATATTCAATCATAGAACCTAATCTACCAAAACCTGTTGCGATTTCATCTAAAATGAATAAGACATCATTATTTTTACAGATTTTACTTATCTGCTTTTGAAAATTTTTTGGGTAAATTATCACCCCTCCAGCCATTTGAGCCCCACTCTCCATTATGAATGCAGCAATAGAATTATCAGTAGACAATCTTTTTTCAATTTTTTCTAAACAAAGATTCTGATAATCAGAGATTGTATAGTTTTTTGGCAGTCTATACTTATTTGGAACTGGAAATTTAATACAAGAAAATAATTTAGATTTGAATCTTGAAAAAAATTCTGGAACATAGCCAACTGACATTGAACCAAATGTATCACCATGATAACCATTTTCTAATGTAGCAATTTTTGTTTTGTTTATGCCTAGATTATTCCAATATTGTAATGCAATTTTAATCGAAATTTCCATGGCAGTTGAACCATTATCTGAAAAAAATACATGATTCATTCCTGGAGAGATATTTACTAGTTTATTAGCCAGTTTTTCAGATGGGGCATTTGTAAGATTAAACATGGATGAATGTTGAAGATGTTTTGTTTGCTTGAGAATAGAATTAACTAATTCTTTTTTTGAATGTCCCCAAACATTACACCACATACTTGCCACCCCATCAAGCAATTTGTTTCCTTGATTGTCAAATAACCATACACCATCTGCGTGAGAAATTTCTGGAAAATTATTCCATTCTGTCATTTGTGTATTAGGATGCCAAATATGACTTTTCATGAAAATACTTCATTCGTATTATTATAATAGTTAACTAGGAAAAAATTAATGGTTAACGCTTAATTATAGAAATAAATTAAAAAAAATAATGATTTCTCAAGAGCAAGCAATTGAGGATTGTAAGAAAAAAGTTTTAGATGATAATAATATCACAGAAAATGAGATCGATATACTATTTAATTTGGATGATAGTTTTCTCAAGAATCTATCTGATGCCGCAAATGAAATTACTAGATTTTTCCAAGGAAAAAAAGTTGATGTAGAGCAATTAACTAACATAAAGAAAAATTTCTGCAGTGAAGATTGCTCATTTTGTAGTCAATCTGCGTTTTTTAATACTAAAATTGATAATTATAAACTCCAACCATCAAAAGAAATTCTCAAGCAAGCAAGAGATGCCAAAAATAATGGAGCTGATTCATTCTGTCTTGTTGCCGCATGGAGAGAGCCATCAAATGATGATTTTGAAAATGTATGCAATATAATTAAAGAAATTAATTTAAAAATTGGAATAAACATAGAGTGTAGTTTAGGTTTTTTAACTTATGAACAAGCAAGTAAATTAAAAAAATTAAATGTTAAAAGATATAATCATAATCTAGAAACATCTAGATCAAAATTTCCTGAAATATGTACTACACATAGTTTTGATGACCGGCTGGAAACACTGAAAATTGCAAGACAGGCAGGATTAGAACTTTGTACTGGTGGAATAATAGGTATGGGAGAAACTAGAAAACAAAGAAAAGAGTTTGTTATACAAATTGCAGAATTAAATCCTGAAGAAGTTACAATCAATCTATTAGTTCCATTTCCAGGAACACCGTTAGAAATTCAAAAACAATTAGAATTAGAAGAAATACTAAGAGTATTTGCAATTTTACGTTTTTTACTTCCAAAATCAATAATAAAAATTTCTGGAGGTAGAGAAGTCAATCTTAATGATGATGGAAAAGAACTACTTCTAAGTGGTGCAAATGGAATAATCAGTTCTGGTTACTTAACACTTGGAGGTAATTCTATAAATAAAGATACAGAAATGATAAAAGAGATTAATCTTGAAGTATAGACTAAATTTTGTTAATTCTGAATTAAGTAAATTAAAAAAAAATAATCTATTAAGGGAATTACAAGATACAACAGTAGAAAAACAATTCATATATAAAAAAAATCAAAAATTACTGAATTTATCATCGAATGATTATTTGGGATTAAATGTAGGGAATTTTCAGTTTAAACAATTTCAATCAAGTTCACGATCAGTTACAGGTAATGACACTAAATTCTCTGAACTAGAAAAAAAAATATCGGCCCATAAATCACAAGAAAAAACACTGGTTTATCCAACTGGGTATATGGCAAATTTAGGAGCAATTACTGCAATAGTAGAAAAAAAAGATACAATCTTTAGTGATGAATTGAATCATGCAAGCATTATAGAAGCATGTAGATTAACAAATGCAAAAATCAAAATTTACAAACATAACGATATGACAAATTTAGAATCAAAAATAAAAAAAACAACTGGTAAAAAATTCATTATAACTGAAGGTGTATTCAGTATGGATGGAGATACTGCAAATCTAAAAGAAATGACTGAGATATCGTCAAAATATAATGCTATAACAATTTTAGATGATGCACATGGAGATTTTGTATTTGGAAGTGATGGAAAGGGCACTGCCAATAAACTTGGAGTAAGCAAGAAAATTGATCTATACATAAGCAGTTTAAGTAAAGGATTGGGGAGTTTTGGAGGATATGTATCATCACAACGAAATATCATTGAATTATGCATTAATCGTTCAAAATCATTTATCTACACATCAGCATTACCAGCGTCTATTATTGAATTCACCTTAAAGAGATTTAATTCAAACAGAGAAATAAGAAGAAAAAAACTCTGGAATAATATTAGATTGTTTCATAATGGATTAAAACAAATTGGATATGATGTAAAATCAGATAGTCAAATAGTTCCAATAATCATTGGAGAATCAAAAAAAACACTTGATGTTGGAAAATTTATGTTAAAAAATGGTATTTTTGTTCAACCGATTCGTTTCCCTACTGTTAAAAAGAATAGTGCACGAATAAGATTTTCAATAACAGCATGGCATACTAAAAAGCAAATTAATGATACTGTTTCAATATTAGAAAAATGTAATAAGAAATTTAAAATATTTTGATTATCTGTGAGCATCAAAGGCAAATGGACCAGCAGGTGTACCAACAATCCAAGCAATTGCAATAACTATGGCAAATACAATGCCAACAGCAATTAATCTTTTATTCATAATATACGCAAAATATGCCTTAGATAAAAAGTAACTGTATGTTTAAACAAGATTATTAATTCAAAAATGAAATATAATTATGAATGAAGTTACAATTTTTGTTGCAATAATTGCTGGTTTAGGATCGTTTTTTGCACCATGTATCCTTCCAATAGTTCCGGCATTTTTAGCATATATTTCAGGAACTACAATCTCCAGTTTATCTAAATCAGAAGATCAGTCAAAAGTTTTGATCAATAAATCTAATGTCATGTTAAATACAGTATTTTTTGTTTTAGGATTTTCAATAGTTTTTTCTATATTAGGAGTTACAATAAATTCAATTTTTACCTCTTCAGCAATGGATATTGTTTCAAATTTTACTCAAATTGGAGGAATAATTATTATTGGATTTGGTTTGTACATGTTGCTAAGTACTAAAATTAAGAAACTAAATTTTGAAAAGAAAATCTTCCCTAGAAGTTCAAGCGTAAGTTTTCCATTGTCGTTTATCTTTGGTCTAGCATTTGCAGGTGGATGGACACCATGTGTTGGACCAATTTTAGGTACAATACTAACACTTGCAGCAACAACACCTAGTGTAGCATTCAATCTTCTTCTTGCATATTCATTAGGATTAGGCATACCATTTCTCATAATGGGAGGTTTGATTACACAATCAACAAAATTTGTTGCACGAATAAGCAAATATCTAAAATATACCACACTGATATTAGGCTCATTTATTATCATTTTGGGTATTCTTGTTTTCACAAATCAATTATCTATGATGGCAAGTTTTCCATTTCTAAATAATATATTAATGCTGGAATAAAATATGAAACCCGAAATTAAAACTGCAATAATTCTAAGTATAATAATTACAGTTGGAGTTTCATCATTGTATATATTTTATACAGAAATTGATTTAAAAAAAAATACAACTAATGAAATGAAAGTTGAGGATAAAAAACAACTAGAAAAATCACCAGAACTACATGGAATAAAAGGATACATAAATACATCAGAAGATAAGTTCAAAAATTTAATTGATGGTAATGTTGTGCTGTATGATTTTTGGACATATAGCTGTATAAATTGTATCAGAACACTTCCATACATTACAGCATGGGATGAAAAGTATCGTGAACAAGGATTAGTAATTATTGGAATACATACGCCAGAATTTGAATTTGAAAAGAATAAAGAAAATGTCATTGAAGCAGTAAAAAAATTTAGTATAAATTATCCAGTTGTATTAGACAATGATAAAGAAATTTGGAATGAATTTGAGAATAACTACTGGCCTAGAAAATACATTGCTGATCATGAAGGATATATTAGATTTGATCATATTGGTGAAGGTGCGTATAAAGAAACAGAAAAAGTTATTCAGGAATTGTTGCAAGAACGTTTACAAAAAAGTGGTCAATCAATTAGCAATGCAGATGTAGTTGATATTGATGAGTATGTGCATTCATCTTTAAGAACACCTGAATTGTATTTTGGTTATAAATTTGCTAATGGCAGAGATCAGTTAGGAAATAGTGAAGGTTTTCAAAATAATGAAATAGTTAACTATCAACTCCCAGGTGAACTTAGAAAGCATTATTTCTATTTGGATGGTAAATGGAAAAATAATCAAGATGGTATGAAACTTGTTTCAAATACAGGAAAAATTGTTTTAGAATACCATGCAAAACAAGTTAACATAGTTGCAGATGGTAATGCCGAACTAGAAATTTTAATTGATGGTAATCAAGTTTCAGAAAAAATTGCGGGATCAGACATAGAACTAGGTAAAATTAGAATAGTAGAGCCAAGATTATACAACATTATAGAAACTCCAAATGGGCAAACACATACGATTACAATTAATGTAAATAATTCAGATTTTGCGATTTTTACATTCACATTTGGTTAAAAAATAATTACTTATGAACGGATTTAGAAATATTATAACAAAAATTGTCCAATTAGATCATTTTTTTTTAGTTTGAATAAGAAAAACTAATTTTAAAAGTAAACTCTGATGATATCATTATCTGATAAATGGAATATACTAAAAAATGGTGATGCATTATCACAGAAATTCATGGGTAGAGTAAAACCTGAAGCACCACTAAAAAATAGAATAGATACAGCCCAAAAAAAATTACAACTACAAATTTCTAGGTTAGGAGAAATTGATACTAAATTAAAAAGTAAACACGATGTTATATTTGAAAAGATTGTAAATGCAAAAAAATCTAATAATGAAAATTATGCAAAAGTCTATGCAAATGAATTAGTTGAACTTAGAAAAATGAAAAATATGGTTGGAAGTGCAAAATTATCCATGGAACAAGTTCAACTTAGATTAAACACAGTTTCAGAACTTGGTGACGTTGTAGTTACATTAAGCCCATGTATGTCATTGATAAAGGGTCTTAGTACATCATTAGGTGATATGATGCCAAGTGCTGCAGCATCAATGCAAGATCTTTCAAACATGTTAGGTGACATAGTTACAGGATCATCACTTACACATGATGACTCAATTGGAATTATAGAAACCTCAAACTCAGATGCCATGTCTATACTTGAAGAAGCACAATCTATTGTTGAAGGTAATATAAGAAATAATATGCCAGAACCACCAGTAACAAATACAACTATAGATTCAATTCTTGCAGAAAAAGAAAAAACTATTTAGATTTTTTTTTACTGATTTCAATTAATTTTTTCTTTATACGTGATATTGTAGGATAGCTGTAACCGCGACGTCTATAATTTGTAATCATCATTTTCCAATTTTTTAGTCTCCATACTGCTTGTTCAGATGTTACAGAATGAATCTCTTTTTGAACTATGCTTTTTCTACCTACTCTTAATACTCCAGCATCTTTTGCGACCCATCTATTTTTTGCAAATTTTAGACCGATCAGAATTTCTTTAATTGGTATTTGATTAAAATATGTTCTAATTTCTTTAATTTCTGATTCAGAAAACTGCCCGCTGATAGAAAATGAATTTAGTTTATTCATAAAAAATTACTAGGAATTGTGAATAATAAAATCATGCTAAATTTGATTCAACAATTCACATTGTAAATTAGCAGCCAATGAAGCTAAAATATGAATGATTACAGGCTGTATTATAAACACCAAAACCAAATATTATAATCGCGCATATGGCAAGAGGTATAATTACAGCTTTTTCTTTGTAACCCATTAACAAAACTAATAGCAAAATGTTAAATTAACCATTCGAATCATTTTTGATTACAATGATGCCATCACAGCAAGGATATGACCGGGCAATAACAGTTTTTTCTCCAGATGGACGATTATATCAAGTAGAATATGCTATTGAGACTGTAAAAAGAGGTGCATTGGCAGTTGGTATTAAAACAAAGCAAGGAGTGATTATTGCAGTTGAAGAGAAACCACGAAGACTGCAGATCTCAACAACCCCTCAAAAAATATTCCAAGTGGATTATCATATTGGTGCAGCAGCTGCAGGATATATTCCAGATGCACGTGCACAAGTAGATAATGCTAGATTCTTTTCACAAAGTAACAGACTTGTCTATGATGAAGCAGTAGAAGTACAAACAGTTGCAAAACATTTAGCAGATCAATGCCAACAATATACACAATATGCAGGAGCTAGACCACTAGGTGTATCGTTAATAATTGGTGGAGTAGATAGTTCTGGCACTTCATTATACTTAACTGACCCAAGTGGTGCATATGTCTTGTATGACGCTGTTGCAATTGGTGCTAATTCAGATATAGCAACAGAATTTCTTGAGAAAAATTATTCTGATAATCTAACACTTGACGATGCAAAATTATTAGCAGTTGCAGTTATTAATCTTGTTAGTGATGTAAAAGAAGGTTCAGAACATATTAAAATATCGCAAATAAATTCAGAAACTAAAATATTTGAATTTATTGAAGATGCCGAAATAAAAAAACTACTAGATAATTCAAAGTCAAAATATCCATCAGATGATAAATAATTCTATAATTTAAAATAAAAACTAAAATGAAATTATCTATCGCAATACCTGATTCATCATTAAAAGATGAAAAAAAACATGAAAACAAAACAAGAAAAATTTTTCAAATTGCACGAGCCGCAGGGATATTTCAAATAAATAATATAATAATTTACAAAGATGGAAAGGAGTTTGAAAGTGATTCAAAATTACTATCTACAATTTTACGATATTTAGAAACACCACAGCATTTTAGAAAACGATTGTATCCTAAATCAGGTTTACTACAGTTTGTAGGTGCATTATCTCCATTAAAAATACCAAATCAAATTATAACGTCAGATCCTAAAATGATCAAAAAAAATGATATACGAGAAGGAGTTGTTATTGCCTCTAATGGAAAAAAATTTTTAGATATAGGAACTGATCATTCGATACCGTATCATGGAAAAAAAGAAATAGGAAAAAGAATTATTGTGAAAATTAAGGATGGATTTCCAAATTTTACAGTATATGAAGTAGAAAAAAATCAATTGTCAAATTTTTGGAGTTATAATGTTAAACATGGAGGTAATCTATTTTCACTTCTTACTGAATGGAGAGGTCCAAAAATACTCACAAGTAGAAAATCAAAAAAAATCAATGACGAGTCTATGAAAAAAATCCTTACTTCGAAAGAAGAGATTTTGATAGTTTTTGGTACAACTGATAAAGGAATACATGAAATGTTAAACAAAAAGATCAGTGCTATTCAGAATTTTAAAACGTGGAATTTCTTTCCAGATCAAGGAACAGAAACAGTAAGACTGGAAGAGGCAATTTTAGGATGTCTTGCAATTTTAAATTCCAAGAATTATTCCGAATAAATTAAATTTAAAAAAAATACAGAAAACACATGAAGAATCAAAAAAATTTTCTAATTTTGGCTATTTTGTTAGGATTAGCTGGGATTGTAATAGGTACTGCAACTATTTTTTCAATGGTTACAAAGTTTCCAACCCAATAAGCAATTTTTATAGAAATCAGCCTGATTTTTTGGAAAAATCTGTTAATTTATTAAGCGGTTAACGACTTTTTTCGATTATCGATGGGACATAGAAAACATAGTCAACCTAGAAGAGGAAGTATGGCATATTCACCTAGAGGACGTGCCAAAAGTATGGAAGCACGTATTCGTGCTTGGCCTGATATTAAATCAGATGAGCCAAGATTACTAGCTCATGCAGGTTTCAAAGCAGGATGTATTCAAATTGTAAGCATTGATGATCATGAACATACACCCAATCATGGAAAACAATTAGTAACAATTGGAACTGTGATTGTAACACCACCATTTGTTGTAATTGGGATTAGAGGTTATAGTAAAGATGTGAATGGATTACATGCTTCATTTGATGTATATGCAAAAGATACACCAAAAAATGTGGAAAAAGCGTTTAAAATAAAAGTAAATGATAAAGGTATTGAAAATGCAGAAAAGTCACTTAGAAAAATTAAACAGATTTTTGCAATAGTAACAATTACACCAAGATTAGTAGGATTAGAACAGAAAAAACCATATGTATTTGAAATTGCAGTTAAAGGTGGAGATATACAAAAGCAGTTTACATTTGTGAAGGAACTATTAGGTAAAGAAATTAAAATTGATCAAGTGTTTGAGAGTGGTTCAATAGTAGATGCCGCAGCTATAACAAAAGGAAAAGGATGGCAAGGTGTTATCTATAGATGGGGTGTAAAAAGAAAACAGCACAAATCAAGAAAGACTGTTAGAGAGGTTGGTTCGTTAGGTCCTATATCACCACAAAGTGTAATGTACACTGTTCCAAGAGCAGGACAAACTGGTTTTCATCAGAGAATTGAATATGATAAACGCATAATGATAATGAGTAACACAGAAAAAAATGAATTTCAAATTAATCCAGATGGAGGTTACAAGCATTTTGGTAACGTAAGTGGGGATTTTATTGTTGTAAAGGGCTCAGTTCCAGGTACATACAGAAGACTGATAAAATTAAGACATCAAATTCGTAATGAACCAAAAAAAATTATCAAACCAAATATTCTAGAGGTAGTATTACCATAATGAAAACAATAACACTATCATTAGATGGGAAAAAAGAAGGGGAAATAGAATTACCACCTATTTTTGAAACTGATATTAGAAGAGACATAATTCACAAAGCGTATATTAATTTAGAATCACATGGATTTCAAAAACACTCAACACATGCTACTGCCGGACAAGATGTTGTTGCAGATTCAAATGATCCACCTACTGGAAGAGGTATATCAAGAATTGCTAGAATGAAAGGTGGAGGTGGTGGTAGACAAGGTCAAGCTGGTGAAGTTGCTTCTATTAGAGGTGGAAGACAGGCTCATCCACCAAAAGCAGAAAAGGTAATTTTCAAAAAAATTAACAAAAAAGAAAACAAACTTGCATTATGTTCTGCAATTGCTGCAACTAAGTCAAAAGAACTTATTATACAAAGAGGACATAAAATTGAAAAAATTGATTCATTTCCATTAGTTGTAACTGATGATATAGAATCAATAACACAGACTAGTAAAATGATGAAAATTCTAGAAGACCTAAATCTAATTCAAGACGTTGAGAGATTAAAAAATAGAAAAAGGCGTTCAGGTAAGGTGGTACTTCGTGGAAGACCAACAAAAACAGGTAAAAGTGTATTATTTGTTTTATCAAATTCAGAAATTACCAAAAAAGCATGCAATTCAATACCTGGTGTTGATGTATGCTCAGTAAATGGTCTGAGCGTTTTAGATTTGGCTCCTGGTTCAAATTTAATTAGATTAACAGTTTATTCTAAAAAAGCAATTGAAGAAATTTCAAAGATAAAATCTAGACATTTAGAACTAATGGTGACTTTAAGTTGAATATAGAAGAAGCAAATAAGATTGTAATTAGACCATATATTACAGAAAAAACATTCGCGTTAGTAGAAAATGAACAAAAAATAGTCTTTTTAGTCAATAGAGAATCAACTAAACCAAGAATTATTGAGGCAGTAAAAATACTGTATAATGAAAATGCTATTCAAATTGAAACTGCTAGAACAGTATATGGGAAAAAAGCATTTGTAAAATTTGAATCTGTAGATAAAGCAAGAGATCTAGCCACGAAAATAGGAATGCTATAAATTGGTTCTAAAAAACAAAAAAACAATGATGGAGAAAGAAATTGGTAAAGAAATTTAATTTTAAAGGAATGGCTTTAGAAGACTTGCAAAAAGTTCCTAATGAGAAATTATTTGAGTTACTTAATTCAAGACAGCGTCGTTCATTAAAGCGTGGTTTGTCAGATAATAAAAAGAAAATTATCGCAGAGATAAAAGCACTGAAAGAAGGAATTAGTAAGAATGTAATTAAAACACATCAAAGAGATATCATAATTTTACCATATATGGTCGGAGTGACACTAAGCGTATTTTCAGGAAAAGAATTTACGCCAATTACTCTTACCACAGAAATGATTGGACATTACCTAGGAGAATATGTAATCACCAATAAGCGAGTTAGTCATGGTGCACCAGGTGTAGGTTCATCAAGATCAAGTTTGTATGTACCACTAAAGTGATTAAAATGGGAAGATACGACTACGCATTTCAAAATTATGATTCAACAAAACATGTTAGAGCTTCATTAAGAGAGAAAAAAATTTCACATAAGCATACAAGAGAAATTTGTGTTGCAGTAAAAGGACTAACCATTGAAAAAGCAAGAGACTATCTTCAGAGTGTAATAGAAAAGAAAAGATGTGTTCCTTTTGGCAGATTCAAAAATCAAGTTGGTCATAGAAGTGATCCTGGAGTCATGGCAGGAAGATATCCAGAAAAAGCAGCGACTGAAGTTCTAAAATTATTAGATAATTTAGAATCTAATGCAGAATACAAAGGAATGGATTTAGATAGATTAAAAATTATTAATGCAACTAGTCATAAAGGTGTATCAATAAAACGATTTATTCCAAGAGCACAAGGTCGTGCAACACCAAAAAATGATACAATGACACACATGGAAGTTGTGGCACAGGAGATATAATTTTGTCATCTGCAAAAAATGTAATAAAAGATAACTATAATGCAATGTTGATAAATGATTTTCTTCGTGAAAAAATAAAAGATGCAGGATTTTCTAATGTAGAAATCTCAAAAAACCCAACTGGTACTAGAGTTACATTACATGTTACACGCCCTGGAATAGTTATAGGAAGAAAAGGAAGTGGAATAAAAGATTTAACAGAAATTTTAGAAAAAAAATTTAATCTAAAAAATCCACAGATTGCAGTAGAAGAAATTCTCAAGCCAGAACTGTCACCTAACGTAATGTGTAATAGAATGGCGTCACATCTTGAACGTGGCACTGCGTTTAGAAGAGCAACTATGTGGACAATGCAACAAATAATGGATAATGGTGCAATGGGAACACAGATTACAATTTCAGGAAAATTAAGAGGTGATAGATCTGCATTTGAAAAACACAGTGCTGGTATATTGCCAAGAGCTGGTCACCATGCAGATGTAATTGTATCTGAAGATATTGTTCATGTTGAAACAGCAATGGGATTAATCGGGGTAAGAATTAGAATTGCATTAAAAGAAAAACTTATTCCAGAATTTGAACTAAAAGGAAAAAGTAAAGAAATTATTGCAGAAGAAGAACGTAAAAAAGAGGAATCTGAGAAAGCAAAAACAGAATCAGAACAAATTAAACTAGATGCAGAAAAAAGTAAAGAAATGCATGTAGAAGAAGAACGTAAAAAAGAGGAATCTGA
>Ga0114996_10000419_pt1 | contig 59444 bp, 56 predicted proteins | sample ArcticOcean_MG_C_4_FD_87039 | JGI IMG/M metagenome (GOLD analysis project Ga0114996, IMG submission 87039) | Marine microbial communities from western Arctic Ocean - ArcticOcean_MG_CB4_134 | ecosystem: Environmental > Aquatic > Marine > Oceanic | place: Arctic Ocean: Canada Basin | collected...
AGCCCCGAGAGCCCCGAGAGCCCCGAGAGCCCCGAGAGCGGGAAGAGCGTCCCGAGAAACAGCCGAGCTCCAACGATGGCCGCAACCGCCGCGGCGGAGTGTTGGCTCGCGTTGGGCTGCGCCGGACCGGGAACGAGAGCAGCGGTGACGGGCCACCGGCGCCGCCGCCGCCGCCCCGTTCTGACTTCGGTGCTCCGAGCTAAGGACTGCAATTGATGCAATCCCTCCCCACTGGGGAGAGCGTCTAGTCTGGCGGGGCCACCGAGAGGTGGCCCCGTTTCTTTGTCACTTGATCCGGCGCTCGCGAGCTCCGGCTGCGAGGAGATCCGTATGCCCCCCCTTCGTGTCGTCGTCAGCGGTAGTGGCAACATGGGCGACCATGTGATGGCGGCGATCACCGCTGCCGAGGGTATGTCGGTCGTGGGGGTCCTGGATGGACTCGCGGACGGCGATCACTGCACGCTGCCTGACGGTTCGGACGTGCCGCTGCGAAGGACTGTCGACGACTTAGAAACATTCCAAGCCGACGTCGTGGTGGACTTCACGAACGCGGAGTGGACGGAGCTGCTGCTCCCGAAAGCGATCGCGATTGGGGTGCGCCCGGTCGTGGGCACCTCGGGGTTGGCGACGCCGTTCGTCGAGCAGATGGTGGCGGCTAGCGCGGAGGCCGGAGTGGGTGGGGTGATCGCATCGAACTTTGCCTTGGGCGCGGTGATGATGATGCACCTGGCACGGGTGGCGGCGCCGCATTTCGACTCGGTAGAGGTGATCGAGCAGCATCACGATGGCAAAGTCGACGCGCCTTCCGGTACGGCGATGACGACGGCGGAGGAGATGCGTAAGGCGCGCGGCAGCGACTTTCGGCGCAACGTGGCGGAGCGGGAGACGCTGCCCAACGCCCGCGGTTCTGAGTTCGGGGGCGTCACGTTGCACTCGGTGCGGCTGCCCGGCCTCGTCGCCCACCAAGAGGTGATCTTCGGCGGCACCGGCGAAACGCTGAAGCTGCGCCACGATTCGATCAGCCGTGAGTCATTCATGCCCGGCGTCGTGCGGGCGGTGCGGGAGTCGGGGGACCTGGACCGGATCGTCGTGGGCTTGGACCGCCTGCTTGGCCTGACCGACTAAGGGCAGCCCATTCCCGTTCGGAACCTACTTGCAGGCGTCGTCGTTGTATGGACTGTACTGGAATGGAGACAGGCGATGACGCGTTGGATGCTGGTCCTCCCAATCATGCTCGGCCTCATCGCCGCTGCCTGTGGCGGTGCTGGTGCGCCATCGGACGCTGGTGACGGGGGCAACGTCGCCGTGGTGGACATAGACCGCCCAGCGCCCGACCCGGAGGCGATGCTGTCGACGGCACGGGCGGTGACCGCGCTGTCGCTCGATCTGTACCGCGAGATCGCGGTCGAGGGCCAGAACCTGGTCTTCTCCCCCTACAGCGCCGCCGTCGCGCTGGGGATGGCACGGGTCGGGGCGCGTGGGCAGACGGCGGTGGAGATGGACGCTGTCCTCTACGCCGATCTCGCGGGCGACCTTAATGCGGGCTTCAACGCTCTTGAACAGGCGTTGGCGTCGCGGCCCGGCGAGTTTGAGACGGTCGATGGGCCTCTGGCACTTGAGCTGGCCACGGCGAACCGAATCTGGTCGCAGGACGGTCTGCCCCTCGAACAACCATTCTTGGAGACGCTCGCTGGCAACTACGGCGCCGGCGTGCGCTTGGTCGACTATGCGGAAGACACCGAAGGCGCTCGGCAGCAAATCAACGACTGGGTCTCCGATCGGACGAACGATCGCATTCCCATGCTCATCCCAGTGGGCATCCTCAATCCGTCGACGCGCCTGGTCCTGACCAACGCCGTATATCTCAACGCTCCTTGGGCGGTCCCGTTCAGCCCGGCTGGGGACGACATCTTCCGTCGACTGGATGGGACGGAGGTGCAGACGCCGTTCATGCGTCTCGACATCGACTTCGCGTACGGGGAGGGTCCGGACTACCAAGCGATCGAGTTGCCCTACATCGGCGGGGAGCTGTCGATGGTGGTGCTGGTACCGGAAGCGGGCGCGTTTGCGGAGGTGGAGGCCTTGCTCACGGCAACCAGCCTCGCCAACCTGCCCGCCCAGCTTGAACCGCGCGCGATGTTCTTCCGCTTCCCCAAGTTTGAGTTCCGGGTCACTGCCTCGTTGAGCGACGCGCTGAAGAACCTCGGCATGCCGACCGCGTTTGGCGCCGGCGCTGACTTCTCAGGAATCACGGGGTCGGCTGCACTCTCCATCTCCGAGGTCTTGCATGAGGCGTTCATTGCCGTCGACGAATTGGGCACCGAAGCGGCCGCGGCGACAGCCGTCGCGTTCGATGAGTCAGCGCCCGCCGACCCCGTCCACCTCACTGTCGACCGGCCGTTCATCTTCTTCATCCGCGACGTGGAGACCAACACGATCCTGTTCCTGGGCCGCGTCTTGGACCCCACCGCGTCGTAGCAAACGGATCATCCGTCGGCGCCGCCCGATCGGGCTCGCTCTGTGTGCGGCGTTGTTGTCGACGTGGGGAGCGGGCCGTAGATTGAGCGTCACGTTATGGAGTCGCAAAGAACGCCGCCCGCGGGCGGCGTTCGTGCTTGGTTAGCGGCCACTGGCCGCGCAGAAGAGCGGCGCGAGACCGAACAGCAAAGAGAGAGCCCAGCTATGCCGCGTGAGTTGACCGTCGCCCTTGTGGGCGCCACCGGTGTCGTGGGGGCGGAGTTTCTTCGCCTCATGGAGGAACGTCAGCTTCCCGTCGCGGAGCTCCGGGCCTTGGCGACGAAGCGCTCGGCCGGTCGCACGCTCACATTCCAGGGCAACGAAATCACCGTGCAGGAGACAACGCACGACGCTTTCGACGGCGCCGACATCGCCTTTATCTCCGCCACCACCGAGGCGTCGCAAGAGCTGTGCCCAGTAGCGCGTGATCGCGGCGCCATCGCCTTCGACGATTCGTCAGCCTGGCGCCTGGACCCGGATGTGCCGCTGGTCGTGCCCGAGCTGAACGGCGAGGACCTGCGCCACCACAAGGGCATCATCGCTACGCCGAATTGCAGCACCGTGCCGCTGGTGCTGGCCTTGGGGCCGCTGATGCGGGAGCGGGAAGTGAAACGTGTGATTGCGGATACGTACCAATCCGTCTCGGGCGCGGGCACGGCGGCGATGGCTGAGCTGCGCGAGCAGACGGCCGCTGTTCTGGCCGGTGAGCCGGTGATCGTGAAGGAGGCGCCTAAGCAGATCGCCTTCAACGCCATCCCCCAGGTCGATGTCTTTCTGGAGGATGGCTATACCAAAGAAGAGACCAAGATGGTCAACGAGAGCCGCAAGATCCTGCATCTGCCGGATCTTGCGCTCAGCGCGACCTGCGTTCGTATCCCCACGCTGATCTCGCACGGCGTGGCCGTCCATGTGGAGTTCGACCGCCCGCTGGACCCGGCCGAGGCGCGCGAATTGTGGTCGAAGCAAGCGGGGCTGACCGTGGTCGACGATCCGGTCAACGGCGGCTACCCCACTCCGCTAGACTCCGCAGCCCAGGACGCGGTCTTCGTGGGGCGAGCGCGTCGCGATGCGTCGCACCCGAACGGGCTCGCCTTCTGGTGTGTGACTGACAACTTGGTGAAGGGTGCCGCACTGAACATGGTGCAGATGGTGGAATGGATGCAGGCTGACGGTCTGCTCTAGCCGCCCAACCCCGGTCGCGAGGCTCGACTCGCAGAGTGCTTCCAGGTGAGCAGATGAGATGGAATTGAGGTCGACGATGGAATTCGGACGCATTTTGACAGCGATGGTCACGCCGATGCAGGCGGACGGATCGGTCGACGTCGAACAGGCCAAGCGCTTGGCCGCGGCCATCATCGACTGCGGCAGCGACGGCGTCGTCTTGGCCGGGACGACCGGGGAATCCCCCACGTTGGAGTTCGAAGAAGAGCGTGAGCTCTTCGGGCAGCTTCTGCCCGTTTGCCACGAGCACGGTGGTGTCCTGATCGCGGGCACGGGATCGAACAGCACGAAAACCGCAGTGGAATCGTCGCAGCGGGCGCAGGAGATCGGCGTCGACGGACTGTTGCAAGTCGTGCCGTATTACAACAAGCCGTCGCAAGAGGGCATGTACCAACACTTCCGCGCCGTGGCGGAAGCGGTTGATCTGCCAATCATTCTCTACAACATTCCCAGCCGTACGGGCATCAACATGTCGGCGGAGACGCAGCTACGACTGGCGCACGACCTGCCCAACATCGTCGGCACGAAAGAGGCGACCGGCGACCTGGAGCTGGCGGTACAGATCATCGCGGGCGCGCCGGACGGATTCCGGGTCTGGAGCGGAGACGACGCCAACACGCTGCCGCTGATGAGCGTCGGTGGCTACGGCGTCGTTAGCGTCTTGGCCCACATCGTCGGTGCGCAGATCCGTGCCATGGTCGACGCTTTCGTCGCCGGGCAGGTGGATGAAGCGGCGCGGCTGCACCGGCAGTTGCTGCCGGTGACGAAGGCCATGTTCCTGACGTCGAACCCCACGCCCGTGAAGTGGGCGCTGAATCATCTTGGCTTCGCGGTGGGACCGACGCGGCTGCCGCTGGTCGAGCCCCCCGTGGAGATCCAGGCGCAAATCATGGCCGAGCTGCAGCAAGTGCAGATCGATCTGCCCCTGCCGGCGACGAGCGCCCGCTAGGCAGCTCTGCCGAGAACCAGGCCAAGGCAAAGAGGCGGCGACGATGGTCGACTATCCCAACCCCCGCCTCGAGGCACGCGGCTACGCTCTCATGGCGACGCGTCGTGCCCTGACACAGACCCTGACCGGCCTGGACGACGCGGTGCTGTGGCAACCGATTGCCGCCCTCGATTCACTGGGCGGGTTGGCGCGCGAGGCTTGGCAGCAGGAGTTCTATTGGTTGTGGCCGCCCGAGATCCCGGCGCCCCGTATCGATCCGGAGCCTCCCTTGACCGGCGTGCTCTATGCGTTGATCCGGCATCGTGGCGTGACGGAGGAGATGTTGATGCGGTCGGAGGATCCGGATCTGGACAAGGTCTACGTCTCTGAATCGCGGATGCGGGAGGACGCAGAGCCGCGCACGCTCTCGGCGATTCTTGATGCGGTGATGCAAGGCGAGCTCTTCGCGGCGGGACGGGCGCAGACGCTACGGTCGGTGTTGGAGCCGGACTGGGAGGGATCGCGAGAGTCTTGGGACAACGCGGTGGAAGCGGTCGCGGCGTCGCGGTCTGATGGCTGAGAACGGGCGCGGTGACCGGATGGTCCTGGCAATCCCCGGCTAAGCGGTCTCCGCGCGTTGCGGATTCGACTGGCGCTCGATCTGGTGCAAGACGTTGCGGACCTGATCGACGCACTTCCGGCAGAGCTGGACCCCCAGCACCTCGCCACGGCCACTCGATCGTGTTCCTGTGTGGATTGCCGGCCGGATGTCCGTCTTGGCGTACCCGCTTTGGGCTAGGACGATGTCCAAACTGCGCCTAGGCGCGCCATCGATTCGGAGGCCCGTCCTCTACTTGGAGGCCCTGTAGTCCTCGTAGGGGCCGTCGCGCCAGGCGAGGGCCTCCTTGAGGCCGCCGCCGGAGGTCATGGCCTCGCGCATTTTATCGCCCCACTTGTAGGCGAAATTGGTGAACTGGTACATGGCGTCGAAGTCGGTGGCGGCCCGGACGGCGGGGTAGATGCCCTGGTGTTCGTGGAAGCGGTTGAGCATGTGCTTATGGATTGCCAGGGAGTCGCCGTCTTGGTTGCCGATGCGGCGGGCCAGGGTGAGGGTGTACTCCTCCAGCTCGTCGCCGGGGACGGCCTTATTGATCATGTTGATCTCTTCAGCGCGCGTCGCCGGGATGGAGTCGCCGGTGAACATGAGCTCCTTGGCATGGCGCATGGGGATGATCAGAGGCCAGATGTTGCCGTTGCGCGGAGTGCCAAGCCCACGGGTCCCGGGGTGGCCGAACTGGGCGTCCTCGGCGGCGACGACGAGGTCCGCCATCATCGCCAGTTCGCAGCCGCCCGCGATCGCATAGCCGTGGACCTGCGCGATGGTGACCTTGGCCATGTTCCAGAAGTACAGCTGGATGTCCGTGATCTGAATCATGCTGGTGCGGATGCCGCCGATCAGGCGGCGGTTCTCCGTGTCCATGGCCGGGTAGACGCGCTCTTGCGCCGCGCCGCGTACCGGCGTCAGGTCGTAGCCCGCGCAGAAGGTGCGACCGGCGCCACGCAGAATGACGACGCGGACTTCGGGGTCGCCTTCCGCGTCATGGAGGGCGACATCAAGCTCTTTCAGCAGCCCCTGCGACAGCGCATTCATTTTCTCTGGGCGGTTGAGGGTGATGCGGCAGATCTTGCCATCGTCGATCGTTTCGTAGTCGAGGTTTTCGAAGTTGGGCATGGCCGCCTCCTGTGGTGCGCTCCTGTGGTGCGATGCTGTGGTGCACGGCTGGGCCGGTGTGCTGCCGGGTCGCCGCGGGTGCGGAGATGTCCGCAATACCGGTCGCGAGGCTAGCGGACCCTCTAGGTCCGTACCAGCAATCGGGCGTAGGGGAGGGGCGGGCTAGGGGGTGCCGAGGCCTTCGACGATCGTCTCGGGCAGCTCCAGGGTCTGTAGCCAGGTGACGATGTCGGCGACGTCTTGATCGGAGAGGCGATCTGCGTCGATGGCGGGCATGATGCCGCGCGGGGTTCGATACTGGCCGACCACCTGGGACAAAGTGAGTCCCGTCTGAGCGATGGTGGGACCGATCAAGCCTTCGCCGTTGTCTCCGTGACACGCGTTGCATCCGTTGGCGAAGAAGAGTTCCTGTCCATGGGCCGCATCGCCCGCGGCCAGAAGCGCGTCGGGATCGCTGAGGTCCGCTTCGGGGGCCTCGCCGCTGTTGCCACCGCCCGCCTCCGGGTCTTCGGGTTCGACGGCTTGGGTTTCATCCGTGAGGACGCCGAGTTCGATTTCGGCCGCGAGTTCAAGTGCAGAGGGCTGGAAGATCCCAGCTTCGTAGAGTTCGGCGGCGGCGGCATTGGAGGGATCAAGAGCGGCGCTATTGTCCTTGGCGGCGCCCTTGTGGATCGCGAAACCGGCTATGGCGATCAGTCCCGCCGCGATCAGCGCAAAGACGATCATCGTGCCGAAGATTTGCGGTATCCCGCGCGTGGGGCCTGGCCCAGGAAGCTGATCAGAGGACATGCGCTGCTCTCAAAAGTAGAATCCTCGGGGGTCGACTCGCGTCGACTCGCGGCCAGTTTTCGGTCCAGGCCGGAGCCCGGATCCCAGTTGACCACCGCCGCGCATGATACCGAAGGATCGGGCTTGCGGAAACCGTCACAATCCCGGTTCTGGGCTCTGAGTGCGCCGAAGGATGCCGACTGGGTCTTCTAGCTGGGCTGGAACGAATAGATGTGGTTACCCAGGAAGGCGCCGCTGCCCAAGACTAAAAGGCTCAGCAGCAGACCGATGACCGAGAGCACGATCGATTGACGCTGGAAGGGCTTGAGATGGGTTTCACCCCAGTTCTCATCGTGGTTGAGCGCCTCGCGATTGAGGTCCAACTGTTTGGGACCCACGACGAAGGCATGGAATCCCACGGCGGCAATGGTCAGGACCCAGAGCGTCATCTTGATCACGAAGATCCAGCCCCAACGGGAGTCGAGGATAGAGTCTCCCGTGATCGCTTTGACCTGATCGATGCGCTCACTGACCATGATGCCGCCGCTGATCAGAATGACGCCCATCGCGCCCCAGGCCACGTGGTTGAAGCGTCTGGTGAACGCCTCGATCGTGGCGATCCGGACGGCGCCCTCTTCAATGCGGCGGACGGAGGGGATTACGGCAGCAGCGGTCAGCACCTGCGACCCCACCCAGACGGCGACGAACGAGAGGTGGATGAAGAGGAGGATCGAGAGAACGGTTTCCGACATGAACTGCTCCGGAGTGCTTGGCGAGATAAAGCGGGCTAGATGATGGGGTCGACGATGATCGCCTGGTTCCGCTCAGGCCCGACGCTGACCAGCGCCGCCGGGACTTCGATCAGACCCTCAATGCGGCGGACGAAGTTTTGGGCTTGTACGGGCAGGTCATCGAACGAGCGGAAGTCGCTGGTCCGGGTCTGCCAGCCCGGGAGCTCTTCGTAGACCGGCACGGCGGCGTTGAGGTCGACGCGGTTGGAGGGGAAGATCTCCACCCGTTCACCGTGGATCTCGTAGGCGACGCAAATCTTGATCGTCTCAAAATCATCGAGGACGTCGAGGCGGGTGAGGGAGATGGAGGCGCAGCCGTTGAGGCGCACGGTGTAGCGGGCGGCGACCGCGTCGAACCAGCCGCAGCGCCGGGGGCGGCCGGTGGTGGTGCCGTATTCGTGGCCCGCGTCGCGGAGACGGGTGCCCATGGCGCCAAGGTCTTCGGTGGGCATGGGACCGTTGCCGACGCGCGTCTGATAGGCCTTGTAGACGCCCACGACGCGGTCGATCTGGTTGGGTGCGATGCCAACGCCGAGGGCGGCCCCGGAAGCCATGGAGGAGGGCACGGAGGAGGTGACGTAGTCGTAGGTCCCGCTGTCGAGATCAAGGAGGCTGCCCTGGGCGCCCTCCAAGAGCATCCGCTCGCCGCGGCGCATCGCCTCCTGGCAGAGGGCGGAGGTATCAGTGACGTACGGCGCGAGACGGCTCCAGTACTCCCGGTAGGAGGTGAAGACGGAGTCGAAGCTCAGCGGCTCCTGGCCGTAGAGTTTGGTCAGGACTTGGTTTTTGTAATCCAAGACGAACTGAAGCCGCTCGCTGAAGCCTTCGGGATCCTGGAGTTCCGAGATGCGGATGCCCATGCGAGCAACCTTGTCCGTGAAGGCGGGGCCGACCCCCTTGCCGGTGGTGCCGATGGCGTTCTTGCCCCGCAGGGCCTCGTCGGCGTTGTCGATGATCGGGTGCCAGGGCATGACGAGGTGAGCGCGGTCGGAGACCTTGAGGCGTTCGGTGCTGACGCCGCGCGTCTCCAGCTTCGTGATCTCCTCGATCAGGTCGGCGGGATCGACGACGACCCCGTTGCCGATGATGCAGGTTTTGTCGCCGTAAAAGATGCCGGCCGGGACCAGGTGCAGGGCAAACTCGCCCTGGTCGTTGACGATGGTGTGACCGGCGTTGTGACCGGCGGAGTAGCGGGCGACGATGCTGGCTTTGCGGGCCAAGAGGTCAACGATGCGGCCCTTGCCTTCGTCGCCCCACTGGCCGCCGATGACTACGACTGCTGGCATGGGTGTTTCCCTGGAATCTGGAGCGCCGCTTCTGGATGCGGGTCCCTGGCCGAGTGGCTTGAGGAACGCGCGGTAGGCCAACTCCGCTGACTACGATGGTTCACAGCAAAGCCCCGCCTGAGGCGGGGCCCGGCGGAATCGTAGCACGGGATTTGCAGGCTGATCCGCATCGTTGAGCCGTTAGGATGCGCCGCATGCAACAGAGCGAATCTCCTTCTCCGAGACCGATGGTGCAGGAAGTCAAGGAGAAGTTCGACGGACGCGTGCAGACGTTCCCCCTGGAGCGATGGCTGCAAACGCCGGATCTCTTCGTCGGCAGATGGGTGGCGGAGGCGGACAACGATTTCGGGGCGCCGGTGGGACTCATGTCCTGGGGGGTCTGGTGGCGGACCCGGGCCTACGGGGCCTACCGGATTCACGCGGCGGACGGCTCGTTGCTGCTGTATCGCTTTGATGCCTTGGACCGGGTCCGGATCGATGCTGGGGGCGTGCGATACCGGGATCTGCTCTTGGATGCGCGGATCCGTCGTGACGCGGACGGGGCCGTGACGGTGCGCTTAGAGGATGAGGATGAGGTGGCAGAAGCGGTGATGGAGGGAACGTTGTCGACGCAGGCACAACGCCGGGTACGGTGGACGCGGGCGCTGTTCATGCGGGGCGCGGATCGGTTGCTGGCGCGGGTGGATGCCGCGATCGAACTGGCGGAGCGGTCTGAGTTCCCAAGCCCCGATTAACGGCCCGTTGCTCTGTCGACAGATGGCGCGCGAAGGAGTCTCGGCGTTACGTCGCCTGAGCGTCGACGTGGGCGAAGGCCGACTGCCAGACTCACGGCAGCGAGCGCCGGGGTGGGTTGGTGGCTCGCGCTGGAAAAGAGGCACAGGCACATGGCATATCCAATTCGCGTTGAAGTGGACTACCAGGAAGAGCACAGTCGTCTGACGACGTTCTTCCGGTACTTCATGCTGATCCCCCAGATGATCATTCTGTACTTCGTGGGAATCGTTGCCTCAATCCTGATGATGGTGCTGTGGGTCGTGATCGTGGTGACAGGGAAGTCGCACGAGGACATGATCGCGTTCATCGCCAGATTCTTGCGCTGGCAAACCCGCGTCAATGCCTACGCGATGTTGCTGACTGACGTGCATCCGCCGTTTAGCGGCGAGGCCGACGCGGCGGCGTACCCGGTCCGGGTGGAGATTGATGACTCGCCCGAAGATCGGAATCGGCTGGCGGTACTGCTCCGCTACTTCTGGATGATCCCGGCGGTTCTCGTGGCATCTTTAGTCGGATTCGCCGCGGGAATCGTTTCGATGGTGATGTGGTTCGTGATCATCATCACGGGCAAATCGCCGCAGGGGATGCACGAGTTCGTCGCGCGCACGCTCCGTTGGCAGACCCGGGTGAACGCGTACTCGATGCTGCTGACCGACGAGTACCCGCCGTTCAGCGGCGATGCGTAGCAACCTCTGGAAGCGCTCGCCCTGAGGACTCCCCGTGAGGCTCGTGCCGTGCGGCTGTATGATCGGCCCCGTTCGTCCTACTGACTCTGTCGATGGTGGCGAAGGGGAGGGCTGATCGTGGTCAAGACGCCGACATCCGGCCGACCGCTGGTCTTTGTGCTGGCCGTGGGACTGCAGATGTTCGCGGGCGCGCCGCCGGCGCGCCGCGGAGAAGCGTCTGGCGCCTGGCTGGCCTGGTTGGCGCAACAGCCGGCAGCGGCGCTACCGCCCGGCAGTCGCGAGGCACGCCTGGCGGGAATCGCGGCGCCGGTGGTCCTGGCACGAATGGTCCGGGTCGTGGAACGTTGCAGCGGCTTCACGGGCTCCGCCGGGCAAGCGCTGTTGCTGGCATCGACCTTCGAAGTAGTCACCGTCGATCGGCGGGCCGCACGGATCCAGAAGCTGCTAGAGGCGGGCGACGTGCGCGCGGCAAGCGCTGAGTTGGTGCTGCTCACGGGCATGGAATCGGAATTGGCGAATGGATTCGACGCGCGGGTCGTGACGAGCGAGACGATCGCGGCGCTGGCCCGGCGTCCGGAGTCGTACTTGGTGCAGTGGCTCACGTACTCGCTGTTTGGATTGCGAGGAGTGACGCCGCTGGCCTTGCGCCCCGCCTGGCAGTTCGCATTGGGCTGGCGCTCGCCGCTCGCGCAGCGGCTCACCGGTGGGCGGGTTGACCCCTTGGTGCGCTTGGTATCGGATCAGGCCTCGGCGATGGCGACGGCCTTAGTCGCCCCCGTCGTGCAGAGCACGATGGAGCGAGCTGTCCGCGTGGCCGAGGACTCTGAGGCGCCAACGGAGTTGTCGACCATGGCAGGGGCGCTGGATCGGTCGTTGGTGGTGGACGGTGAAGTGGTCAACGGAGAGGCGCCGCCAGCACTGCCGGAGGATATCCGGCGGGCGCGGCGCGTGGGGTGGTCAGTCGCTGCGCTCTTGGCGGGCGGCACCGTGGCCACCATGGTTGGGTTGGGTGGGCTGCGGCGCGCGGGCCGCTGGCTGGGCGAGTAAAGCTGGGGAGTGGTTGCCCTTGTGTCCCGCGTCGATCGACCGTTAATCCCGTTGGCAGAGGGAAATGGAACGCCGGAGGATGCGAGGAGCGATCCATTGGTTTTGGGCCGTCGCCGGGTTGACAGCGATGATGGCCGTGCGCCGTTCCATCCGGCTGCCGATCCCGGAAGTGCTCGTACTCGATACGATGGTGACGGCAGCCGGACGGCTGGCATGGCACGGCTGGTGGGTCGTGCGAGGGATACTGAGAGGCGCAGGCGATGATTCCGATTCGTGACAGCCAGTGGCGTCTGTCGACGCCGCACGTCACGCGGGCGCTCATCGTGATCAACATCCTGGTCTTCCTCTACATGCAGACCTTGAGTACCGGCGCGTCAGCGGCGACGGTGATCGTGGGCAACGATGATGTGGAACTCGGCCGCCCGGGGCCAGTCGTGCAGTACCCGATCTCTGCGCGCAATGAATTCACGCTGCGGTACGGCGCGGTTCCGGAGCTGATCACGGGTTACCTCAATGGGCAGGACTCGACGCACACGGCGATCGAGGACACGCGGATCACGCGGAACGGGTTCTCACAGGCAGAGGGATCCGGCATCGATCTGGTTGAGGGATTCTTGCTCCTCCTCACCCCGTTGACGGCGATGTTCTTGCATGGGGGCTGGTTTCATATCATCGGCAACATGCTGTTCCTATGGGTCTTTGGCGACAACGTGGAGGATCGTATGGGCCATGTGCGGTTCGGCGTCTTCTACTTACTCGTGGGCTATGCGGCAGCGGCGGCCCACATCTGGGTGGGTGATGGCGATCTCCTACCAATGATCGGCGCCAGTGGGGCTATCTCCGGCATCTTGGGTGCGTATCTTTTGCTGTTTCCGCGTGCGCTGGTGCAGGTGCTGATCCCCATCATTTTCTTGATTCCTGCCGTGATCCCGGCGCCGCTGATGATTGGCTTCTGGTTCTTTATGAATGTGGTGAATGGCGTGATCGAACCTCTGCGCGATGCGTCCGGCAGCGGCGGCACGGCCTGGTTCGCACACCTGGGCGGATTCGCGGCGGGATTGATTCTGGTCTATCCCTTCCTGATTGGAAAATGGCGTGCTCCGATGGGAGAGACAGGGCCCCGCTGGAATATGCCCGTGGGCGTGCAGTCGCGGTTCTTGCGAATGCCGGGTCGGGGTGGCCGGTCGGGACTTGGGGGCTGGGGCGATCCGGACGCGCAAAGTGGTGACGCTAGGGATGAGCGCGAGCAGACGAATCTGAGTGAGACCGAGCCCAGTGTGCGGTCTGAAACGTCGGATACGGCGGGTGAGTCGGGGCGGATCCGGGTGATTGATACGAAGGAGGCGCCGCCGCGGGTGGGCCGACCGTGGGCGAGCAGCCCCGTGGAGCCGTCCAAGCCGGCGCGTCCCGCGCGATCAAAGGGGCGGTGGTGGGGGAGGCGCTTCGGGCGGCGGTCCGATCCGGGGGGAGTTGATGTCTTTCGCGGGTTGCCGGGAGGGGATTCGGGAGGCAGCGCGCGGGACGGACCAGGTCCGGAATCGGGCTAGGCGCCGGGCACGGGTTGCCGAGGACCTGAAGGGGCCATAACATCGACTTCTCCAGACGGAACTGAGATTCCGGAAAGGGTCGGTCAATGCCTGTTTTTCCATCAGTCGCATGGTTTGAGGATCTGAAAGATCGGGTCAACGGGACCGATCGGTTCAAGCACTTCGGCACCATCGATTGTGCCATGGGCGTCCAGGTGGACGACCAGGTGTTCAAGGTGGTCTTCGAGGCCTTTGAAGTGATCGAAGTCGCGGAAGTTGCGGACGCCGCCTTGGAGGACTTGGACTTCACCCTGACAATGGCCGGCGGCGAGTGGCAGGAGATGTTGGAGAACATTAAGGCCAACGGTCGCGCCGATCTTCACCACACCCTGAACACGTTGGATCTGGAGAAGCCGGAAGCCTTCGCGATGGGCGACGACTACACCCGCCGCGACCTGTTCTACCGCTTCAATCAAACGCTGCAAGACTTCTTCGATGCGACGGCGGAGATGGAGACGACGTACGCCTAGGGCTTCCCGATGCCATGAAAGCGCTTCGATCCTGAATGGATTGGGGACAAACGGGGACGCTGCGGCGTCCCCGTTTTCTTATGCGGAGCCTGCCAACCGCCTTCGGAGATGAGCCTGATACGCTCGCGCTACAGTGTCGAACCTCCCGGGCTGGAAGAGCTGACCGGGCGGGCGACATGACGCGAAGGGACGTGCGCGGTGGCGATCGAGGTCACGCTGATCGACTACACGAAGGACCCCACGCGGGCGCTCTATATGGCGTACCGGGTCTGTTACTCGGCGCTGACGCCGCAGCAAATCATGGACCGGATCGACGACGAGCGGATCTCGGAAGAGACGATGCGGTCCTTCGTGGAGGAGCGGCTGGCCACGGGGCACACATCGCCGCTCGAGCAAGTCTGGTTCGAGTTCGGCATTAGCGGCGTCTCGCGAGCGTTCAGCCACCAGTTCGTGCGGCACCGCGTGGGGATCTCCTTCGAACAGCAGAGCCAGCGCTACGTGTCGTACAAGGACGGCTCGTTCCCCTACACGGTGCCGAAGACGGTGGAGGCGGCGGGGATGGGTGAGCGGATGGAGTCATTGTTCCGGGATGCGGGCGACCTCTACCGCGAGATGCTGGAGGCGGGGATACCGGCCGAGGACGCGCGCTTCCTGTTGCCGAACGCGACGAACACGAACTTCAAAATCACGGTGAACTTCGCGCAGTTGTTGCACATGTGCGACTTGCGGCTTTGCACGCGGGCGCAGTGGGAGTTCCGCCGAGTGGCGGCGCTGATGCGGGCGGCGGTGATGCGAGTGGCGCCGGAGATGGGGCGGTTCCTGCAGCCGAAGTGCGGCGAGTTGCGGATGGGCTATTGCGACGAGGGCTACGAGGCCTGGAAGGCCTGCCCGATTGGCCGCAAGCGCCCCCACAAGCAGGAGCTGTTTGAGCTCTACAACGCCTATCGGAGTGGGGAGCTGGACGATCTGGGGCAGGACGACTTCACGCTGATCGAAGAGCAGCAGATCGAAGGTCGCGCGCCGGGGGCGCCCGCGTGAACGTCGCGCCCCTTTTCGCGGATGGGCCGTAGGGCGCGCATGTCCGGCGACGCGGGCCCCACGCAGGACCCAACGATCGCGCGGTGGGATGAGCGGTATCGCAAGAGCGTGGAGGAGTGGCCCGACGAGCGAGAGCCGCATCCCTTCTTGACGGCACAGGCCGATCTGCTGCCGGAGTCAGGAACCGCATTGGACGTGGCGGCGGGATTGGGCCGGAACACTGTCTGGCTGGCTCGACGTGGGCTCCAGGTGACGGCGGTCGACGGGTCGGCGGTGGCCTGCGCACACTTGTCGGAAAGGGCGGGGGAGCTGGACCTGCCGATCGAGGTGGCGTGCGCGGACCTGGAGCGGGAGGCGCTGCCGAATGGGCCGTTCGATCTGGTGGTGAGTACGTTGTATCTGCAGCGGTCGTTGGCGGAGGCGATGGTGGAGGCGATGGCCCCCGGCGGCCTGCTGGTCTTCTCGACGTATCTGGAGGCGGGAGTGGAGGGTCGGGCGGCGCGTCGGTTTGGTTTGAAGCGGGGCGAGCTGGCGGCAATGTTCCCGGACCTGGAGACGCTGTCCTACGAGGAGGATGGCGACGAGGTGGAGCGGCCGTCGGCCTCGTTCGTGGCGCGTCGACGTTAGATCTCCGTGACCGTCAGCTTCCGCTCGCAGCGCTACGGATGGAACTCGAGGAGCTGGAGGTAGTTGCCGTCCGGATCGACGAACGTGGTGATGAGGCCGCCCCAGGCCTCGCGCTCGGGGTCGCGGATGAACTCGACGCCCTGACTCTGGAGGCGGGCGCGCTCCGCCGCGAGGTCGTCGACGAAGAGGTTGACGAGGACACGGGCGGGTTCGCTGGTGGGGCCCTGAATCTCGGTGTGGCCGTCGATGTGGATGTGGCCGCCGGCGACGTTGAAAGCGCCATCACCCAATTGATCGTTGGTCTCAAGACCCAGGACGTTCGCGTACCAGTCGATCAGAACCTCCGGCTGGGCGGAATTGATGTTGATGTTGAAACTGGTGACCTGCATGACATCTCCCTGCGTGGTTGTGGAGAGCGTAATCGTCTCGTTCCGGGTTTGGTGACCGGGTGGCAGGGGTGTCGGAGAGATGGTGTGGCTAGACGGCCAAGGTGAGACCGTCGTGCGCGGCGAGGATTTCACCCTGATAGTGAGCGGCGGCGCGGGCGATGAGGCGGTCGTCGGTCTCTTGGGGTAGCAAGTGAGTGAGGATGAGGTGTTTGACCCCAGCCTCCTTAGCGAGCTGGGCGACGCTGTCGACGTCGGAATGACTGCTCTTGAAGGCGTCTTTGATGGCGTCCGTGGCGGAATCCGGCATGTGCTCCGTGAACTCATCGACGGCATCCCAGGTGAAGGCCTCGTGGATGAGGACATCGGCGCCGTCGGAGAGCGGGACGAGTACGTCCGCGGCGGGGCGCGTGTCGCCGCTATAGACGAGGGAGCGTCCGCCGCAGTCGAAGCGGCGGGCGAGGCATTCGAGATAGTCGACGTGCGGCACCTCGACGGTGGTGATCTGAACGCCCCCGACTTCGCGCTCGTCGCCGGAGCGGGTGATCTGGACATCGATCGAGTCGAGATCGTCCTGGGCGGAGTCGCGGCGGAGGATGCGGTTGGCGCGAGCGAAGTGGACAGCGGCGTCGATGTACTCGGTGGTCCCGAGGGGCCCGTAGATGCCGGGCATGGGGCGGCGGCGGAAGGCCATCTGTGAAAGCAGGTCGGCGATGCCGATGGCATGATCCATGTGCAGGTGACTAAAGATCACGGCCTGGATGGCCGTGTGGTCGAGGCCGGAGCGGATGAGCCGTTCGATGACGCCGCTGCCGCAGTCGAGCGGGAGATGGGAGTCGTCGTCGGGGAGGGTGTTGTTCGTGAGAAGAATGCCGGCCCCCGCGCGGTCGGGGTTGATGGTGGCGCCGCAGCCGGTTCCGGCGAAGGTGAGTCGCATGGTGCTCCCTGCGGGTGGTGAGTTGCCCGCGAGAGGGTAGGGGATGGGGGTGGCGTGCGGTGTCGCGCAGGCTCGTGTCGAGTGCAGCGCGGTTGTCGGATCTTCAGGGGGCGTGGAAGCAGACCACGATGCTCTTCAACTACTGGTCTCTGGGACGCCAGCGGGGCTGGACCAGATCGTCCGTGGTGCGCTCGAAGACTACTTCCACGGCGAGGCCGATCTGAACCTGGGCGGGATCGATATCGATCACGTTGCCAATGACGCGGATCTCCGGGACGTCGTCGAGCTGGATCAGGGAGACGTTGTAAGGGCCGTGATCCTTGAGGGCGGGGTGGGCGGGGTGGGCGGGCGTGACGTGTGACCAGACTTTCCCAGTGGTTGGGCCCGTGGCCGCTCTCCCAGCTGGAGCCGCGTCGACCCAGTGCAGATCGAAGCCATGGCAGTGGTGGCAGTTGAGCTCGGGTGGGTGTTGGGCGGTGTCGCAGTCGCGGCAGCGCTGGACAGTGAAGCGGCCCTCGGCGCAGGCGGCCCAGTGACCGGCGCTGACGGGGTCGTCGGGGTCGGGTTGGGGCATCCCGGTGGGGAAGTAGGAGGAGGTGATGAAGGTGGGGTTGGTCATGGCGGTGGGCTCTCAGTTGTGGAAGATGCAGTTGGAGACGGGGGCGGTGGCAGGTCCGGCGACGACGAGGCAGGTGTGCGCGTCGGGAACCTGGAGGGTCGAGGAGCCGCGCATCTGGCGGACGCCTTCGAGGGCGAGGTTGATGCCGTGGGTGTAGGCCTCGGCGAGGTTGCCGCCCGCCGTGTTGATGGGGAGTTCGCCCGCGAACGGCGCGTCCGGTTCGGCGACGGCGGGATGTTCGATGCGGCCACCCTCGACGAAGGGACCGCCCTCGCCGACCTTGCAGAAGCCGTGGTCCTCGAGTGAGGTGATGACTTGGCCGGTGAAGTTCTCGTAGACCTGAGCGACGTCGATGTCTTCTGGTCCGAGGCCCGCTTGCCGGTAGAGACGGCGGGCGAGCGTGGGGAAGTTGGAGGTCGTGAAGTCTGGTTTGAAGTAGCCGCCGATGCCTTGGCCCTGGCGGTTGCCGCCACCCTGAGCGGCGGCGGCAAGATAGACGGGCGGGTGGGGGAAGTCGCGGGCGCGATCGGCGCGGGTGAGGATGAGCGCGGCGGCGCCGTCGGTCTCTTGGCAGCAGTCGTAGAGGCGGTAGGGGTCGGCGATGAGGCGGGAGTTCTGGTGGTCGTCGATGGTGATGGGGCGGCCGTGCATGACGGCGCGTGGGTTGTGCTGGGCATGCTTGTAGCAGGCGACGGCGACCTGGCCGAGTTGGCGGCTGGTCGTGCCGTACTCGTGCATGTGGCGCTGCATCTGCATGCCGAGCCATTGGGCGGGGGTCATGAGTCCGTTGGGGATGTTGAAGGCGAAGAAGCCCCGCAGGCCGCTGCCCGTCCGGCTCTGGCCGAAGCGTCCGAACTCACCTTGGGCGAGGGCGCGATAGACAACGACATAGTCGGCGTAGCCACCCACGATGGCGGCGGCGGCGTTGCCGATGGCGGCCCCCATGCCACCCCCGCCGCCACCCCAGACCATGTTGGCGAAGCCGACCTGGGGGACATTGAGCGCGCTGGCGACACGGTTGGCGTCATTGCGGTCATTGGAGTAGGAGGCGAAGCCGTCGAGGCGGCGCGGATCGATGCCGGCGTCGGCGCAGGCGGCGAGGATGGCTTCCAAGGCGAGGCGGAACTCGGGGCGGCCAATGGCGCCGTGCTTCGTGTACTCGGTCTCGCCGATACCGATCACACAGACCTTGTCGCGGATGGTGTAGTCGGGGTCGGACATGCAGCCTCCGAACGTGCGGCTCCGATCGTGGAGAAGGTGGACATTGTGTCGAAATGCTGGGGTTTCGGCCAGCGGTCCGCCCGGTTGGGGCAGGAGCCATGTGGGGGCGATGGTATCCTCCGCCGACTTCGAGTCGACAAGCGAGGGAGCCGGACAATGGCGAACGAGGATCAGATCAGGGAGCATTTGCAGGCGATCGCGGAGCTCGCCGGGGTTGAGACATCCGAGCACCAACTTGCGACTGTGGCGCCGCAGGTCGTGATGCTGTTGCAGCGGTTCCCCGCCTCGAAGGGCGGAGAACCGTTGGGCGAGACGGAACCGGCCTTCGGGCTGCTGATGCGGAAGGGGTAGCGCATGTCAGGCATGACGGAGCCGTACCGGTTGACGATCGCGGAGGCGGGGCGGGCACTGCGCGACGGGAGTTTGACGTCGGTGGCGCTGACGGAATCGGTGATTGCGAGGACGGATGCGACGGAGCCGTCGCTGAACGCCTTCATCACGCGGACGGATGACTTGGCGCGAGAACAAGCCGCGGCGGCGGACGCGGAGTTGCAGGCGGGCCGGGATCGGGGGCCGCTGCATGGGATCCCCTTCGCGCTGAAGGATCTCTACGACACCGCGGGAATCGCGACGACGGGTGGGTCGGGCTTCCTGCGCGACCGGGTGCCGGAGTCGGATGGATTCGCGGTGCGGAAGCTGAAGCAGGCGGGGATGGTCTTGCAGGGCAAGCTGGGGCTGCACGAGTTCGCGTTCGGGACGACGAGCAACAATCCGCACTTCGGGGCGGTGCACAATCCTTGGAACGTGGAGCACTCGCCGGGTGGCAGTAGCGGTGGCAGTGGCGCCGCGATTAGCGCGGGGTCGACGTTGGGGACGTTGGGGAGCGACACAGGCGGGTCGATCCGGATGCCCGCCTCGCTGTGCGGATGCGTGGGGCTGATGCCAACATACGGGCGGGTGAGTCGGGCCGGGGTGCTGCCGCTGTCGTGGACCTTGGACCACGTGGGGCCGCTGTCGCGCACGGTGGAGGATGCGGCGCTGGTGCTGAACGCGATCGCGGGGTTCGACCCGGACGATCCGGGCTGCGCCGACGTGGGGGTGGACGATTACACGAGCCAATTGGGACAGGACCTGCGCGGGCTGCGCGTGGGCGTGCCTCGCGAGCCGATGTGGGTGGACTTGCAGCCGGACGTGGAGGCGGCGTGCGAAGCAGCGCTCGATCTCCTACGTGATCTGGGAGCGACGGTGCAGGATGTGGAGATGCCATTGCTGCGCGACGCGGGGCGCTCGTCGATCTTGCCCGCAGAGGCGGCGGCGTATCACGCCGACTGGATTGAGGCACATCCCGAGAAGTATGGGGATGATGTGCGGGCGGCGATTGGGTTGGGGCGAGGGGTCCCGGCGACCCAGTACATCAATGACCAGCGGGCGCGCCGCCGCCTGGTCGATGAGACGCGCGAGGTGCTGCGGTCGGTGGATGTGTTGGTCTCGGCCTCAACGCCGATCACCTCGCCGCGTATCGATGAGGGGGACCCGGGCTACCAGCTGGCGCGGCTGACGTCGCCGTATGACATCACGGGGATCCCGGCGATCAGTGTGCCGTGTGGCCTCGATGGGAACGGGCTGCCGATCGGACTGATGATCGGCGGCCGCCACTTCGATGAGGTCACCGTCTGTCGAGTGGCGCACGCATATGAGCAGGCGTTTGGCTTCGACGGCAGCGCCGCGCTGAGCTGACGACTGGCGTCGCGTCCGAGCCGATTGGAGTCCCGCTAGAGCGTCGCGAGAAAGACGGTGGCGGCTTCGTTGACTGCGTCCGCGGCTTCGACAACGAGCGCATGACCGACGCCGGGGATGGTGGTCACGCTGGCGTTGGGGATGGTGTCGCCGAGGAGGGTGGCGTTGCCAACCGGGACGATTCGATCTTCGTCGCCGTGGAGGATCAAGGTTGGGAGGGTGACCCCTTTCAGCTGCTCCAGCCCGTCGTAACCGAGGGCGGACTGCAAGGGGCCCATGAGCGAAAGCGGCGGGGCGGGGTAGGCGCGGCGCTTGTCGACGGCGGCGTCGAGGAGGTCCGGGTGTTCGTCGGGATAGTCCGTTTCGAAGAGGATATCCATGAGGGCGGCGGTGGCCTGTTCCATAGGTAGGGCCGCTCCCCGAAGCATGGTCATCTGCGTTTCCGGCGGCATGGGCTCGCCTTTCAAGCCGACGGGTGTGGCCGCGAGAATGAGACCGCGCACGAGCTCCGGTTTGGTGACCGCGACCTCCAGGGCGACGAGTCCGCCAATGGAGTTGCCGAAGAGGACACACGGGGCGGCGTTGAGGGTCTCGATTAGGGCGATGGTGTCGGCGGCGAATTGCTGAATGTCGTAGCCGCCGGTGGGCATGGCCGACTGGCCGTTGCCGCGCTGGTCGAAGCGAATGACGCGGCGGTCGCCGGAGAGGGCGTCGGCCTGGAGCTGCCACTGGTCCATATCCATGAAGCCGCCGGCGATGAGGATGAGCGCGTAGCCGGTGGGGGCGTCGGGACCGGTCTCCTCGTAGGCAAGGGTGACTTCGCCGGCTTCGGCGATCGCGATGGCCATGGTTTCACTCCATTCCGGGCGCTCTCTGGGGGAGAGCCGAACGGCGTTCAGTGTGGCTGACGGTCGGCGAGGTGGCTAGGTCTAACCGTTGTGAGTGGGGTGGGTGTCGTGATGACGAAGTTCGCGGAGCCGGATGTCGTGATTGGGTGGGAGTTGAGGGTCGAGTAGGGGTTAGCGCGGGAGGCTGGGGCAGGGGTCGTTGGATTCTTGCCAGAGGGGGCCGCGGGCGTGGGAGGCGTCACGGATGAGGCAGCGGTGGTCGAGGCGAACGGGGGGTGCGATGTCGTCGGCGAACGTGCTGCGCATGAGCACGATGTCGTTGCGCAGGCCCGCGACTTCGCGCCGCCACTCGGAGAGCGAGAGGGCATTGGGGTCTTCTGCAACGCGGTCTTCGATGAGCGCGACCAGGGTGTCGATGCGGTCTTGGATGGCCTCCACCTGGAAGGCTGGATGGTCGAGGAGGTTCTGCGCAGCCGCGACGTAGGTATCCCAACCGGCGGTGACGAGAGAGCGTAGGAGCGGGTCGCAGGCCGGGGCGCGGGCGGGGATGCCGAGGAAGACCTGCCTGAGCTCGCAGGAGGCTTCCAGATCGTTCCAGGCTGGCATGCGGAAGGCGGTTTCGATGGGGCTGGGGAACTCGAACGTGTGATCGAGATCCCAGGGGATGAGGGTGAGCCGATCGGCGCGGGCGTCTTCGTACCAGAAGTAGTTGTGGTTGAAGCAGGGGCCCGCCCGGACTTGGCCGTCGGTGCGGTCGATTTCGACGCAGTACCAGGCGAAGATGCCGTCCCAGTGGTCGACGAAGCGGTCGACCGCGACTTGGCGGACGAAGCCGTCGATGTCGGTCCAGGTACTCAGGGCTTGGAAACGCGCGTCGTCATCTTCGGCGGCGAGAAGGTCAGCAGCGAAGCGCTGCATCTTGTCGACGTTGGGGTCGTCGGCGGCGGGGATGGTGGTGTCGAGGGCGGCAAGGTAGCGCTCAGGACCCTCGTGTTCGGGCCAGATCTCTTTGTAGAGATTGCCTTCGCCACCGTCGGGAAAGTTGGCGGCGACGAAGCGGTCGTCGATCTCCTCGATGGCGATGAAGAGGCCCTGCGGTTCGCCGTTGATCGTGATCCAGGCGAAGGCGGTGCGCGGCGCGGCGATGCCGGCTGCACGGAAGAGGCCGTAGCTGAGGGCGTCGTGCAGCTTGGTGGGGTCGCCATTCATGGAGTGAAGATTGAGTCGCTTGAGACCGAAGAAGCGACCGCGGGAGTCGTACTCGTTGAACTTGAGCTTGAACGAGAGTTTGTCGCAGGTCTGATTCCCGGCGCCGTCGAAGCAGAAGCGGAGCCCGCCGAAGGCGCCTTTGTAGCGAATCCCGATCTGATCAAATTCGATCCCGGCGAAGGTGAGGGTTGCGGGGATGTATTGCTCGAGCAGGGCGTTGTCGTTGAGCCATGCCCAATCGTCCTCGGAGACGGTGAGGTCGTAGGTCTGGATGACGGATTCGTCGAAGACGAGCTCGAAGGGGTCGGCGGTGGCGACGTTGGCACCGAAGCGGACGACATCGGCGTCGAGGGTGGGTGGAGGGTTGTCGTCCGTCGTGGCGCTGTAGGCGACCAGTCCGAGCGCCGCCGTGATAGCAATAACGAGGACGGCAGCTTGTCGGATAGACGGCATGCAGCAAGGATAGCGGCCACTGTGGAGGCGACGCTTTCCAGTCGAGGAGTGATGCGATGGTCAGCGTGAGCCCGGCGGAGGGGACGGAGCCTCCTTTGGAAATGCGAGGGCGCGAGGATCCGTGGCTGGCCAAGAGGATCGAACGGAAGTACCGGGTCGATCCGGCCCGTCTGGGGTTGGCAAGGGCCTGGCTAGATCACGCCTGTCGCCCCGCCCCCGACTATCCAACGGGGGTCGTGACGAGTTGCTACTACGACACGCCGGACTTGGCGTCGTACTACGAATCGTCGGACGGGATGTGGGGGAAGACGAAGGTCCGGCTGCGCTGGTACGACGCTGTGCTCGGGAGCGAGATGCAGCCAGCGTTCCTGGAGCTGAAGTCGCGGCAAGGTTTGGAGAGCAGTAAGCGGCGGGTGGCCGTGGAGGTAGATACGGAACAGCTGCGGGCCGGGGACTTCGAGGCGGTGCTGGGACCGGCACAGCTGCGTAGCGTGCTGGCGGAGATGGGCTACGCCACGCCGTTCGGGCTGCGGCCCACAGCGTTGATCCAGTACGAGCGGCGGCGGTTCGTGGAGCGGCAGAGCGGGATGCGGGTGTCGTTGGACTTCGCGATCCGGGCCTCGGGGTTGTGGCCCGGTGCTGGTCCTGAGGCGACGTTGGAATGGGCGGTGTTGGAGTTGAAAGGGACTGATGGGCCGCTGCCGATGCGGCTGAAAGCGCTGCCACGGCTGGCGCTGCCATGGTCCGCGCATTCGAAATACGGAACGTCGATTGAAGAGTTGGGGATACCAAGCAGGGACTGGGACTAGCGGCCTAGGTCCCTGGGAAAGAGGCAGGCGATGCTCACGTTGATCGATTTGGGTCCGTCGTCGGACCTGCAGTTTTCGCAGTTCGGGGCGGCGCTGGCGTTTTCGTTGGCCGCGTCGATCGTGACGTACTTCTTGTACGCGTTCTTCTACGCGGATGCGCAGCGGGGGGCAGGGGTGAACCGGACGTTCCTGTTGGGTGGGCCAGCGATCACGACGCTGTTCATAGCGATCCAGTTCTCGCTGCCGCTGTCGTTGGGCTTGTTGGGGGCATTGTCGTTTGTGCGGTTCCGGACGCCGGTGAAGGACCCGGCCGAGATTGGGTTTCTGTTGTTGCTGATCGCGTCGTCGATCGGGGCGGCGACGTACAACTACGAATTGGTGGCGCTGCTCTATGGCTTCGCGCTGGTGGTGCTGGCGCTCCAGCGCGCGCCGCAAACACGTTTCCTGGGGCCGGGAACGCGCGACATGATCGTCACGATTGAAACGACGGAGTACGGGGAGGTGGAGGGCCGACTCTTTGGCTTCCTGGAGGGGCGGCTTCGCGGGCTGCGGCAGGAGAGCGTGTCTGCGATGGAGGGCTCAGTCAGTTTGCACTTGCGCTTCCGGTCGTCGGCGCTAGGGGAACGGTGGGGGGAGTTCAGTCAGGAGTTGAATGAGCGGATCGAGCCAGCGCGTGCGGAGGTGTTTGTCGGGTAGGGGCATTGCCTGGTCGATGGACGTGGAGCGGGGGTGAGGGTTGGGGTCGGGATCGCCGCGTGTCTGCGTTGCCGGGGCGCTGGAGTGTGGACTAGGGAGCAGAATCACGGCCGAGGTGGGAGGGGTGGGAGGGAGCGGGCTGTGTGCCGTCGTAGCGGGGGTCGGTGATGGGGGCGCCCGCGGCGCGCCAGAGCGGGACGAAGCCAGCCCAGACGGGGAGGGCGTCGTCGGCCTCATCGTCGACAGGGGGACCAGTGCGGACCTTGGCTGACGCTTCACTGAGGGGGAGGGAGAAGACAGCGGTGGCCTTGAGCTCTTGCCGGGTGGGTGGTCGGATCTCTTGCCAGCGGCCGGGGGCGACCTTTTCGGTGAAGGCTTGCAGGGCAGCGAGGATTTCGGCGTCGTCTGTGAGTTCGGTGGCCTGGCCGTAGACGACGACGGAGCGGTAGTTCATGGACTGGTGGAAGCCGGAACGGGCGAGGACGACGCCGTCGAGGAGGGTGACCGCGGCGCTGCAGGGGGCGCCATCGCGCAGTGCCTTGAGGGCGCGGCTGCTGGTGGCGCCGTGGAACATGAGCTGGTCGCCCACGCGCCAGCAGGCGGTGGGGATGACGGCGGGCGCGCCATCCGAACCCTCAAGGGGAAAGGCGACGTGGATGACGAGGGCTTCGTCCAGGATGTCGTGGATGGTTTGGGCGTCGTAGACGCCGCGTTCAGGGATGCGTTGGACGCGGGTGCGGTCTGTCGGAGGCTGGGCGGGCATAGGCGTCGCTCCGGGCTGGGCGTGCGTAGAGGGGGCGGACTGTGTCAGTCAGGGTATGCGAGAGAGGAGTCGTGGTTGGGTCAGCACGGATACGTTGAGAGGGCAATTCTGATTGTGAGGAGGTGGAGGCGCGCTATATTTGGTGAATGGCAGGAACTGATTTGACGCGGCACTTTCCGGCGATGGCGTCGGCTGACTACCGGGCGCTGTGGATGGCGTCTGGGGCGTCGGCGGTGTCGATGTGGATGATGATCATGGCGCGGGCGTGGCTGGCGCTGGAGCTGGCCGACTCCGGCGTGGCGGTGGGAGTGGTGACATTCGCGGCGATGGCGCCCTGGACTTTGGCCCCCATCGCCGGAGCGATGGCTGATCGATTTGATCGGGCACGGATGGCGACCGTCGCGCGGGTCTTGCAGATGATCTTTGCCCTGATTCTGGCTTGGCTGGCTTTGGGTGACGGGTTGGCGCTCTGGCACTTGATCCTGTTCGCGGCGTTGAGTGGCATGGGCTGGTCGTTGGAGGCTCAGGCGCAGAACGCGTTGTTGCCGAACACGGTGGATCCGGGGTCGTTGTTGAACGCGATTACGCTGGTGTCGTTGGCGAACTTTGGCTCGCGGTTGGTGGGGCCGTTAGTCGGTGCGCCGATGCTGGCGGGGGTGGGCGCGGGCTGGATCTTCGTGATGGCGGCGGGGTTCTATGCGCTGTCGGCGTTGTTGACCTCGCGGGTCCGGCTGCGGTCGAAGGGTGGACTTGCGGGGTCGAAATCGTTATTCCGGGACGCAGGACGAGGTTTACAGGAGGCGCTCCGCTACGTCGGCGAGAACCCGCAGATCCGCTTGATCATCGCCGTGGTGGCGCTGCATTGTCTGTTGACGATGTCGTTCGACGCGCTGCTGCCGATTCTGGCGCGAGATGCATTTGATGGCGGGACCAGCCTCTTCAGCGCGATGTTGATGGGGATTGGGGCGGGTGCGCTGGTGGGGACGCTGGGACTGTCTTTCGTGCGAAACAACGCGCTGCGTGGCCGGTTGTTCTTCGCGACCGGTCTGCTGTCGGGGGCGACGATGGTGTGGACGGGGCTGGCGCCGAATGAGGCGTGGGTGGTGGCGGGCGCGGCGGCGACGGGTGCGTCGCAGGCCATGTTCGTGGCGCTGTCGGCGACGCTGATTCAGTCGGTCTTGCCGGATGGAATTCGCGGGCGGGTGATGAGCTTGTACGCCCTGTTCGCCGGTGGGGTGATGGCGTTCATGATCCTCAGCAACGGGAGCGCTTCGGACATCGTCTCGGTGCGGGTCTTGCTGTGGGCGCCGGGATTGTTGTTCGTAGTGTTGTTGCTGGGCTGGGTCTTCGTGCACGCGGACTTGCGGCGCGTGATCGACCGCGGCGTGCTGTATCTGGGCCGGGAGCCGGATCCGGAGTTGGTGGGTGTCGCGGCGGGCGGGGACTGACCCCCGCTAGCGGCTCTTCGCGATCTGTGCCGAGGACTCGGCCCATTCGTCGAGACTCTTGTCGCTCGCGAGGACGTCGTCCGGCACGGAGAAATAGGACATGCGGTCGTGCTTGGTTGAAGCGGCGTCGACGTAGCGGGCGCGGTTCGAGTCGTCGACTTTGAAGTGGAGGCGTGCTTCCGGGTCGATAAAGGCGAACATCTTGCCATCGAGGTAGATGCCTGCGCCGCCAAACATCTTCTTCCAAGTGATGGGGCCAAGCGAGCCAAGGCGGTCGACCATTTCGTCGGCGAGGATGCCGATCTCTTCTGAGAACTTCGCGCCTTTCTTGCCCATCAGACGTTACTCCCGATGATCGGGTGCTCTTCGGCGAAGGCGGAGGAGGAGCGGCTGAAGTCGATGAACTTAGCCTCGTCTTCGAAAAGGAGCTTGGCGGCTTCTGCGCCCTGCGATGTCTACTGGGCCTCGGCGATGTCTTCGAGGCTCTCCCACCAGAGCTCGGCGACGCCGTCATGGGCGTCGTGCATCTTGCCGCGGGGGCTGTCCGGGTCGTCGCCGGCGTCGGCGAAGGTGTGGACTTGGACGTAGCGCTTGATGCGGAGCGCGTCTTGGACGCTGGCGACGAGCGGGGCGTGGTTTTCGAGCCAGTACTTCTGGAATTCGTCGCGCGAGAGCTCAGGTCGTCGAAAGAGGACGTAGGTGAGTTTGATCATGGCTGGGCTCCGTTCTGAGTGACATCGGCGCAGGGAGACATCGGTTCCGAGAGACGTGGTTCGGAGTCTAGCGAGGTTCAGCGACCGGATCGGGGTTGGCCCTGTTGAGGCCACGGATCGGGATGTGGAAGATCCAGAGGAAGGAGAGTCCAACGAGTGCCACGGGGATGAGCACGAGGCCGTGGAGGGAGGCAGCGTAGGCGATGGCGACCTCCTCCGCGTTTTCGCCAATGAGATAGATGAGCAGAACCTGCTTGGTGGCCCACTCAAAGGGGCCGACGCCGCCGCTGGTGGAGGGCGCGGAGATGATGATGTTGGCGGCGGCGGCGAGGAGGAGGTACACCGGGAAGGGAAGATCGAGGCTGAAGGCTTCGCCGACCAGGTAGTACATGAAGGCTTCGAGGCCCCAGGCCAGGGCGCTGGTCCAGAGGGCGCCGAAGACGAGGTTGCGGTCGGCGGTGGAGGAGAGGCCCTGGATGAGGGAGTCGAGCCAATCGAGGGGTTGCTCGCGGAGGTAGGGGAGCCGGGCGAAGAGTCGGCGGACCTGGTCATTGGCCTGCCCGGGGTGGGTGGCGATGAGATAGATGAGGGCGAACGCGGCGGAGACGCCGAAGATGAGAAAGGCCATGGCGGCGAGCAGGAGATCGCCCGCGTAGTCCATGCCTTCGAAGCCGATGAGGCTGGTGACGACGCCGACGGTGAGGAAGACGGTGAGCATGAGGCCATCGAAGACCCGGGTCATGAAGATGGAGGACAGCCCGGTGGCACGTCGGATGCCGTGGCGCCGGTAGAGGGTGTGGGCGCGGACGACCTCGCCGGTGCGGAAGGGAAGGATGTTGTTGGTGCCGAAACCGATGGCAATGATGGGGAAGAGTTTGTAGGGGGGGATCGATTGGATGTGGCGGAGGAGGTAGTGCCAGCGGATCGCCCGGGCGTAGATGCCGGCGAAATAGATGACGATGGCGAAAAGGATGAGAGCGACGTTGGCGTCGGTGAAGGCGTCGGCGACGCCCGAGAAGTTGGTGTTGCGGAGGAAGAAGACAATGAACACGGTGCTGACGCCGATGCCCAGAGTGGTGCGGGCAGCGGGGCCGGTGAGAGAGCGGGTCCAGCGGGGCATTAGTGCCCCTTGGGGGTCTGTCGGATCTCATGCCGGGGCGTGAACGCCGGGCTGCCGGTGGCATCGCGAACCCGCGCGCTCGTGCCTTTGAGACGGGCTCGCAAAGGGACCACGTAGCGCTTACCGGGTCCGTTGCCGAGGGCGGTCTCGACAATGAAGGCGGCCACGATGGCCACGAGACCGCCGACGAAGATGTCCGCGAAGTAGTGCTCGCCGAGGTAGATGAGGGAGAAGGCCATGGCGACGGTGTAGAACATCGCGACCATGGTGAGTACGCGGGCGCGTAGGAGGTAGGAGAGGAAGAGCAGGATCGCGGCCGCGGCGAAATGGAGCGAGGGCATGGCGGCACTGGGATTCGGTTCGGCGAGTATGGAGAAGAGGTTGTCGGAGAGGGTTTGGCCGAGGATCTGGGGGCCGGTGTCGGTGATGATGCGCTGGATGTGCCCGGTGGCCCCTTGCTCCGCCGCCAGCCAGGGCGGCACCGTGGGGGCGAGGTAGTAGAGGGCGACCGCGACAAAGAACGTGCCGATCATGATGGCGGCGACGCGGAAGAAGAGTGGCCGGGCGAAGAAGTAGACACCGAAGACCAGTGCATGAGGGAAGACGAACCAACTCCAATGGACAAAGGTGGCGAGGAACGAGATGGCGTTGGTTTCACCATTGGCCCCGCCGACGTGGTCTTGGAGCCAGGCGGATGGGGTGACGCCAAACCAGGAGGTCTCCCATTCCAGGACGTAGTCCGTGCTGGCGGCGATGGCAGTCTCGTCGGCGGCGTCGCGGAGTTGAATGAAGAAGTACATGGAGACGAAGTAGAAGACCCAGGTGCGGAGGTCGTTGCGGGGGGCCACCCAGAGCAGGGCCGCCATGCCCATGATCAGGACGACGGGGAAGGCGACGTCGTTGACGGTGCTGGTCTCCCGGATCAAGGGGACAAAGAGCGTGGCGATCACGAAGGCCCAGGCGGCGAGACGAAGCGCCTGGTGAGGCGTGGTGGGGCGCAGATCAGCGCGGAGTTGATCGCGCCAGACGCCCGCTTGGGCGAGGAGTCCGCTGGGCGGTTGCTGGGTCATCCTCCGCCGTCCTTGCCTGCCGTGCCGGTACGCCATTTACGTTAGGGGAATGGACGCGGATGTCGCGACCCGTAGACTGACGCGGTGCGAGCGTTATCTGGCCTTGCTGCCCTGACAGCCAGCTTCGCGATTGTGTGGTTCTTCTCCCAAGGCCCCGTCATGGGGCCACGCCCATTGCAGGCTGAGCGTAACGGCAACACCGCAGCCTTTGCAGGCGATCTGTTCGTGGCCTTCAAGCATGATGTTTCCGAGGCGGAGCGGCGCGAGACGATAGCGGCGTTGGGGCTGACGTGGCTGGAGACGTATGCGCTGACGGGAACGCAGCGGGTGAGTGTGGGTTCGGGGAGTCTGGATGAGGCGAGTCGGTCGTTGATGGCGACGGGATTGGTGCGATACGCGGAGTTGAATCCGCCATTACGGGTGGCGCAGACGCCAGACGAACCCGACACGGAGAATGGGTTCGTTCCGGATGATCCACTATTCGCCGACCAAGCCTGGTTTCTGAATCTGTTGGATGCGCCGGGGGGATGGGCGATCACGCTGGGTGATCGCTCGATTGTGGTGGCGGTGCTGGATGGGGCCGTCGATCTTGATCACCCAGACTTGGTGCACAGTATCTGGACGAATCCGGGCGAAGTGGCGGGGAATGGCGTCGACGACGACGGGAACGGGTACGTCGACGATGTGCATGGCTACGACTTCATCGGCGCCTACCAGGGGCCAGGCGATCGGGTGGGGGAGGACAGCGATCCGGATGTCAAGGCTGGCGACGCAGCGGCGGGGGATGGGCTGGATCAAGACGGGGATGGGATGCCCGATGGCGCGGTCAGTCATGGGACGCAGGTGGCGGGCGTGATCGCGGCGATGGGGAACAACGGGATCGGGATCGCTGGCGTGGCTTGGAACGTGTCGGTGATGCCGGTGCGGGTGACAGGTCCCGAGGGGAATGGGTTCTTCAATTCGTTTGTCAGCGCCTTGGAGTACGCCGTGGCGAATGGGGCGGATGTCGTCAACATCAGTCTGGAGTCGAACTTCTTGCCGCTGACGGTGAAAGAGACAGTGGAGGCGGCGGCGGCAGCGGGAGTGATCATGGTGGGGGCGGCTGGGAACACGGGTTTCACGGTGAGCTTCCCCGCCAAGCTGGACGACGTGATCGCGGTGGGGTCGACGCGGGGAGAGTTGGAGCCGGATTTGCGGGCATTGTTCTCGCCGGTCACCGGCGAGGTGGAGTTTGTGGCGCCCGGGATAGATATCCCGACGTTGACGGTGGAGGCGGTGACGGGGGAGCCAACATATGGAACCGCGACGGGAACGTCATTTTCAGCGCCGATGGTCACGGGCTTAGTGGCGCTGATCAAGTCGCTGCGGCCGACGGCGACGGCGGAGGATGTGCGCGCGTTCCTGCGGGAGGGGGCGGTGGATTTGCCAGATGTGGATGCGCCTTTCTGGGATGGGTTCGGGCGGATCAATTTTGCGGCATCGTTGGCGGCGGCGCTGGCCGGACCGTTGCCAGCACCGATCTTGGATAGCGCGGTGGCGGCAGAGACGGCGATCGAGGTGCGGGGGCGGGCGGTTCCGGAGGCGATCGTGACGCTGGTAGACGAAGCGGAGGGATTGCTGGAGACGACGACCGCGAGCGTGAGCGGGGCGTTCGGATTCGCTATCGAGCTGGACTCGCTGCGAGAGACGACGGCGGTCTTGGAACTGGTCGCGACCGTCGAGGGGAGCGCGGGCGTATCTCCGGCGTCGGAGCCGCTAGTCGTCCATGTGACGCGCGATAGTCTCCTGGTGCCGGGCTGGAATCTCGTTTCATGGCCGGGCGTCGCCGGGACTGGCCTGGAGGTCTTCGCCGGCTTACCGGCAGGGGTGGACCGTGTCTTCGCCTGGGGTGGATCGGGTTGGGACATCCATGTGCCCGGCAGTTCCTTCCTGCGGATCGATGAGGTGGAGACCGGGGAGGGCTTGTGGATCTTCGTGACCGGGGCACAAGTGGTGCAATGGCGGCAGGTGCGGGTTCCCTATGTGACGACGTCGTTGGTGCCGGGCTGGCAACTCGTGGCCTGGCCGGGACCGCGGGCGACATTGGGCGAGGGGTTGCAGTTCACGTCCGCTGACGTGGTCTCCGTATTTGGTTGGGACCCGTTCACGAAGCTCTTTGAGACGTATCAGGCAGCGCTGCCGCGGGGCGCAAGCTTAGAGACGCTGGGGCACCTCGACGCGGTTTGGGTGCTGGTGGGGGAGTCGGGTGGGGACTGGCCCGGCCCCTAGGGCCGACGTGTCTCCTGGGACTGATTTCGCGGGCAACCTCGAGCACCCGTCGGGCAGTTAGCTCGTGCCCTCTGCTGCGACCGCTTCCGCGTAGGCCGACTCCAGGCTGGCGGCGAGGACGCGGGCGAGCTGGAGAATCTCGTTGTTGACGCGCGTGGGGGCCTCGACATCTTGCGGCGAGCGGCCTTCGATGAAGACGACCGCGCCGCCGCGGGCAAAGACGATGATGTCGTTGCCCACGTCTTGTAGACGGATGCCTTCGTCATTCGAGAAACCGTGCCGCAGGAAGAAGTGCACGACCGCGTCCGCCGCGGCGCCCTCAAGATCAGCGGGGCCGATGTCGGGCGTCGGTTCCAGGCGCCCTTCGAAGAGGTCCTCATCGGGGGCGATGAATTGGAGGACGGCGTCTAAGTCGAGGCTGCGAATGTGAGTCACAGCGTCGATGGCGTCCTGATCGTCGCGCATGCGGATCTGAACGGTAAAGACGAATTTCTCCTCGCGGAGGTTCTGGAAGGCTTGGCGCAGGCGGTCGGGGCCGCGCGCGAACTCCCCCACCTGAGCGAGGATCTGGTCTTCATGTCCGCGCAGATGCCCGGGAATGTCGTTGGAGAGCTGGATGGCGCCGAAGCCCGGCAGGAGAGTGCCATCGTCCTCAGGGAGCGCGACAAGGACTCCGGGGACACGCGGAGGAAGGGGAGGCGGATCGACGGTGATCTCCGCGTCTAGGAGCGGATCCGTTTCCGCGTTGCCGCTCCCCCCGCAGGCCGCGGCTATGAGGCCAGCGGCGAGAATGAGGACCGCGATGGTCCGCAACGGCGGGCGGAGCTTGGCGGTCATTCGAAGCTCCGCGGCCGGCGGCTGGTGGAGGTGGACTCATGGATGCGGAGAAGGACGCGGAAGGTGGTGCCAACATCCTCGGCGCTTTCGACCTGGACTTCGCCGCCCTGGGCGCGGGTGAGTTCGCGGGCGATGGCCAGGCCCAGGCCGGTGCCCCCTTCGGCACCGGGGCGGTCGGACCGGTAGAAGCGGTCGAAGAGGTGAGGAATGGCGTCTTCCGGGATGCCAAGGCCGGTATCGGCGACGGCGATACTGACGGTGGCCGGGCTCTCCTGCCGCGCGCTGAGGACCACGTTGCCACCCGGGGGGGTGTGACGCAGGGCGTTATCGACGAGGTTCGCCAGGACCTGCTCAAGGCGATCGATGTCGCCGGAGACTTCCGGGACGTTGCTCGAGACAACTTCGAGCCGGACATCGAGCTCCTCGGCGCGAAGCGAGAAGAGGTCGTGGAGGTGCCGAAGCAGCTCGTCGACCTCGACGTGCGTGAGGACGATTTCGAGTTGCCCGGCTTCCATCCGGGAGAGGTCGAGAAGGCCCTCAACGAGCCGCAGGAGGCGGCGTGATTCCTCTTCAATGATGCGGGAGGCGTTTTGGCGGGACTCGGCATTGTCGATCGTTCCGTCGAGCAGGGCTTGGGAGAAGCCATTGATCGAAGTGAGCGGCGTTTGGAGGTCGTGGGAGACATTGGCGAGGAACTCGCGCAGGGCGCGGTGCTGCCGGTTTACCTCATCGGTCATGTGGTTGAAGGACTCAGCGAGCTCGCGGGCTTCGCGGGTGCCTTCGACGGAGACTTTGTGATCGAAGCGGCCGCGGGCGACGCTGCGGGCGGCGGCGGCGGTGGCGAGCAAGGGCCGATAGATGGACCGGGAGAACAGCAACCCGACGATGCCAGCGACGATGACGGCGAGGCCGGCGGCCAACAAGAGGCTTGGAGTGAGATCGCCGAGGACGGACTGACGTTCGTCTTCGGGCAGGAGAAAGACGAGGAATTCAGCGCTGAATTCGGCTGCGGTTTCGTCGTCGAGGCGGGCGGCGATGTAGTTGAGGGCGGAGCCGTCGCTTTCGAGGGTGCCCTCGATGCGGTTTTGGAAGCCGATGCCGACGGCGAAGAGATCGATATCGAGTTGTTGGTCAACGAAGCTACCCGTGCCGCCCGCCTGGCGGATCACCTTCCCATCGGCATCGACGAAGAGGGCGGGGATGTCGGTGCCGGGAGCGTCGGAGACGAGGGAGCGCGAGACGCTGGCTGCTTCGAGACCGGAGGCGGATTCCACGTACTGGGCATAGACGGGGGCGCTGATCTCGCGCAGGGTGGATTCCGCGAGCCGATCTTGGTAGCCGCCCAGGAGGAAGAAGAAGACGACGCCCGCGATGAGCAGAGTGATCAGGATGACGGAGATGAGGGTGAGATAGACGCGGGTGCGGACGCTCTCAAGGGAGTGCGCCAGGAAGGAGTGGATGGGCGGCCAGCGTCGTCGCCAGGATGAGAGCCGGGCGCGCGGGAGCCGTGCGCTATAGGTCGCCATTGGGGAGCGGCTCCGCCGTGAGCTTGTAGCCAACGCCGCGCAAGGTTTCGATGCGGACATCGCTGTCCTTGATGTGCTGGCGGAGGTGATTGATGTGGACATCAACCGTGCGGGTTTCGCCGCTGAAGGTGTATCCCCAGACCAGCGAGAGAAGTTGCTCGCGGGACATGGCGATGCCCTGATTCTGAGCGAGGGCAAAGAGGAGATCGAACTCTTTGGTGCGGAGGTCCAGCTCCCGGGGGCCCAGGGTCGCGTCGCGCTTGGGACGGTTGAGATGGAGGGAGCCCACGGTGACATCAACGCCGGAGCGGGTGATGCCGTCCGAGCGGCGAAGGATCGCCTTGACGCGGGCGACGAGTTCCTTGGGATTGAAGGGCTTGGTCAGGTAATCGTCGGCGCCGAGTTCAAGTCCGGCGACCTTGACGGTATCTTCCTTGCGAACCGTGAGCATCAGGATGGGCACGTCCGACTGTTTCCGGATGCCCTTGGTCACTTCGAAGCCATCCAGCTTGGGCATCATGAGGTCGAGGACGACCAGGTCCGGCTGGATCCGGAGGGCCTTTTCCAAGGCTTCGGGGCCGTTGGCCGCGAAGTCCAAGTCGTAGCCCTCTTTGCTGAGGTAGAGGCGGACTAGCTCACGAATATGTGGCTCGTCATCCGCAATCAGAATGCGCATGCTTCTCGCCTCCGGACCGAACCCCAAAGAAGTATAGCCGTCGGTCCAAGTCTGCTGGGGACTGGGTGAGCTACTTCGGGGTGAAGATGACAGTTCGCGGAGTCGGGCGGACTGTTCGTGGCGAAAGCATTCTCAGTCCAGGATCGCTTACTTTTGGGGCGCGCCAACCAGGTAGCGGTTGATCGCTTCTTGGAGGGCCGTCGTTTCCGCTTCCGTGAGATCGCGGTTGGGGGGCCGCGTGTGAGGGACGGGAAGGCCCGTGATGATGCCGATGAGTTGTTTGAGCGCCCCGACGCGAGGGAAACGCAGCATGATCTCGCGGAGTTGGTTGAGCTGGCGCTGGGCGCGGAAGGGATCGCCGCCCTCGCGGTGGACGATCTGGATGGTTTTGACGAGCAGCGGGACGACGTTGGCCATGCCGGAGACACCGTTCTCACATCCCGCTTGGGTATAGAGCTCCGCGTGGACTTGGTCGGCCCCGGCGAGGACCTGGAAGCCGCTGCCTTCGGTGGCCTCGATGTAGCGGGCGGTGCGTTCGGGATCGGCGCTGGAGTCCTTGATGCCCACGAACTGGTCGGGGTAGAGGTCCAGTAGGGCGACGACGACTTCGTCCGGAATATCGAGGTGGGTGTTGGGCGGGATGTTGTAGAGGAGGACGCGGGACTGGCTGGGGATGGCATCGATGACGCTGGCGAAGTAGTCGACGAGTCCCGCGGCGTCGGCGTCGGGAAAGAAGTAGGGCGGAAGGATGGCGATCGCGTCAGCGCCGACATCGAGGGCGTCGTTGGCGGCGCGAATCGTGTCTGGCAGGGCGACGCAGCCGACGCCCGCCACCACACGCATCATGCCGCTCTGGGCGACGACTGCTTGGACCAGGGTCTTGCGTTCTGCGAGGCCGACGGAGGGACCTTCGCCGTTGGTGCCGAGCGTGAGGATGTGGTTGACGCCCTGGTCGCGCATGTACTCGATGTGTTGCGGGAGCCAGTCGAGGTCGAGGTCGCGACCGCCCGCCGTAAACGGAGTGACTTGGGCGACCATGAGGCCGTTGAGATTAAGTGCCATCTGGCAATGCTACCTGAGGCGTTCGCGGGGGGAGAAGGGGGTTGGACGGCGTCATGGTGAGCGGCGAGGATCGGGGCATGACGCGGATCTACCTGACGACAGCGACTGGCGGGCTCTCCACGGACGTGGCGCCGGTGGGTGGTGGCGTGGCGGTGCTCGAGGCTTTGCTGCCTGCATTGGCAGCGCGACCGGACTTCGAAGTGACGGTGTTGCGGCCGGGATCGCGGGCAGACGAGTGCGAGATCGACGGCGTGCGGTGGGTCGATCTGCCGGTGCCGGTTCTGCAAGATGCGGCGCCCGATGCGTTTCTCCACTTCGGGGAGCGGCGCTACGCGCGGTTTGCGTTGCAGTGGGAGTCGGCGCTGCGGCGATTCTTCGAAGCGGTCGATCCCGGGGGCGCGGTGGTGGTAGCGAACGATGTGAGTGAGGGGCCGCCGTTTGCCTGGTTGCACGAGCGCGGGTTTCGCCAGGTGGTCCTTTATCACGTGGTGGTCGCAGATTTCTTCGCGCGGCAGTACCTCTCGGGCCCGTTTGGGGTGCGGCTGTCAGCAGCACGCGCGGCGCAGATGTGGCGCGCCGCGGAACGGCTGGGTGTGGGGCGGTTGGCTCCGGACATTGCGCGGTTGGTGTGGGCGAAGGAGGGGGAATCGGCACGGTATGCGGAGGCGTTGGTGGCGCCGTCGGCGCCCTTGGCGGAGGCACTGGCTGTTTGCTATCCGGGGCGTGGCGTAGAGAGCAGGGCGCACGTGGTGCCGTGGGGCGTGATTGGGGAAGCAGATCCGAGCCTGCGGGCGCTGCGGCGCGAGACGTTGGCGGACTACGAGATCGCTGAAGACCGGTTTGTGCTGCTGACGTTGAGTCGGCTGTCGCCGGAGAAGCGGGTTGAGAAACTGCTGGGCGCGCTGCGTTGGATTGAGAAGGAACGTCCGCAGTTGGCGGATCGGCTGGCGCTGGTGGTGGCCGGTGGCCCGGCCTACATGGGAGGCGACAGGTACTACGCGAAACTGGAGCAGACGGCTGCAGAATTGCGGCGGGTGGAGGTGCGCTTCGTGGGTTACGTGGGTGGGGAGTCGAAGTGGCGGCTGTTCGCGGCGGCGGACCTGTTCTGCTCACCGTCGCATTACGAAGCCTACGGGCTGACGATCGCACAGGCGCTGGCGTCGGGGACGCCGGTGCTGGCCACAGCACATCAGGGGGCGCGGGTGATCGTGGAGCCGGAGTTCGGCTGGATCGTGGGCGACGGGGCGCAGGAGATCGGCGCGGGGGTGGAGCAGGCCGTGGAGATGGAGTTGGGATCGATGAGGGAATCCGCAGCGGCGTGGGGGCAGGTACACGGGTTCAGTGATGCGGCGGCGGCTCTGGTCTCGATCATCGATGGGGTGTCCCGGTAAGCGGCGCTGGAGACCTGCTTCGCTAGCATGTGAGCCCCGGTGAACGATCGAGTGGATTGGACTGCGCTGATCGGTCGGGGATGGAGACTCCTCATGGCTGAGACGAAATTGACGTTCGAATCCCCAGGCCCCGGCACCTGGGAGTTGGAGACGGCGCATCAAACTCGCCCGCTGACGAAGCTGGGCAAGATGGCGATGATTCGGCGCTTCGATGCCGGATTCCAGCAGTCGTTCGCAGACTACGGGTCGATGCTGATTGGAATGGAATCCGAGATGGTGAACGGGTTTCGCTACACGCGGTTCCGGCCCGTAGGGGCGCCGGAAAAGGGTGGGGGGCCGCCACCGAAGTGGGTGTTGAAGTTGATGGTGCACCTTCACCCGGAGCTGCGGCGGCGGCGGAAGGCGGCGGATCAGTCGTTCAGAGATCGGCGCTGGCGGACGGATATGGACCGCTGGGAGAACGAGGTCAAGCCCCGATCGATCGCGCGGCACCAGGCGTTGCTGGATGTAGACGTGGCGGCGATCTCCGACGAGGAGCTCTTGACGCACATTGAAGAGTGTGTGGAGCATTGGGGGGATATGGGTTGGCAGCATGCGTATTTCTCGACCGCGGCGATGCTGCCGGCCGGGGACTTCATGCTGTCGGTCTCGGAATGGACGGACCGGACGGTGCCGGAACTGCTGCCGATCTTCCAGGGAATTTCACCGCACTCGTCGGGCTGGGTGCCGGAAGTGGACCCGATGATCGAGGCGATCAAGGGCAGTGAGACGGCACAAGCGCTGATGGATTCGTCGCGACCGGCGGCGGAGGTCCTCGCGGAGTTGCGTGCGCATCCGGAGGTCGGCGAGTCCGTGGAGCGATATTTGCGCGTGGTGGGGTATCGAATCATCGGCTACGACATTGGGGATACCTATGCGCTGGAAAACCCACACATTCTGCTGAGCAACATGCGGGGATTGATGACGCGTCAGCAAAGCGACGCGGCCGAGATCGGCGATGCACGGGCGGCGGAGATCCGGTCCGAGGTTGCGCCCGAGCATCACGCGGCCTTCGACGAGGCTTTGGCCGACGCGCGCCGGAACTATCCGCTGCGTGACGAGAGGGGGTTGTACAGCGATTCCTGGGCGGCGGGGATCTTGCGCCGGGCGATGTTGGAGGCTGGGAGAAGGCTTGTGGAGAAGGGTCTCGTCGCTGACGCGGCCGACGCCGTGGAAGCCGATGGCGTGGAGTTGCGCACCGCCTTCGCCGGAGGCGATGAGGCGACGGCGTTGGGGCGGGAGTTGGGCGAGCGGCGGGCCTATCGATTCAGCGTCACGACGGACGATGCGCCGAAGGTCCTGGGGCCGGAGCCGACGCCGCCCCCGCCGTTGGACCTGATTCCGGCGGGTGGCCTGCGGCGGGGCATGGCGGCGTTCGGGGCTCTGATGGGCGAGGTCATGGCGCAGACGACGACCGGAGAAGCCGGGCGCAAGGTAATCGAGGGGCGTGGGGCGGGTCTGGGCGTCTACGAAGGGACGGCTCGGATCATTGAGGGCAGTAACCAGTTCGATCGGATTCAGCAGGGCGATGTGCTGATCACGCGGGCGACCTCCCCGACATTCAATGTGGTGCTGGGGCACGTGGGGGCGATCGTGACGGACTACGGCGGGATCCTCTCGCATGCGGCGATCGTGGCGCGGGAGTTTGGGCTGCCCGCAGTGGTGGCCTGTGGTGATGCCTCCACCGTGATTCCGGATGGCGCTCGGGTCCGAGTGGACTCGGCCGCCGGCACGGTCACCATCCTGGGCTAACAGGAGAGCTGGATTAGCAAGCCCCCGATCTCGGGTTGGGGTAGGAGTTCGATGGCTGAGGCAGAGTGCTCGCGGCCGGGACGTAGGTCGGGAAGTTCCCGGTATTGGCTGCTCCTGCTCACGGTGTCGATGGGCACTGTGCTGGCCCCGATCAACTCGACGATGCTGGCGGTGGCACTACCGGACATCCGGGAGTCCTTTTCGTTGAGCCATGCGGAGTTGGGCTGGCTGATCTCTGCCTATCTCATTGCGATGGCGGTGTCGCAGCCGATCGCGGGGCGGGTGAGCGATCAGCTGGGGCGGGCGCGGGTGTTCCGGGTGGGGTTGGTGGCGTTCTTGCTGTTCTCGCTGGCGGCGGCGCTGTCGCCGAACTTCTGGCTGCTGATCACGTTCCGCACAGGCCAGGCGATGGTGGGGGCGGCGGTGATCCCCACGGGGATGGCGATGATCCGGGAGTCCGTGCCGGTGACGCGGCTGGCGCAGTCGAACGGGATGACAGGATCGTTGATATCGCTGGCGGCGGCGGGTGGCCCGTTGTTGGGGGCGGCGATGCTGGCGCTGGGATCGTGGCGCTTGTTGTTCCTGGTGAACGTGCCGATCGTGGTGGTGGCTTTGTTCCTGCAGTGGCGGTTGCAGTATCCGTCGCAGCGGGGTGAGATGGGTCCGGTGCGGGGCTTGTTGGATTGGCCCGGCGCGTTGTTGATGGTGGCGACGTTGATCTTCCTGACGCAGCTTCTGAACTCCGTGCGTGGTGGTGACACGGTGGGACTGATCGTGGGGGCGGTTGGCTTGGTGGTGGCGGGTGCCGCCTTCGGTTGGCGGCAACGCCGCGCGACGCTGCCGGTGGCGGGCTGGTCGTTGTTCCGGGTGAAGAGCTACCGGGCGGCGACGACGCACGTGATGCTGACGAATCTGGTGATGTACACGACGTTGCTGTCGATCCCGTTTTTCATCCGAGAGTTGCAGGAGAAGGGAGCGGGGACGGTGGGGATCCTGCTGGGGGCGATGTCGATCCTGATGGCGATATTGGCGCCCTTTAGTGGACGCTTGGCCGATACCTATGGGCGGCGGATGTTGACGCTGTCGGGATCGTGTGTGTCGTTCGCCGCGATTCTGTTGATCTTGGTGGGACTGGATGAGGATGTGTCGACGGCGTATCTGGCGCTCGCCCTGGCCATGGTGGGGATGGGTGTGGGGTTGGGAATGGGTGCCGCACTGACAGCGGCGATCGAGTCGGCGCCGATCGAGCACGCGGGTTCGGCGGCGGGAACGAATTCGATGATGCGGTACCTGGGCAGCATCGTCGGAGCGGGGGTCCTGGCGGGCGTGTTGAACACGAGTGGGGCGGCGCCGGAGATCGAAGTGTTCCGGGCGATCTTCATCATTGTCGCGGTGGTGGCAGCGGTCTCCATCCTCGCGGCAAGTCAGATTCACCGGTTCCCGCCGGAGGTGGTCCGGGAAGTGCCGCGGCCAGCGGAAGAGCGGGGTACCGGTCTTGAGCCTTCGCCGGAGGCTGGAACGCTCTAGCCTGGTCGATACGGAAGGCGGTGTCTGATGGTCCGTGCCGCGCGACGAGAGTTCCGGGCCTTCATGGAAGACCCGGACAATCCGAACATCCCCAATGTGATTCACTCGACCGACGCGGCGCGCGACTACGGCTTTGACGCGGCGTTGGTCGGTGGGGTGACGGCGTACGGCTGGACGGTGCAGACGATTCGCGACGCCGTGGGCGACCAGTGGCTGGACGACGGCTGGATCGAGGTGGCGTTTCGCCGCCCCATCTATCCCGAGGATGCCTTGACCATTGCTGTCGAAGACGCGGGCAATGACGCGTTTGCTTTGTCAGTTGTGAAGGGTGATGGGGAGGTGGCGATTCACGGAACGCTCGGGTTGGGCACGGCGTCGTGGGCGGGAGAGCTGCACCGCTCGGGCGACACCGAGGGGCGCCCAGCGCCCGAGTCGTTGCCGTTGCTGACGCCGGAGTCGGTGCCGCTGGGTGAGGACTTGCGGCCGATGCCGGTGGCGATATCGGTTGAGGCGGCGACCCGGTACGCGGTGGAGAACGAAGCCGACACCGACCCCGTCTGGGCGGGCGCCCGCCCGCGTCTGCACCCGAGCTGGATCGCGGCGCGGGCGACGCCCTTCATGCACCACTCCTTCGATTACGGCCCGTCGATCCATACGCGGAGTCAGATTCAGCATCTGGCGGCGGGGTATGGGGGCCAGACGGTCGTGGTCTCGGGGACGTTCATGGATACCTTCCAGCGCAAGGGGCATCACTACGGGGTGGTGGATTGCGTCGTGGCATCAGAGGACGGGGTGGCGCTCGCGGCGCTACGGCACACCACGATCTATCAAGTGGCGGAGCGGTCGTAGCGAGCCGCCTGCGCGGTTCCGAATTTACGCAGAGATCTGCCGGGCGCAGTCAGCCAGATCTGGGCAGGTACATTTGGCCAAGTGCTGTAGCAGCTTTCGACGGTTCTGAAGATCCGCGAGGAGCTCGTCGATCTCGGCGATCTTGGCGGGCGCGAGGTCTTCCCAGCGTGCCGAGGCGGGTGTGCCTGGAGCGAAGCCGTCGATGAGACGCGTCAGATCGCGCATCGAGAAGCCAAGCGCGCGGGCGCGGCGGATCAACTGGATGCGATCGATGTGTTCGGGGGAATAACGGCGCTGGCCGTGGTCGCGAGGAATAGCGGGAAGGACACCGACGCTCTCGTAATAGCGGAGAGTGGAGGGGCGGCAGTTGGCTTCTTGGGCAGCTTCGCCGATGCTGACGGCGGGGCCCGACGCGACTGTGACATTCGTGGGCACTTGTGCCCTCCTTGTCTGCTGGGGCCTTGACCTCAAGTGCGCTTGAAGCGGTAGAACCCTGTGACGGGAGCGTAGCAATGACCCTCTTGGTTGTCGGCAGTGTGGCGACGGCGTTGATGGTGACGGCGTACGCGCTGGAGCAGCGGTCGTACTGGTTCATCGGGTTGCTGTCGGTGGCGAGCGCTGTGGTGTCGGGATACAGCTTCGCGGTGGAGGCCTGGCCCGTGGGGGCGGTGGAGGCGATTTGGGCGGTCGTGGCGGCGTATCGGTTCCGAGTGACACGGTCACGTGTCCGGGCGGTCGATCGGGAGATGGGCGAACAAGAGACGGGCGCAGAGATTCGGAAGGGATACGAGATGGCTGAGTTGCCGATCGCATGCGATATGGATGCGCTGGGAACTGCGGAGCGGGAGCGTCACGGTGAGTTGGTCGCGACGCTGCGCGAAGCGAAGGGGGTGGAGGCGGTGGAGGACGGATACGTGTTGTCGTTCCCGGCGGACGATGCAGTGTTCCAACGGCTGGCGGAATGGGTGACGCTGGAGCGGCGCTGCTGCCCGTTCCTGCGGTTCGAGCTGCGGCTGTCGGAGGAGGACGATGTCGTGGAGTTGGGGCTGCGTGGCCGGGAGGGGGTGCGGGCCTTCCTGACTGAGGAACTTGGGATCGCCTAGGCGTCTTCGTTACGCGCCGTTGGAAGAGGTGCTGTCCGTGACCGACGAGCGAATGCAGCGCGCTGTGTTCTTCGACTTGGGTGGCGTGATCGTGCGCGAGGACGATGCGCTGTACGACGAGTTCGGGATGGCGCACGGGCTGGAGCCAGGCGAGTTCTACCGGGCGATGTACGAGAGCACGGCGGGGAAAGCGCTGCGGCTGGGTCGGATCTCGCGCGAGGTGTGGTTTGAGGCCGTGGTGGAGATGCTGCGCGACCACTGGGGCAGCGCAACGGAGCAGACCCTACGGGATTGGTGGGACCGGCCGCCGCAACTGCACAGGCCGGTGTTGGAGCTGGCCGTCGAGTTACAGAAGGCTGGGGTGCGGATCGGGATCTTGAGCAATGCCAGCGGTGATCTCGCGGAGCGGCTCGTCTCGCAGTTTGGTGTGGACTTGGAGTGGGACGTGGTGTTGGCGTCTGGGGCAGTGGGATTGGCGAAGCCCGACGCGCAGGTGTACGCGATGGCATCGGAGCGAATCGGGGTGCCGATGGAGCGCTGCTTCTTCGTGGATGACGTACGGGAGAACGTGGAGGGAGCGGTCGCAGCGGGGATGGAAGCGTTTCTCTTCACGGGCGACTACGAGGCGCTGCGGTCGGCGCTGGCCGCTGGTAGTCTTCCCATCGCGGCGGGTTAGCTTGGTCTTTGAGCCGCCGAGCCTAGGCGGCGGTTTCGCCGCCGCGGTCATCAGGGTTGTGGATGATGAGGTGGAGCAGAGTCGCGAGGATGGCGCCGATGACGGGGGCGGTCCAGTAGATCCAGTGGTCGTCCCAGATCCAGGCGATGGCGGCAGGGCCGAAGGATCGCGCAGGGTTCATGGAGGCGCCAGAAATCTCGCCGGCCATGGTGGCTTCGAGGCCGACGACGCTGGCCGCGGCGACCGCGATGAGCGGCAGCGAGGCGTGCCACTGGTGGGCGACGGCAAAGATGACGTAGATGAGGACGAACGTGAGAACGATCTCGAAGCCAAAGGAGATCCAGATGTCGCCGCTGGGCAGCGTCGCGCCGAGATAGCCGGGGCTGGCATGGAAGAGGCCGTGCAGGACCGAAGCAGCGATGAGCCCGCCGACGACCTGGGCGATCATGTAGGGGATGACAAGGCGGGTGGGAAACTTGCCCGCGAGCCAGAGGGCGAGGGTGACCACGGGGTTGATGTGCGCGCCGCTGATGCGGCCGAAGGCCATGACCATGATGAAGACGGCGAGGCCAAAAGAGATGCCGATGCCGACGCGGGTGACGTCGCCGTCGGTGTAGGAGTCGACGGTGGCGGCGCCGGCCCCGAAGAAGACGAGGCCGAAAGTGCCAGTGATCTCGGCGAGCAGGACGCGCGCCGTGCGAGGCAGGGCGCGGACGCGGCTGGTGAGGCCGGTGAAGTGCGCCTGCTGGTGAGCGGCGTCTTCAACGGTGGGTTTGTTTTCGGCGGCGTTCTCGGTAGTCACGTGAGATCCCCCATTGCGGGGAGTTTAGGGGAGGGTGCCGCTTAGCCGGAACCTGGCCGGATACAGGGGCGAGCCATGGCATGGCATGGGAACGGGCTCGGCGCTGATAGGCTCGGGCGGTGGCCATAGAAGATCGTTCTGTTTGGGGGTTGGAATGACCGAGCAAGAGTCGTCGCAGCAGAGTCATCCTCACACGAACCGGCTGGCGGAGGAGACCAGTCCGTATCTGCTCCAGCACGCCCATAATCCCGTGGATTGGTACGCCTGGGGGGCCGAGGCCTGGGAGCGGGCGAAGGCGGAGAACAAGCCGGTGCTGGTCTCGATCGGCTATGCAGCGTGCCACTGGTGCCATGTGATGGAGCGGGAGTCGTTTGAGGATGAGGCGCTGGCGGCGCAGCAGAACGAGCTCTTCGTCAGCATCAAGGTCGACCGCGAAGAGCGGCCAGACATCGACGACATCTACATGGAGGCGGTGCAGCTCATCCACGGCCAAGGTGGCTGGCCGCTGAACGTGTTTTGCACGCCGGATGGGTTGCCGTTCTACGGGGGGACCTACTTCCCGCCGCAAGGCCGGCAGGGGATGCCGGGCTGGCCGGAGGTACTGGTCTCGGTGGCGAAGGCGTTTCACGAGCAGCCGGAGAACGTGGTCAAGCAAGGGCAGCAGATCATCGAGCGGATCGAGTCGCGGGTGATCGCATTCGACGACGGGCGTGCGCCGGGGGCGGCGGAGTCGTTCGATCTGGCGACGACGGCGGTGATGGAGAACTACGAGCCGCAACATGGCGGCTATGGCAGCGCGCCGAAGTTCCCGCAGCCGTACTTTCTGGCCTTGTTGATGCAGAGTGCGGTGGCGCTGGACGATGAGAAGGCACGGACACAGGTGCTGTTCACGTTGCGGAAGATGGCTGAAGGCGGCATGTACGACCAGTTGGCGGGTGGCTTCCATCGTTACTCGGTCGACGCGGAGTGGCTGGTGCCGCACTTCGAAAAGATGCTCTACGACAACGCGCTACTGCCGCCGATCTATCTGGATGCCGCGCGGCTGACGGGCGAGCCGTTTTACGCCCGCGTGGCGGAGGAGACGCTGGACTACCTGGTGCGGGAGTTGCGGACGCCGGAGGGCGCGTTCTACGCGAGCACGGATGCCGATTCCGAGGGGGTCGAGGGGAAGTACTTCGTCTGGTCTCAGGCAGAGGTGGATGAGGTGCTGGGCGAGGAGGCGGCACTGTTCAGCGCCTACTACGACGTCATGCCGGGCGGGAACTTCGAGGGCTCGACGATCCTGAATGTGGCGTCGACCTTGGAGAAGTTGGCGGAGCAATCGAAACGGAGCGTGGATGAAGTGGAGGTGGCGTTGGCGGCGGGGCGGGCCGCCTTGTTGGAACGACGGGCCGGGCGGGTGCCTCCGGCGACGGACACGAAGGTCATCGTGTCCTGGAACGGGATGGCGATCGACGCGCTGGCGCGGGGCGGAGCCGTCTTGAACGCGCCACGCTTCATTGAGGCAGCGGAGGGGGCGGCGTCGTTCATTCTGGAGTCGTTGCGGGACAAGGATGGGCTCTTGCGGATCTACGCGGGTGGCCGGACTTCCGTGCGGGCGTTCCTGGACGACTACGCGGCGCTGGCGGACGGGCTGCTCTCGCTATACGAGGCGACGGGGGAAGAACGCTGGTTCGAAGCGGCGCAGTCGTTGGTGGCGGAGATGATCGCGAAGTACTGGGACCCAAAGGAGGGCGGTTTCTTCACGACCGGGTCGGGCAACGAAGCGTTGGTGGCGCGCAACAAGCCGATCTACGACGGGGCGACACCGTCGGGCAATTCGTTGGCGGCGCGGGCGATGGCGCGGCTGTACGCGTTGACGTCGGAGGGGTTGTTGGCGGATCGGCTGGAGGCGATGGCGCGGGCGCATGGAGCCCTGCTGGAACGGGCGCCGACGACAATGTCCTTGCTGGTGCTGACGAGAGATTGGCTAACGCGGCACCAGACGGTCGCGGTGGTGGGGGAGAAGGGCGCGCCGGAGACGGAGGCGTTGGTGCGGGCGGTCTGGGAGGGTGCGCCGCGGAGCACGATTCTGATGCAGCGGGAGCCGGGCGCAGGGTCGGTGGTGCCGCAACTGGAGGGCAAGGAGCCCGTGGATGGGAAGGCGACGGCCTACGTCTGCCACGGCTTCGCCTGCAGTGCCCCAGTGACGACCGTTGAGGCGCTGCGGCAACTATTGGCGGCCGGCGTGCCGGAGTAGACGGCCTATTCCAGCGTCACCGTGACGTCGACGACTTGGTCGAGGAGAGCGACGACGCTGAGGACGTAGACGCCGGGCAGCGGGTCTTGGATGGCGATGGACTCCTCGGAGCCGAGCTGGAAGGGAATGAAGAGTTCGGGGCCGAAGGACTCGGTGAAAAACTGCGAGCGGTCCGGAGGCTTCAGGTAGCGGAGGACGAGGTCAGCGTCGCCGCCACCGGTCATGTCGACGCGGAGGAAGCGGGTTCCGAACGGAACGAAAATCTCGCGGGGGGGCTGTTCGTCGCGGCGGAGGGCGAAGGTCTCCGTGCTGCCCGCGGTCAGCGGGGTGAGGCCGAGGGTCTGGGCGAGATCGTCTGGCGAGGGCGCGAGGTCGCCTTGGCCGAGGACACCCTCGACGCTGTCGCCGACATTGAGCTCCTGGTTGGACCCTGTGATCGATTGGACCAGCCCTACCTGGACGAAGGCGGAATCCGTGAGGACGCCGTCGAAGAGGAGGTCGACGTGGTAGACGCCGGGCGCCATGCCTCGGTCGCTGCTGAGGCTGAGCCACTGGGTGCCGGTGTCGCCGCCGTCCCAAGGGGCGGGACCGGAGTGGGTGATCTCTTCGTCGTCACGGAACCAGATGGCCTCGAAGCCCGCCGTCTGTCCGGCATTTTCGTAGTCGAAGAAGACGAAGAACTCCGTGGTGCCTGCCGGGAAGTTGGGATTGATATCGCGCGGCGTGTCATCAGCGGAGACGCCGCTGGCGAAAAGGATGTTGAGGATGCGGATGGCGCCCCGTTCGGCTTCGCCAATCGTGAATGACCGGGCGGCGGCGGTCTCGCCTTCGATCACGATTTCGACCGTGTAGACGCCGTCGGCGAAGCCTGCCGGATCGGTGATGCCGCTGAGAAACGAGCCGGCCTCGCCAGAGTCCCAAGGAGGTCGAGGCCCACTGAGTTCAGGAATGACTTGCCCGTCGAGGAGCCAGCGGTCGAACCAGGTGAGGCCGTCGGCGAGGCCTTGGAAGCGGAAGCTGTAGAAGACGTCGGTCACGCGAGTAGCGAAGGCCGAGATGGGGTCCATGAGGATGCCGTCGTCGCTGACGCTGGTTGCGAAAGCGATGTCGAAGACGGGGGAGGTGGTGCGGGCGGACGCTCCGACAGGGGTGTTCGTGTCGCCCGCTCGCGCCGCCTCAATGAGCGGGAGAGCAAGGGCGATGGGGCGGAGATGGGCGATGGAGCCGATCTCGTTGGAGCGGCCCTGAGTGGGAACGCCCACCAACTCGCCGCGGGTATTGACGGCGGCGCCGCCGCTGTTGCCGAAGGAGATGGTGGTGTCGGTTTTGAACCAGGCGCGGGGAACGTCCACGCCTTCTTGGGAGAGGAAGCCGCTGATGGCGCCGGCGGTGACGGTGAGCGTCTCATCGCCGATATCGGGGAAGCCGAAGGCGAGGACGCGGTCGAGTACATCGACGGCGTCGGAATCTCCGATCGGCAGGATGGGGAGCGCACTCGCGTTGGATTTGAGCGGAACGCCATCGAGATCGCTGACGATACGGAGGACGGCGAGATCGAGGAGTTGATCGACGATCTGGACTTCGGCGATGAACGTGCGGCGCGGGGATTGGTCGAGGGCGGACGTCGTGGAGATGAAGACCGTGTCGTAGCCGATGGCGGGATCGACGACATGGAAGTTCGTGAGGATGAGGCCTTGCGGGTCGATGATGGAGCCAGAGCCGAAGCCCAGCAGTTCGAAGCCGCCGCCCCGACGCACGGCGGTCTCGACGCGGACGACGGCGCGGCTGACCCGTTCGACATCAAGGCTGGGTTCAAGATCGACGGCTTCGGCGGCGGGGAGGGCTTCGCCTTCGGTGGTGGCGATGTTGGAGATGGAGGGGAGTTCGGAGCGGCCACGGGCGGCGGCTTCGACCGGGGTTCCGGCGTCGGTCGCGGGTAGCGGATCGGTGGAGGCGATTTGTTCTGGATCGCTGTCGAGGTTGCTTGAGGGTCCGCCGGATTGCGCTTGGGATTGGTCGCTGGGGGGCGCCGCCTGATCGGAGCTGGCGGAGCGGTCATCGCCACCGCTACAGGCCGCGGCCATAGCGGCGATCACGAAAAGCAGGGCAAAGATGAGGTTCGGGGAAGGCAGGGCAGGCGAGGAGCGCATGAGTCGATCTCCTGCGGTGTCGTCGTCGATCCGGTTCATCGTAAGGGCCGGCGGCCTGGGACCGGGTCGATCGGTACGGCGGAGCATCGACGGGGAGGGAGCGCGCGCGTATCCTGCCGCGGCTCAACTGAAGGAGGGCATGATGGCTCGACGAATTGGTGTTGGCTTCGACTGGCAGGGAAAGTTGGATCGAGAAAAGGCGTTTGAGCGGGCGAAGGTGGCCGACGAAGTGGGCGTCGATTCAGTCTGGGTCGCTGAGGCTTGGGGGCGGGACGCCTTCTCGCTGCTAACGCAGGTGGCGGAGCGGACATCGAAGGTCCAGCTCGGCACGTCGATCGTGAACATCTATTCGCGGACGCCGGCGGCCTTAGCGCAACACTTCGCGACATTGGATGAGCTAGCGGAGGGGCGGGTGATCGTGGGGTTGGGGAACAGCGGCCCGAACGTGATCGAGCACTTTCATGGAGTGAAGTTTCAACCGGCCTTCCGTCGGATGCGGGAGACCGTGGAGATCATGCAGGCCTATTTCGCGCATGAGCCGGTGAACTACGACGGCGAGCTGTTCAATCTGCAGCGTGGATTCACGATGCGATTTGAGCCGGTCCGCAAGCAGGTCCCGTTCTATTTGGCGACGCTGAATCCGAAGAGCGTCCAGATGACGGCCGAGATCAGCGATGGCTGGCTGCCCGTCATGATCCCCTTGGACCGGCTGAAGGATGAAGTGGACCAGGTGAACCAGTGGGTCTCCGATGCGGGCAAGGACCCAGCGGCGTTCACCGTGCGGGCGCCCGGCGGGGTGACGGTCGCCAATTCTCCCGGCGACGCTGAGAAGGCCCGCATGCAACAGGCGGGGACGCTGGCTTTCTACTGCGCGCGGATGGGCGAGTTCTACTACCGGCAGTTGAGCCGTCAGGGTTACGAGGACGAAGCGAACGCCGTGCGGGCGGCCTGGAAGGATGGCGGCTCCAGCGCCGGCGCGGCGGCCCTGCCGCAGGAGATGCTCGATCAGTTTGGCTTCGTGGGGAACACGGAGCAGTGCATTGAGCGTCTGGATCAGGAGTCCGAGACGGGGGCGAAGCTGCATTCGGTGACGGTGTTGGAGGATGATCCCGATGCGATGGGACGGATTTTGGAGTCGCTGATCGGGTAGATGCCGAGCCAACTTAGGCGAGGGAGAGCGCCCAGAGGGAGCAAGCAATGTCGTACGCGTTCACCAGCGCACTGGAGTTGCGGGATCTGTACCGACGTGGCGAGGCGTCGCCGGTGGAGGTGACGGAGGAGTTGCTGTCTCGGATCGACCGGCTGAATCCCACCTTGCACTGCTACTTGACGGTGACCGACGAGCTGGCCCGATCGGCGGCAGCGGAAGCCGAGGCACGCTACCGGGAGGGGCGGAGGACCGGGGATGTGGAGTCGCTGCCGGCGCTGCTGGGGGTACCGGTGTCGGTGAAGGACTTGGCGGACGTGGCGGGAGTGCGGACGACATTTGGGTCGAAAGTGTTCGAGCAGAATGTGGCGGCGACCGACTCCATCGTGTGGGAGCGTCTGCGCGACGCGGGGGCAGTGCTGCTGGGGAAGACCAACACCTCGGAGTTCGGCATGGCGTCCTTCACAACGAATCTGTTGGGAGAGTCGTGCGGGAATCCCTGGGACCCATCGCGAATCGCGGGGGGTTCCAGCGGTGGTGCGGGATCGGCCGTGGCGGCGGGGTTGGGGCCGATCGGGCATGGCACGGACGGAGGCGGCTCGGTGCGAATCCCGGCGGCGTACAACGGGCTGTTCGGGATCAAGCCAACGGGGCGCCGGATCCCGAAGTTGCTGTGGGGTGCGGGGATGTCGCAGATTTCGTCGGATGGTCCGCTGACGCGGACTGTCCGTGACGGGGCGCTCGCCCTGCAGGTGATGGCGGGGCCGGACGTGCGCGATCCGCAGTCGTTGGCGGAGCAACCGGAGGATTATCTGGCTGCGTGTGAGCGCACGGACTTGTCGGATCTGCGCGTGGCGTGGAGCGCGGGCTTTGCGGGGTTCGGGGTCTGTACATCGACGGTGCGGGCGAACGCGGAGCAGGCGGTCTCCGCTCTGCGGGAGCGGGTGGGCAGCCTGACGGACGACGCGCCGGACGTGGAAGAGCCCCTGCGGATGTTTGGTCCGATCGCATCGGCGGGGGCGTGGGCGTACTATGGGGAGGCGGTCGCGGCTTCCGGCGCGGAGGTAACGCCCTATGTGCGGACGAGCTTGGAACGCGGACGCGCCCTGATGGGGGGTGAGGTGGTGCAGGCGGAAGCCGATCTTGATCGATTCCGTGGGCAGATGCGGCGCTTCTTCGATCAGTACGACGTGTTGCTGACGCCCACCTTGGCACGTGGAGCGTACCCACACGGCGAGGTGATCCGGGAGATCGAGGGCGAGCGGATCAATGCCTTCGCGGTGAGCATCTTCTACACGACGGCCTGGAATCTGACCCAGCAGCCCGCGGCGACCGTGCCGACGGGTTTCGACGCCGATGGCATGCCAACAGCGATCCAGATCGTGGGCCGGCATGGCGCGGAGTCGACCGTGTTCCGGGTGGCGTCGGCGCTAGAGGAGGCGCTGCCGTGGGCGGCGTCGATGCCCGCTCTAGCAGAGTGAGTTGTCGCTGGCCGGGGGCTGCGTCCGTGATCAGACCTTGTATCCACCGTCGACAGAGATGACTTGGCCCGTGATGCCGGAAGACTCGGGGGCCGCCAGCAGTGCCGCCATGGGGCCGAGTTCCTCCGGCTCCAGGACCCGGTTGAGGAGGTTCTGGGCGCCGGCCCAAGCGCGGCCACCTTCGGCGAGGTCAGCGGCATCGGGGGCGTTCGCGCGGCCGAGAGCTTCCCAGTCGACCAAAGCGGTGTTGGTCCAGCCGGGGCAGAGGCAATTGACGGTGATGCCGTGCGGCGCGGCTTGTTCCGCGAGCGATCGGGTGAAGCCGACGAGCGCGTGCTTGGATGTCGTGTAAGAGAGCGTGCCGCCGCTGCGCTTGGCGTAGCCCGAGCCGATCGTCATGATGCGCCCGAAGCCGCGTTCCTTCATGTGCGGGAGGGCCGCGGTGGCGGTCCAGTAGGTCGTGGTCAGGTTGAGGACGATGTTGTCATCCCAGTCGTTATCGCCATGATCGAAGGGATTGTGGCCGACGCCGATGACGCCCCCCACGTTGCAGACGAGGATGTCGATCTGGCCGTAGGTGTCGACCGCGGCGCTGATCGGGGAGCGGGCTTGGTCTCGGTCCATGGCGTCCGCGACGACGGCGAGCCCCGTTCCACCCGCCGCTTCCGCTTCGACGACGACGCCGTCGAGCTGATCCTGGCTGCGGGAGGAGACGACGATTGTCGCGCCCTGCCGCGCCATCTCCAAGGCGATGGCGCGGCCAATGCCGCGTCCCGCGCCCGTCACTACGGCGATGCGTCCGTCGAGTTGTCCCATTTTTATCTCCTCTGTGTGTCTGCTGAGCCAGTCGCGATCATGATGACCAGTTCGCTGCCTGTTTGGTCCCTGCGAAGTGGAAGGTCGGATTAGGCACGGGGCAGGCCGAGCCCGCGCGTGGCGATGATGTTCCGCTGGATCTCCGAAGTCCCCCCCGCGATCACGCTGGGGAGGACCGACATGTAGCCGCGGGCCAGGCGGCCGTTGCGGATGGCACGTGCGTCGTCGGCGCCGGTGATTAGGCCGTGGAGGCCGAGGACCTTGATGGTCGTGTTGGCGTTGCGCATTTGAAGCTCGGAGGCGAAGAGTTTGACCTGGGAGGCTTCGCGGTTGGGCACCAGGCCGCGCGATTGCATGCTGGCGACGTTGTAGGACATGAGCTGGGCGGCGTGGGCGGAGACCCAGAGGTCGGCCAGTTCGTGCTTGAGGCCCGGGTTGCGACCCAGGGTGAAGTTGGAGCCAGCGTCGTTGGCGAGAGTGACGAGATCGCGGAGTTGGAGTTGCAAACCGACAGCGCCCGCGATGCCGCTGCGTTCGAAGTCGAGGGTGGTCATGGCGACGTACCAGCCGCGGTTCTCTTCACCAAGGAGATTGCGGGCCGGGATGCGGACATCTTCGAAGAAGGTCTCGCAGAGTTCGCCGCCGCCGGTCATATCGGTGATGGGAGCGATCGTGAGGCCCGGTACGTCGAGTGGGGTGACGAGATAGGAGATGCCGCGGTGCTTGGGGGCGTCGGGGTCGGTGCGCGCGAGGACGAAGAGCCAGTTGCAAGTGGTGGCGTCGGAAGTCCAGATCTTCTGGCCGTTGAGGACGTAGTCGTCGCCGTCGCGGACGGCACGGAGTTGGAGGGAGGCGAGGTCGGAGCCGGCGCCGGGTTCGGAGAAGCCCTGCGCCCAGATGATGCTGCCGTCGAGGGTGCCGCTGAGGAGCTCGGCTTTCTGGTCGTCGCTGCCGTGGTGCACGATGGTGGGTCCCACCATGGAGACGCCGCGGCCGCCCGGGTGGGGGGATCGGGCGAGCGAGAACTCCTCGGTCATGATGAATTGATCCATGACGGAGAGGTCCATGCCCCCGTACTCGGCGGGCCAGGCGGGGGCCATCCAGCCTTGCTCGACGACGGCGTCACGCCAGCCCTGGAAGAGGCTGTCGCCCTGACCGTAGACGGGCCCGGCCATGTGGCTACCGTCGCGATAGGCGGCCGGGGCCTTGTCATCGATGAAGGCGCGGACCTGGCTGCGCCATTCGGCTTCGGCTGGGGTGTCGCGGAAGTCCATCGTGGTGTCCGTCCATTGCTGGCGCTCTTCTGCGGGCAAGTAAAAGGCCGACGCGATGCGCCGGCCCCTTTCGAGCTGCGTCCGGTGGGCGCAGGTTAGCCGCTAACTAGCTGGCGTGGGCTCACGCTTCCAAGGTCTGCACTTTGTAGCGGTCGTTGGCGACCGAGATCATCTTCTCGTCCGCACGAACGGTCCCGGGAGCGAGGTGCGTCGCGAAGCGAGAGCCCGCGCGGATCGAGCGAAGGGCCTCAGGGAGTGTCAATTCCGCGCACCGACGGGAACAGGCGTCGATAGCGAAGCCGCACGATACGATGCGTGGATGACCGGCCTGGTGTTGAATCCGCACATCTTTCGCGCCTACGACATTCGCGGCATCGCGCGCGGTGCGCCAGACGACGACCTGACCCCCGCCGTGGCGGAGCGGATCGGGCGGGCGTTCGGAACCTATCTCGCGGGGCTTGATGCGTCGTCGCCTGGCCCGTTGCGCGTGGTCGTGGGCCGCGACAACCGGCCGACGTCGTTGGGCCTAAGTGAGTCGCTGATTGGCGGGTTGCGCGCGTGCGGGGCGGATGTGACATCGATCGGATTGGCGCCGAGCCCGTTGACGTGTTTCGCCGCCTTCGATGGCGGCTTCAGTGGAGCGGTGTCGGTAACGGCGAGTCACAACACGGTGGAGTTCAATGGCTTCAAGCTGCTGCGAGAGTTGGCTCAGCCGTTGTTGCCCCACGAGATCGCCGCGGTACAAGCGTTGGCGGAGGGGGAGGGATTTTCAGAGGGGGCTGGCAGCAGGGGGGATGCGGATCCCCACGACGCCTACGTATCGATGCTGGAGCAGCGGTTCGCGCTGGCGCGGCCACTGCGCGTCGTGGTCGATCCCGGGAACGGTGTGGGGACGTTGACGGGGCCGGCGGCGCTGCGGGCGGCGGGAGCGGAAGTGGTGGAGTTGTACGGCGAGTTGCTGGAGGGATTTCCCAACCATCTTCCGAATCCGCAGGATGCGTCGACGATGGTGGATCTGGCGTCGCGGGTGGTGGCGGAGGGGGCCGACCTGGGGGTGGCGTGGGACGGGGACGCGGACCGGGTGGGGTTGGTGGACGAGTCCGGGCGACGCTATGAGCCGGATTGGATCGTGGCGTTCCTGGCGCGCGACATCCTGCGGCGGCATGCGGGGGCGCGAATCATGGTGGACATGAAGAGTTCGCGCGGCCCGATTGAGGACATCGAGGCGCACGGGGGGGTACCGGTTTTGGCGAAGACGGGCTACTCCACGTTCCGGCGCCAGATGCGAGATGAGGGCATCCTCTTTGGCGGCGAGGCGAGTGGGCACATCATGTTCGGCGAGGACTATCCGTATCTGGACGACGGTGTCTTCGCCGCCTGCATGATCGCGCGGATTGTCTCGGAGTCGGGGCAGCCGCTATCGGAACATTTCGCAGGGATGCCCTCGTACGTGACGTCGCCGGAGATTGGAATGCCCTGCGCGGACGGGGAGAAGTTCGCGGTGGCCGAAGCGGTCGCGGCGGCGTTCCGCGAAGACTACGAGGTGTCGGAGCTGGATGGAGCACGTATCGAGTTCGGTGATGGCTGGGCGCACGTGCGGGCGTCGAACACGAATCCGTATCTGTCGGTGCGGTTCGAGGCCGAGACGGGAGAGCGGTTCGCCGAGATCCGCGCGCTCCTATGGAAGGTGTTGCAGGCGCATCCGTCCGTGACGATCCCGGACGGCGCCGGGGAGCCCGTCCCATGAGCAATCAGAGTGAGTGATCAGGTGGAGCTGAATCCCCACATCTTCCGGGCCTACGACATCCGTGGCGATGTGGGCCCGGATCTGAATCCCAGCACTGTGGAGCTGATTGGCCGGGCGTACGGCACGCACTTGCGGCGCGAATACGACAGCTCGCGCATCGTCGTGGTGCGCGACAACCGGCCCTCGTCGGAGGGGTTGCGGGAGGCTTTCGTGGCGGGAGTGACGGCGGTGGGAGTGTCCGTGGTGGAGATTGGCGTGGGGCCGTCACCGCTGATGTACTTCGCGGCGGCGGCGTGGGGCATCGACGGCGGCGCCGCGATCACGGCAAGTCACAGCCCAACGCGGATGAACGGACTGAAGCTGTTGGAGCGCGACGGGATTCCGTTGTCGCCGGAGGAGATTCAGCGGGTCTTCGAGCTCGCCCGAGACGGCGATTTCGTCAGGGGTACCGGCAGCGTTGAGGATCGGGAGCCGCTGCCCGAGTATCTGGCCATGTTGGAGAAGCGATTCCGTTTGTCGCGGCCGCTGCGGGTGGTCGCCGATCCAGGGAACGGCGTGGCGACGTTGACGGGCCCAGAGGCGCTGCGCCGCATTGGCTGTGAGGTGGAGGTGATTAACGGTGAATCGGACGGAACCTTCCCGCGGCATCTGCCGAATCCGCAGGATCCGGCAACGATGGAGGAGTTGTGTGGGGAGGTTGTGGCGCGCGGGGCGGACTTGGGCGTGGCCTGGGACGGGGATGGGGACCGGGTGGGCATCGTCGATGAGCGGGGCGTGCGGCTGGAAGCCGATACCATTCTGGCGATCTTGGCGCGCGATGCACTGACGCGGCATCCCGGAGCCGAAATCCTCGTCGATGTGAAGACGTCGTTGAGCGCGATGCGAGACATCGAGGCGCATGGCGGTCGCGTCGTGATCGGGAAGACCGGGCACTCCTTGGGCAAGCGGGCGATGCGCGAACACGGCTATCCGTTCGGCGGCGAGGCGGCTGCCCATTTCTACTTTGGTGAGAACTACAACCTGGATGACGGGGTCTATGCGTCGGCTGCGATGGCGTGGATCGTGGCGGAAAGCGGCGGGACGGCATCGGAGGCGTTTGTGAGAGTGCCGGAGTTCGTTTCCTCAGCGGAGTTGGCGCTGCCGTGCGAAGACCGCGTGAAGTTCAAGGTGGCGTCCAAGGTGGCGGACCACTTTGGGCAGGACTATGACGTGTTGACGCTGGACGGGGCGCGGGTCAGTTTCCCGGACGACGGGACCGGAGACGGCTGGGCCTTGGTGCGGGCATCGAACACCGGGCCGATCCTGACGGTGCGGTTCGAGGCGACGTCCGAGGCGCGCTATGCGTCGATACGAGCGACCGTGCTGGAGGAATTGGCGCGGTATCCGGAGGTGACGATTCCGGAGGGGATCGGGGAGCGCTAGCTATCCCTCGAGTGGGACGCCAGGGTATCGAGAGACGTACGCAGGTGACAAAATTAGGCAAACTGGAGGCTGCGATGAAATGCCCGCGCGACGGAACTGACTTGATTGTTGAGCATGTACACAAGATCGAAGTGGACCATTGTCCGGCGTGCAATGGTCGCTGGCTCGACCACCACGAGCTCGATCAGCTGGAAGCGACCCGCGCGGATGAAGACGAGCGCAGCGGGACCATTGGTTACTCGAAGCGGGAGTCGGAGCTGGCGTGTCCTGTCTGCGAGAAACCCATGCACGCCTTCAACTACCGCGCGTACGACCTGGAGCTCGACACCTGTTCGGAGGAGCATGGATTCTGGCTCGACGCGGGGGAGGATGGTCGCATCCGCGATGTCATCGACGAACGTGTTCGCGGTTTGAAGCGGGCTCAGTCGGCTGAGGAGTCTTGGGGTGACTTTCTCAAGGAATTGCGCGGCGACGATGGGGGTGGAGTCTGGAAGATGGTCCGGTCATTCTTCGGTGGACGCCGCTGAGCAGGATTCAGCGCGCGTGATGGTGGGTCTCCTACTCCGGCAGGGGTTGACGCGGTGCCCGCTGGTTTGCGATCCCGTCTCGCGCCGTACGTCTGGCACTGGCACTGGCACTGGCACTCAGCTCCGGCGACAATCTCTGGCCGGAGCACATGCGACCGATGACGTCCGTGTCGTTGGTGGCTGAAGGAGATCGATATGGCGGATCAGGAAAATCTGGTTCAGACGCTGGGGATCATCGGGGCGGGAACGATGGGGCATGGCATCGCCCAGACGGCGATCCTGGCCGGAATCGCGGTGATCCTGCGTGACGTGGATGAGGCGGCACTGGAGCGCGGCCTTGCCGGGGTGACAAAGGGGTTGGGGCGGCTTGTCGATCGAGACCGCTTGAGCGCTGAGGACCGCGATGCCGCCCTCGGGCGGCTGACGACGACGACGGACCTGCAAGCGCTGGCCGACGTCGACGCGGTGATCGAAGCGGCGTCGGAGCGCCTCGAACTGAAGCGGGCGATCTTCGCGGAGATCGACGCGGTCTGCGAGAAGGCGATTTTTCTCGCTAGCAACACGTCGTCGATTCCGATTCAGCAGATCGCCGTATCGCTGGCGGACGACCGGAAGTCGCGGGCGGTGGGGTTGCATTACTTTAACCCGGCGCAAGTGATGCCCTTGGTGGAGGTGGTGCGGCCATTGACCGCGTCGGACGAGGCAGTCGCCGCCGCCCAGGCGTTCGTGCGGGAGACGGGGAAGACGCCGATCTCCGCGCAGGACACACCCGCGTTCATCGTCAACCGGCTGTTCGTGCCGATGGCGCTGGATGCCCTGCGGATGTGGGAGTCAGGCGTGGCGACGGCGGAGGACATCGATGAGGGAATGAAGCTGGGCCTGGGGCACAACATGGGTCCGCTGGCGACGAGCGACCTGGTGGGCTTGGACGTGATGCTCGACGTCTCCGAGAGCATGTTCGAGGAGTTGCGCGATCCGCACGTCGCGCCGCCGACGATTCTGCGCCGGTTGGTGGCGGCGGGTCGTCTCGGCCGCAAGAGCGGCCATGGGGTGTTCGACTACAGCTAGCGAGCCTCGGGAGATCCCGATCAAGAGAACCGACACGAGAGAGGAGCGCCGCCATGGTGCTGAAGTACGAGACCGATGGACACGTTTGCACGATCACCCTGGACCGGGAGAAGGCGCTGAATTCGTTCAGCCGGGAGTTGATCGCGGCGTTCGCGGATGCCTGCGCGAAGTTCGACGCGGACGACGAGCTGTGGGTGGGGATCGTGACGGGAAGCGGGGATCGGTCATTTTCGGCGGGGGCGGATCTGAAGGATACGATCCCGGCGCTCATGGACGACCCGGCCAAGGGTGGCTACGTCGTGCCGCCGAACATCATGCGCGGGCAGTACGTCTCCAAGCCGTTGATCGCGGCGGTGAATGGGATGGCCTTGGGCGGCGGGATGGAGCTGGCGCTGGCCTGCGACCTGCGGGTGGCGTCGACGAAAGCGACCTTTGGCCAGCCGGAGGTGGGCTTGGGGATCATTCCCGGCTGGGGCGGGACACAACGCCTACCGCGCCTGCTTCCCGGTGCGATCGCAATGGAGTTGCTCTTGACCGGTGAGGCGATCGACGCGGAGACGGCGCTGCGCGTGGGGTTGGTGAATGCGGTCGTGGAGCCGGAGGAGCTGATGACCAAGGCGCGCGAATATGCGGACCGGATCTGCGCGAACGGGCCGCTGGCGGTGCGTGCCGCGAAGGAGGCGGCGGTGCGCGGCATCCAGACGTCGTTGGACGATGGACTGCGGATCGAAAAGTTGCTGTTCGACCGCCTCGCCTACACGGACGATTTGCGGGAAGGGCTTGCGGCGTTCCTGGAGCGGCGCCCGGCGTCGTTCAAGGGGGGCTAGTGGGTCCGCCGCGTAGGATTCCCGACCTTGTCTTGTGCCGCTAGCTGAGACGCTCCTTGATCCACGGGACCAGAATGTCGAGGGCGCGCTCGCGGGGGTCGGGTTGGTTGGCGCTGCCTTCTCCCGCCGCGAAGAGGTAGTGGTCAGCGTGGGGGAGGGGGAAGAGGGTTTTGTCCTCGGCGGCGCAGGCATCGAAGATGAGTTGCTGTTCGGAGGGCAGAATGTCGGTGTCACCTTCGGGATAGACGATGAGGGAGGGGATGCGGACGTAGCGGATGGTCGCGGGGAGATCGGCGTGTGACGCCGTGCCACTCCAGGTGCTGGGCCAGGCGCGCGGGGTCATGATCCGGGCCAGGCCCCACTGGCCGTAGTTGCCGATGAAGGGGTCGCCGGGGGAGAAGATCGAGCCCAGGGCTCGGGGCGAGGGGTCGATGTCGGGGTCGAGGTACCAGGGATTGGCCAGCGTCCGATAGACGATCATGTGTTTGTAGAGGTGCGCGCCGCGGCGGATGCGCTGCTGCTGGTCGGTGTCGAACTCGGAGAACTGGCCGGAGTCGAAGACGGCGCGGCGGAGTTCGCGCTCTTCGATGTAGCCGCGGGCGACGCGGTCGATGCGGAGGCTGCGTTCGCGCTGGACGTCGCGGTAGGCCGTGAGCCAATCGGGGTCGTAGTGGCTGGGGCCGGGCCAGGGGCGATAGCCGTTGTCGGGGTGGTACATGTCCCAGGTTTTGTCGTAGG
>Ga0114996_10000421_pt1 | contig 59295 bp, 52 predicted proteins | sample ArcticOcean_MG_C_4_FD_87039 | JGI IMG/M metagenome (GOLD analysis project Ga0114996, IMG submission 87039) | Marine microbial communities from western Arctic Ocean - ArcticOcean_MG_CB4_134 | ecosystem: Environmental > Aquatic > Marine > Oceanic | place: Arctic Ocean: Canada Basin | collected...
CGACGGGAAAGACCAGTCTGTCCCCGACAGACACGACGGGAAAGACCAGTCTGTCCCCGACAGACAAGACAGAACTGTAGAATTGCGCGAGGATAGATCTAGAGCCGAAGTGGCGGAATTGGCAGACGCGCTACGTTCAGGGCGTAGTGGGCATTAGCCCGTGGGGGTTCGAGTCCCTTCTTCGGCACCACCTCATGTTTTCGGTCTGGGCGTGAACGGGACGGCGATGCCCCTCCCACCGCACCACGCCTGACGACCTCGCTGGCGACCCACCAGCAGCTGGCACTCGAACCAGCCGACCCGCGCTCGTAGCTCAGTGGATAGAGCGCTGCCCTGCGGAGGCAGAGGCCACAGGTTCGAATCCTGTCGAGCGCACCATTCTCTCCCTCACGGTTCGACCCTGAGACCAGTACATCCTTCATCCGATCGACTTGGGCCTTCGCCCTATCGACGTGCCACCCGGCACGAATCACAATGCCCGTGATAGCAAGCCGACGACCGAGCCAGCCCCAGGACCAGGCAGGGGAGTCCTCATGCCGACACGCCAGACTTCAACGACCATCCGATCGCTCGTCCTCCTCACAGCACTCGTGATGGCGGCGCTCGCGCTCTGGATCCCCGCGGCTTCCGCCTCGCACAGTCCGGACCGTGTCCAACTGAGCAGCGGGGGAAATCTCGTCAGCTACGAGGGCGCGACACTCCCAGTGCGAACCGCGCTGGGCGACGCCGCGATCGACGTGGAGGCGGTGTGGGCGTTCGACTCCGTGACGCAGAGCTGGGCGCTGTGGGCGCCGGCGCTGCCCGACGCGTTGCAAGGGTTCGCTGAGCTCACACACGGAGACGCCTATTTCATCTTTGCGGCGCGACCGTCGATCTGGTCGTTCCTGGACAGCGATCCGGCGGCACTCACCACCTGCGCAGAGCAGCTCGCCACCGCAGGCGCGGCAGAGACCACGGCCGATGTGTTCTTCCTGATCGAGCCGGTTGAGTTCGCGGGCGGGGAGCCCTTGCTCTGTAGCGTCGAGCGCAGCGTGCCCTTGGACAGCCCAGCACGGGGCGCTGTCGACGACCTTCTCGATGGCCCGAGCCTCGGCGAGACGATCTCCGGGATCTCTTCCCGGTGGGAGGGGACGATCACGGAACCCACGGCGGGCAGCTTCAGCATCAACATCGTCGCTGGAACGGCAACGATTCAGTTCGTCGTGCAGGTGATCCTCACCGGCGTGGTCGCGGACGCGATCATGCAACGACAGCTGGAGCGCACCCTGACGCAATTCCCGTCGATCGACGAGGTGATCATCCTCAACCAGTTCGGGGACTGCATGTTTGACGAGTCAGGCCTGAATCTCTGCCTGAGCTAGCCGTCGCGCGAGCGAGGCGCCGTTCGAGGTAGGCGGCGTAGGCGAGAGCTCGGAGCTACGGGCTCCAACCCCCGCTGTACGAAAAGAACTGACCAGTTTGGAAGCGAGAGCGGCCATCGAGGAGAACGGCAGTGAACTCGGCCAGCTCCTCCATCGTGCCCAAACGCCGGGCTGGGACTTGCACCTCGATCCGCTTGCGGCGTTCGGGGTCGTCGGCACCGCTGGCCTGAATGAAGCCCGGGAAGTCCATGTAATTCGTGCCGATGGCGTTGACGGTGACACCGTCCCGCGCATGCTCTAGGCCCACGGCCCGCACCAGAGCGTTCGCGCCGGCGCGGGTCGACGAATAGAGCGAGACGCCCGGCTCCGGCCGGGCGCCCGTCGCACTTGTGAAGACGACGATCTGCCCCAACTGCGCTTCGATCATCGGTGGCAGGGCCGCCTGCAGTCCGTAGAAGACCATGTCGAGATTGGCACGCTTGACCCGTTCCCACTCCTCCACTGTCGCCTCTAGGAAGCGGCCGAGAATGATTTGGCCGGTCGTGAAGTTTGCTGCGTCGAGGCGGCCAAAACGATCGAGCGCGGCCTGCACGAGAAGCTGATTCCCGTCCGCCGAGCGCAGGTCGGCGCGGTCGATGTTTTCGACTTCGACACCGCCGGAGGTCAGCTCTTCGACGAGGTCTGGCTGGGCACCGTGCAAGACGAGATTGTGCCCCGACGCCGCCAGCACCCGCGCCAGCGGTGGGCCCACATAGTCGCCAGCATTCGTGATCAAGACGACGGGCCGGTCGGACTGCGATTCAGACATGGGCACTCCGCTTCTGCTCGCGCGAGGTGCACGATCGGTGCGCTATCGATTTGTCAGCGATGCTAGCGCGCGGCAGCCCGTGCGAGCGCGAGATGAGTGTCCGATTTCAGGCGGCCGAACAAAGCCCTATCCTGGATCAGTCATGCCCATCGAATCCGACATCCGCGCCAAGCTCGATGCGCAGGTCAAAGCCCTGCCCACGAAGCCTGGCGTCTACATTTTCCGCAATACCCAGGCCCAAGTGATCTACGTGGGGAAGGCGTCCAATCTGCGGTCGCGAGTGCGATCGTACTTCGGGTCGCCACGGTCACTGGAGGGCAAGACGCGAATCCTGGTCGGGAAGATTGCGGAACTCGAGCACATCGTCACGAACACGGAGCAGGACGCGCTCCACCTCGAAGCGACGCTCTGCAAGCGCCACCAACCCTTCTTCAACGTCCGGCTGAAAGACGACAAGCACTACCCCTACCTGAAGGTCGATGTGACGGAGGCCTGGCCGCGCGTCTACATCACTCGCCGGGTGGAACGAGACGGCGCCCGATACTTCGGCCCCTACGCCAACGCGAAATCGGTGCGGACCACGCTGGATCTCGTGAAGAAACTGTTCCCGTGGCGCTCCTGCACCAAGACGATCACCGGCACCGATCCCCGGCCCTGCCTCGATTACTACATCAACCGCTGCATCGCCCCCTGCACGTCCTACTGCACGCCGGACGAGTATGCAGAGGTCGTCAACAACGTCGTGATGTTCTTGGAGGGGCGGACGGATGCGGTGGTCCGCGATCTGAAGCGCCAGATGCTGACCTCAGCCGAGGGCCTGGAGTTCGAGCGCGCGGCCCAGATTCGCGATCAACTCGCCGCGGTGGAACGGGTCACGGAATCCCAGGTCACGGCGCGGGTGGAACACGCCGACATCGACATCTTTGGCATTGCCCAGGACGGTGACGAGGCTGTGGTTCAGGTCTTCTTCGTGCGCGGACAGAAGATGACCGGCCGTGATCACTTCGTGCTCGCGGGCACGAAGGAGGAGACGGTTGAGATTGTCGTGGGGGCGTTCCTCAAGCAGTTCTACGAGAGTTCACCGATGGTCCCGCGTCTGATCTTGATCCCACATGAGATCGAAGAGCACGCTTTGGTGCAGGATTGGCTGTCATCTAAGCGCGGGTCGCAGGTCGAGGTCCGGGTACCGGAACGGGGCGAGAAACGCCGCCTCGTCGCGATGGCCAACGACAATGCCACTGAGTCGCTGCAGATGCTGCGCGTGAAGTGGATGGCCGACGCCGGGAAGACCAGCGCGGCCTTGGAAGAACTGCAGGAAGCGCTGAATCTGCCCGCGATCCCCGGTCGGATCGAGTGCTATGACATCTCCAATGTGCAGGGCACAAACTCTGTCGCGAGCATGGTTGTGTTCATCGATGGCCAACCAGCCACGCGGGAATACCGCCGCTTCAAGATCAAGACCGTGCAGGGCGCGAACGACTTCGCCTCGATGGCAGAGGTGCTCCAACGTCGCTTTAAGCGATTGGCTCGCGAGCGTGAGGAGGCGCGCGAACAAGAGCCCGAGGCGGCGGAGCATCGCGAGATCCCCGCTGAGATTCTGGGACCGATCATGTCGACGGACGACGATGTGGAGTCCAATGTCGGCGGGATCGAAGTCGCAGACGACTCAGTCTCGTCGCTCAGCGGGGATGCGGAAGACCAAACGACGGGGATGGAGGCCATGGTTGCCGCCGCCGAGACCCGGACCGCGCACGTGCGCTCGAAGGAGGGCTGGGAGGCCGCCCCAGATCTCGTCATCGTGGACGGCGGCAAAGGGCAGCTCTCCGCCGCGCACGACATCCTGCGGAACCTCGGTGTCGACGACGTGCCACTGGCCGGATTGGCGAAGCGAGAAGAAGAACTGTTCGTCGTGGAGTCCCGGGACCCCATCAGGCTCGATCGGCGATCACAGGGCCTCTACCTCGTTCAGCGTATCCGGGACGAAGCCCATCGCTTCGCGATCACCTACCACCGCAATCTGCGTGGACGTCGGAGTCTGGAAAGCCCTCTGGATTCGGTGGCGGGGATCGGGCCCAAAAAGAAGAAGGTCCTGCTGCGAAAGTTCGGGTCCTTGAAAGGGCTGCGGGAGGCGAGCGTCGAGGAGATTGCGGAAACGCCTGGGTTGACGCGAAAGCTGGCGGACGCAATCAAGGGCGGGATCTAGGGGACGGTCGGACGCGGAACGATTCGATCCGGGCGAATGTTTTATGTAGAGTAAATCGTGAATCGATCGGCTTACTCGAATGTCTGAGACAGCGAGTTCTGTCGCCAAGCGTCCACTCTCGGACGCACTGCGAGGGTTCGACCTAGCCCCTCTCTCAGACCAAGCCGGGCGGCGAGAGTCTCCCCTGATCCACGGCGAAGAGCGGCCATTCTTCGTGAATAAGCGTGGACAACGTGGACAGGCAGTGGGGATCGCCTTGTGACAGAAATTTCGTGGTGCCTATGATGCCGCCCGACGACTAAACGTTCTTGTGGAGACGGGGCCCCTTCATGGATGAGCAAGTACAGCACTTCCTGACTTTTATGTCAGTCGAGAAAGGCTCAGCGACGAACACGATCTCCGCTTATCGTAACGACCTCGAACAGTTCCGCCAATTCGTGGACGTTCGTTGCTCAAACGGTACCCATGCCCGCTGGAACGATGTGGACCCAGAGGTGTTGAAAGGCTACGTGCAGCATCTGCGTGAGAAGGACTACGCGGACGCGACGGTGGCGCGGAAAGTGGCGGCGGTCAAGAGCTTCTTCAGCTATCTGACCGCGGAGGGCATCGTGCCATCCGACCCGACGGAGTCGCTGTCCTCGCCCCGGGTGGGGAAGTCCCTGCCGAAGGCATTGTCCGTGCGTGAAGTCGACGAGCTGCTGGAGCAACCGCGCAAACGGTCGACGCCAGAGGCGAAGCGCGACAAGGCGATGCTGGAACTTCTCTACGCAACCGGCATGCGCGTGAGCGAGTTGGTCTCCTTGGACTTGGACAGCATTGAGTTGCACCAGAACAAGGCGACGGTTCGTTGTGTCGGCAAGGCCAACAAGGAGCGCCTCATCCCCATCCATGATCAAGCGGTGCACGCCCTGCGGATCTACCTCCAGGATGCCCGCCCGGAACTGGCGCGCTCGCGGCGCGAACGTGCCCTCTACATCAACCGGCGCGGGGAACGGCTGACGCGGCAGGGCTTCTGGCTCATCCTCAAGAACTACGCGAAGTCCGCGCAGATTGAGAGCGACGTGACGCCGCACACACTCCGTCACTCCTTTGCGACGCATATGTTGCGAGGCGGAGCGCCGCTGCGCAGTGTCCAAGAACTCCTGGGACACGCCAACATCTCCACCACGCAGGTCTACACCCAGCTCACCAATGACCACGTCCGCGGGGTCTACGACAAAGCACACCCACGAGCGACGACGTAGCCCGGCGGAGAGGACTGTCCGGGTCCTCCTGTCTGACACCCGCGCGTTGTTCCTGGTCGGGGCCGCTCCTAGGATGGGGCGGCCTTTCTGATGAGGCGGAATACTGGAGTCGCGAACACGCAAACGAGACTTGAACAACAAGTGGAGAATCTGGGAGAGAGCACGAGCTGATGGAGATCGCCGATGTCACGGCGCGCGAGGTACTCGATTCCCGTGGCAATCCCACGATCGAAGCCGATGTGTCCCTTTTCGACGGGATCGTCGGGCGGGCGATGGTGCCCTCTGGTGCCTCGACCGGCGCCCATGAAGCGGTCGAGCGGCGCGACGGGGACCCGTCTCGGTACGGGGGCAAGGGCGTGCAAGAGGCCGTTGCCGCCGTCAATGGCGAGATCAATGACCTCATCACGGGCATGGACGCCAGCGACCAGATCGGGATCGACGAGGCGCTGATCCGGCTGGATGGCACCGCCAGCAAAGAGCGGCTCGGCGCGAATGCCCTGCTCGGCGTCTCACTCGCCGTCGCGCACGCGGCGGCGGCTGAACTCGGACAGCCGCTCTACAGGTACCTGGGCGGCCCGATGGCTTGCACCCTGCCCGTTCCTATGGCGAACATCCTCAACGGCGGCAAGCACGCCGAGGACAGTACAGACTTTCAAGAGTTCATGGTGATGCCCGTGGGGGCGACGACGTTCCGCGAGGGCGTCCGGGTCGTCGCTGAGGTCTATCAATCGCTGAAGAAGACGTTGGCGGAGCAAGGGCTCGCGACCACGGTCGGCGACGAGGGAGGCTTCGCACCTTCCCTCCCGAGCAATGAGTCGGCTATCGAGATCATTCTGAACGCGATCCGTTCCGCCGGCTACGAGCCGGGTCAGGATGTCGCCTTAGCGCTCGATCCGGCAGTCACCGAGCTCTATGAAGACGGCCGCTACGTCCTCCCCAAGGAGGGCCGGACTCTCAGTTCCGACGAGTTAGCTGTGCTGTGGGCGGACTGGATCGACCGCTACCCGATTATCTCCTTGGAGGATGGGATGGCAGAGGACGACTGGGAGGGATGGGCCAAGCTCACCGCGAACATCGGCGATCGAGCGCAGATCGTGGGCGATGACTTGTTGGTGACGAATCCGGAACGATTGGCGCGGGGCATCCGCGAGCGATCGGCCAACAGCATCCTGATCAAAGTGAACCAGATCGGGACACTGACCGAAACTCTTCGCGCCATCGATATGGCACACCGCGCCGGGTGGACGACGGTGATCAGTCATCGCTCAGGCGAGACGGAAGACACGACCATCGCCGACTTGGCGGTGGCGACCAACAGCGGCTTGATCAAGCTCGGTGCACCCGCTCGCTCGGAGCGAGTCGCGAAGTACAACCGGCTCCTGCGCATCGAAGCGGAACTGGGCGAGAACGCGCGCTATTTGGGCCGAGCGGCGATCCCGCAAGCCGCACGGCTGGCCCAAGGCCAAACGGGCTAGGCCGGTCGAGCGAGGGTCACTCAGGAGGGGTCCGCAACGATGTCCGGCGAGACAATCCCTGTTGTCCGTGCACTCATCGACGAATTGGAAGCCAATCGATCGATGTTCGAGGCGCTTTGTGTCGCCTGCCGCGGCTCTGACCTTGAGCGGACCGCCCCAGACGGCGAGTGGACGGTGCTGGAACACATCGCGCACCTCGCGTCGTACGACGTTCTCGCCATTCAGCAGATCGAGCACGCCCGCCTTGTGCAAGCCGGTGCGTCCAGCCCAGAGGAACCCGGCCTGCCCAATGCTCCTGCCCTCCCGGAGGGGGACGCCTGGAACGAAGCCCAAGTCGCGCGTCGGGCCGGGCGCAGTATCGCGGTGCACCTCGGCGAGATGGAGGGACTGCGCCAGCGGGTACTGCCACTGGTAGACGGGCTCAATGCCAGAGCTCTGTCGCGCGAAATCCAATTCCCCGGCGACGCACAGCGGAACCCCGGCGCCGTGCCACTGCGTCTGTGGTTGGAGCGCTGGAGCAAACACGACATGATCCATGCTCGTGAGATGCTGCAGGCGATCCCAGAGATCGGGGCGAGTTCGGATTTCCGATCCTGGCTGGCCGACGACCCCCTACTCGAAGCGCTCCACCGGGGTGATGAGATTCGCCGTGATCGCGACCCGGGTCGCGGGAGGGAGCAGCGTTGATGGTCGACGCGCCTGACATCGTGACGGAGTGGTGGTCCGGCGGCAGTAGTGGACAGCCGCTGTACATCCGCATCCGCAAGGCGTCTATCGACCAACTCCAGGCCGCACTTGACGCGCTTCCGGAGTACGACGGTCCGCCAGTCGTCACCGCACCCGACAAGGCCCCACCCCGCGCGGCGGATCTTCCCGAAGTGCAGGCGTTGCGAGCCTCGCTGCAAGATGACAAGACCGCGTTCGACACCGTCGAACGCTGGACGCGGGCGCTAACCATGGCGACTCAAGCACAGGGCAAACGGCCGTTGGAGTGGAGCGCGGACGATGTCGCGGCCCGCTGCATCGCGCAGGCCCGAGACGAGGGAGGCAACTACTGGTCCACGCTGGAGGCGGTGCGCCGGTTCTGGCAATGGCATCCCGATCGGCCCTACATCGAAGCGCAGGAGCAGCGGCTGCAAACGTTCTTGCGCTTGGTCGTCAGCAGCAAGGGCGAGTCGTGAGCCAAGAACCAGGCCCAGACGAACTGGCGGGGCCCGTGCCGCAACGCGTGTCGCCAATCACTTTCCCGGGCCACGATCCGACGCTGCCCAAGCCGTCCGAGACAGATCCACAGACGGTGCGCGACGCCTACCGCGAAACCTCCTTCGCGCTCCGTCCCGATATGAACTGGCTACTCAGCGCGCTACAGCTGCAGCGGACCATCGTTGAAGCGTCCTATCCGTCGAAGTACCGAAACCACCGCTACGCGGCGGCGCTTCTGCTGTGGTCGCGGATCTACACGACGGGCGTCGATCTGCTGCGGCTGACCGCCCACGCCTCGTACGCGTCCGGTGCGCCGTTGGTCCGCGCCCAGCTGGAATGGCTCGGGGCCGAGCAAGCTGTCGTAGGGAGCGAATTCGTCGACTACGAGAGTTGGCTCCGCGAGGCGTTCCAGCCGGATCTGGAGTTCAATGCCACGGCGATCGGGATGGGGCAATACATGGCGGGGCAGCAGATCGCCGGAGCCGACGATCTCAGTGCAATCTATCGCGCCGCGTCGGAGCTGGCGCGCCCTCACTTTGGCGCGTCCGCGGTGCTGGCCGCACCAGAGTCGAACGTGCAAAAGGTCGCGATCCATTGGGGCGATCAGAGCTTTCACTTCGGCTGGGCACAGATTCTCTTCGGGTGGCAAATGGTCATCCAAGATCGCCAGCTGCGCTTCGCCATCGGCCGCGACCTCTTCGCGGTAGAGGCGGAGGCCCGGGACTCCTACCAGCAACTGCACCGACAGATGGAATCCATGCTCAGCGCGCCGGATCGGTGTCGGACGCAATGGGTCGAAAAAGACGGGCGACAACGGCTACTTATCCACAGTTTTCGCCGCCAACCGGGTGGCGCGCCGAAAGAGCTGCTGCTTTAGCGCTGGGGCGATTGCCTGGACGTGAGCCATCTGGGAGCCTCGACGGAGCATCCACATAGGGGAGGGATTGGCATGGCCACCAAGATCGGAATCAACGGCTTCGGACGTATCGGTCGACAGGTCCTCAAGGGAATGCTCGACTTCCATGAGGATGACTTGGACGTCGTCGCGATCAACGACCTGACCGACTCCGAGACGAATGCCCATCTCTTCAAATATGACTCGAACTACGGGCGCTATCCCGGCACGGTGGAGGTGCAGGACGGCGATCTGATTATCAGCGGGCACAGAATCCATGTGCTCTCCGAGCGCGACCCGGGAAAGATTCCCTGGGGCGACTACGACGTGGACATTGTGGTGGAGTCGACCGGCATCTTCACGGATGGCGAGAAGGCACGCGCACATCTCAACACCGGGCCCAAGAAAGTGATCATCTCGGCTCCGGCAAAGAACGAAGATCTCACCGTCGTGCTGGGCGTCAACGACGAGGCCTACGACGCCGACCAGCACCACGTCATCTCCAATGCCTCCTGTACCACGAACTGCCTGGCGCCCGTCGCGAAGGTGCTGGACGAGACGGTGGGCATCAAGAGCGGGATCATGTCCACGATTCACGCCTACACCAACGACCAGGTGATCCTGGACACCGTGCACGAGGATCTGCGGCGCGCCCGTACGGCGGGCTCCAACATCATCCCCACCAGCACGGGCGCGGCCCGAGCCGTGGGCCGGGTGATGCCTCACCTCGACGGCAAGCTCAACGGCATGGCCTACCGCGTTCCCACAACGACCGTCTCGGTCGTCGATCTGGTGATCGATGCGGAACGGGCAACGACAGTGGAAGAGGTAAACGCGGCGTTCAAGAAGGCCGCGGAGGACCGCGAGGGATCGCTGTTCGGCATCCTGGACTACGAGGAAGCGCCGCTGGTCTCGAGCGACTACAAAGGCAGCCCCTACTCGTCAACAATCGATGCGCTGAGCACAATGGTGCTGAACGGGACGCAGGTCAAAGTCGTCTCCTGGTACGACAATGAGTGGGCCTACTCCGTTCGGGTGGGCGACCTCGCGGTGCGACTGGGTGCCTCGCTCTAGATCTTGGGCCGCGCATTACGGGCCGGGCACTGGGGCGAAGAGATACATGGCCGCCCAACCGGCTCGTGATCGCGGCGGCATAGTCCGCAAGCCGCGACGCGTCATAGACTAGAACTATGTTCGATTCCCTCACCGACAAGCTCGGCGGCGTCTTCGGAAGGCTCGGCCGACACGGAACGCTCACCGAAAAAGATCTCGAAGACGCGCTACGCGAGGTCCGTCTCGCCCTGCTCGAAGCCGACGTGAATTACAAGGTCGCTCGCGATTTCATCAAGGCGATCAAGGCGCGGGCGCTCACCGATGAGGTGCTGCAAAGCGTGATCCCGATTCAGAAGGTCGTGGGCATCGTCAACGAGGAACTCGTCGCGCTCCTGGGCGGGCAAGCACCGCGGATTCAGCGGGCATCTCAGCCCCCCACGATCATCATGCTGGTGGGTCTGCAAGGGGCGGGGAAAACGACGACCGCGTCCAAGCTCGCCGTCTACATGCGGCGGAACGGCGACCGCCCGTTGCTGGTGGCCGCGGATGTGTACCGGCCGGCCGCGATCGAGCAACTCAAACAACTGGGTGCGCAACTCGATGTTGCCGTGTACGAGGAAGGTCCCGGAAAGCCGCTGGAGATCGTGAAGCACGGCCTGGAAGAGGCCAAGCGGATCGGTGCGGCGGTGGTCATCATCGACACGGCAGGGCGGCTGCACGTCGACGACGAGATGATGGATGAGATTCGTGAGTTGAAGTCGAAGTACAAGCCGCACGAGGTCCTCCTCGTCGCGGACGCCATGTCCGGGCAAGATGCGGTGAGTGCCGCGGCCGCGTTCCACGAGGCCGTCGACATCACTGGCGTCGTCCTCACGAAGATCGATGGCGATTCCCGCGGAGGGGCGGCGCTGTCGATCCGCGCGGTGACCGGAGCGCCGATCAAATTTCTCGGCACTGGCGAGCGCGCCGACGCCTTGGAGCTTTTCCATCCCGACCGCCTGGCATCCCGGATCCTCGGACAGGGAGACATCGCCACTCTCACCGAACGCGCGCAGGCAGAGTTCGGAGAGCAAGATGCCAAAGGCCTGCAAAAGCGCATGCAAGATGGAAACTTCAGCTTGGACGATTTCCTGGAGCAGTTCAAGCGCGTGCAGAACATGGGGTCCATCAGCCAGCTGCTGGGGATGATTCCCGGCATGGGGAACATCAAGAAGCAGCTCCAAGTGGATGAGCTGGATGACTCGTTCTTTTCGCAGGTCGAGGCAATCATCGGATCGATGACGCTGCAGGAACGGCAACACCCGGAGATCATCAAGGGCAGCCGCAAGCGTCGGATCGCCACGGGGAGCGGCACGACGCCACAAGATGTGAATCAGCTCTTGAATCAGTTCAAAGAAGCCAAGAAGATTATGAAGGCGGTGGCCAGCGGAAAGATGGGCGGCCTCATGGCCGGAGCCCGACGCTAGCCCCCTCCAAGGCACCATCCGTCCGCGGATACTGAGGAGTTCCCTTTGCTCAAACTACGCTTAGCTCGTGCCGGTCGGAAGAAGCGCCCCTTTTACCGTGTTGTGGTCACGGAGCACACGGCTCCGCGCGACGGACGGTTTCTGGAGATCGTGGGGCAGTACGACCCAATCGCGGACCCCGCGTCGTTCACCATCCACGCAGACCGGGTGCAGCACTGGCTCTCGCAAGGCGCACAACCCACCGCGACCGTGCATCGGCTCCTGCACAAGGAGGGCTTGATTGGTGAACTCAAGACCAAGCCCCGCTCCAAGCGTGCCGACGCGAAGCGCAAGGCACGCGAAGAGGAAGCCAAAGCGGCGGCGGCAGAAACTGCTAGCGACTAGGGGACGAGGCCATGCAAGATCTGATTGAGTACATCGCCAACTGGATCGTTGAAGACGAAGAGTCTGTCCAGCTCAGTGAGCAGCAGCGGGGCGGACGCACCACGGTGCGGCTTGAGGTCGCGGAGAGCGACATGGGCCGCGTCATCGGCCGGGAGGGCCGACTGGCCAGCGCCATGCGCACGATGCTGGACATCGCCGGCGACATTCGCGACGAGCGCATCTCCCTAGAGATTCGCTAGGGCGCCTCCATGCCGCTCCGCGCGGTCAAAGCCCGCCGCAGGCGTCCCAGTCAGTCCCGCGCCGGATTCCGGGCCGTGGGGCGGGTGCTGAAACCACGGGGTTTGCACGGCGAGCTCAAGGTCTTCCCGCTGACCAATTTCCCGGAGCGTTTCGATCCCGGCGCCAGAATCCTGATCGGCGGAGCCGAACACCAGGTCGAGACCTCGCAGTGGGAAGCCGATGTCGTCTTCATCAGACTGACGGCGGTCCGTCACCGTGATCAGGCCGAGGCGCTCCGTGATGCCCTCATCGAGGTTCCGGAGGCGGACCGTGCGAGCCTTGGCGAGAACGAGTACTACCTGGACGAGATTGAAGGCTGCGAGGTCGTCGATCCTGATGGTGCATCGATCGGAGTCGTGCGGGAGGTCCTCCAGCCCGGAGCGAACGATGTGTACGTCGTCGCCCGCCAGAGTCAGGCCGATCTGCTGGTCCCCGCAATCCCCGATGTGGTTCTGGAGGTTCGGATCGCGCAGCAAACCATCGTCGTCGACATTCCGCCCGGGTTAGATCCGGAGACCCGCTAGGCAACCTGCCGAATTGAACGGCTGGCGGACGCTAAGTAGAGTGACGGGACGGCTTCTCCGCGAAGCCGCGATCGTGGCCCCGGGGATATAGCTCAGTTGGGAGAGCGCGTCGTTCGCAACGACGAGGTCGGGGGTTCGAGTCCCCCTATCTCCACCAGCCCATTTCGCTTCCGCTGGTCCGGACTTCCTGGCACGTTCGTAGCATCACGTCGGTTCGGCTTGACTGGTCCAGCGCCGCTCGGATCAGCAGATCGAACCCGGCCGGCGGTGTCAAGGCACCGATGCGCCCCGAGGCGCACAAGGTCCACGCTGGCCAGCGTCCCGGCCGTTTCCGCTCGCTATGCTCTGCGGGCACGTGAGGACGCGGCGGCGACGGGCGACTTGGACATCCTTGACGACGTGGTGATCGAGGGGATCGGCGCGGAGTTCACGCTGCTCGACGCGGGGGGGATCGACCGCTATTTTGACGCACCGTCGGTGAGCAGCCCTGTGAGCATCACCCTGCGGGCGCTCACGATCGAGAACGGATCCGCGACATCCAGCGCCTTCGCGGACGGGGGCGCGATCCGCGTGCTCCTGGGCGATCTGACGATCGCGGAGGCTGGGCTCTTCCTGAACGAGGCGAATGATGAGGGTGGAGCGGTGAGCGTGGCGGGCGGCGGTCCGCTGTTGGTGACCGGCAGCGTGCTGCGCGTGAACGGCGCGGGCCGGACGGGCGGTGCGATCGAGTCGGGCGTCGATACGACCATCCGTGACACGACTCTTGCGGACAACACTTCCGGCGGCTCCGGCGGTGGCGCACGAGTGAAAGACTCGCTGTTGATCGGGGAGCGGGTCTCCGTCATTGGCAATGAAGCAGTGGATGGTGGCGGCCTTGCGGTGTTCCGAGGCACGCTCCAGCTGAGCAACAGCACGGTCAGCGGCAACATAGCGATGGCCAACAACGGCGCGGGGGTCCAGGTGCACGGCGACGTGTCGGAGCTCGTCCACGTCACCATCGCCGACAACGTCGGCGGATTCGGGCTCGGGGGGCGTTCGAAGAGGCACGGATCACCAATGTGATCATCGCTGGCAATCCGGCTGGCGACTGCGACGGGCGACTCACCTTGACGCGCGTCGGGCGGAGTTTCGACAGCGACGGCAGTTGCGGGGCGGCGCTCACGGGCGAGGCGTTGCTCGGCGCGCTGACTTACGAGGGCGCGCGGCGTGGGTGCGAATGCCGCAGCCGGGCAGTCCAGTGGTGGATGCGGCGGTCGACTGCGCGGGGTTGGCAGTGGATCAGCGCGGTCACGGGCGCCCCGACGGAGCGGCGTGCGATCTGGGCGCCGTGGAGATCGTGGCGACGACGGTGCGGACCGTCGATGTCACCAGCGGATTCCAGATGGTGGGCTGGACCGGTCCCGCAACGCCGATCGAAGTGGCGCTGGCGCCCCTGCTGCCCGTGTTGGAGGGCGTCTGGGTGTGGGATGCAGTTGCGGGAACCTTCCTCACGTTCAACCCCTCGGCGCCAAGCTTCATTAACACGCTGACCACGATCGATTGGAGCGCAGCCGCCTGGCTGTTGTTGAGTGACGACCCTGCTGATTGGCTGACGTGGTCGTTCGTGCCCGGAGACATGTTTGTGCCTGGGGACATGTTCGTGCCCGGAGACATGTTCGTGCCTGGGGACATGTTCGTGCCCGAAGATGCCTTTGTCCCGGGCGACATGTTCCTGGCGGACGCGCCCATGTCCGTCTCGCTGGAGGCCGGATTCAATCTAGTGACGTGGACTGGCGATCCCATCGCGGTCGAGGATTTGGCTGCGCAGCTGATCCCGTTCGGGGACACGTCGTTGCTTGGCGTGTGGACGTTCGACCCCACCACCGACAGCTTCTTCACCTACAGCCCGGATGCCCCAGCGTTCATCAACACGCTCGAACAGATCAAGCGCGGCGAGGCCTTCTGGATCAGGACGGCGGAGGAGGTGGACCTGCTTGCTGCGAAGCTGGCTCCTCGTCTTGGTTAGTGGCCTTACACGATGTGTGGATCGTGTTCATGACCCGCCACCCGGAGAGAGGCTCATGATTGCCCCTCTTTGTCGAGGTCATCCGTGGGTTGCCATGAGCTCGCCGCCTTCGCGCGTGCATCCAGGCGCTCAAGCTCCGCGGACATCTCCGCTAGATCAGCCTCGTGTAGCTCGAGCTCCGCGTTGAGTAGCCAGCTCGTAAGTTCCCTCGCATGCGCGGTGTACGTCTCGACGAGCCAGTCGAGATCCACGTCGTTCTCGCCCATCTCATCCGCCAGGAGGTTGACCGCTCCCCGCTCATCCTCCTTCCAGGTCTCTCGGTCAAGGAATTCGAGCACGATGTCCGGCCAGTTCGCCTCAAGCCCCAGGAGCCAGTCCTTCGACAAGTACCAGGCGAAGCGCACCCGATTCGGCTCGTCAGTCGAACGGATCCGAGACCACCTGGCGCGTGCCCCGACCAACGGGAGCGCGCGATGCTGCGCCTCCGTTCGCAGCACGCGCATTAGATGGAACGCTGGCGTTGACAGCATGAGAGCTTGAACTTTCCGCTGGTACTCCACCAAGACCGTCGGGGCGAACTTCTTGACGTGACGCATCGTGTGGTCAGCGAGGGCGGTAGCCGCCGCCAGCCAATTCACCAGGAACCGCTGAGCCTCCGCCATGGCCTGATCGGCCAGATCGAAGAACTGGTCGTGGTCGTCTTGCAACGCGGGGTCAGCATTCGCCTTCTGATGAAGGACCAGGAAATCGTCGGCGTTCTCCGCGAGGATTAAGAGGTCAAGCTCTACGCGGCCGCGGGAGTCCAGCCAGAGCCCAGTGGGGGCCGCCACTGGGCTTGAATCAGTCGCTGAACCTGGAACCAATCGAGAGGATCCTTCACGAGCGCTCCTCTGCTAGCTGGCGGCTGGCGCGAACCAGCACGCTGGAGGTCTGAAGCGAGCCTATCTCAGGCTGGTCTGGCTTAAGCTCGAGCAGCTCTGCCTCCCCCGACTGCTTGTGGCGTGTGACGCCGGGCGGCCTACAGACTCCTGTCTCAGGCGGTCGGTGCTCCTGGGCTCTCCGGACTGCGCGGTGCGCCGCATCTCGAACTCGCGCGAAGCGCCTGGCACGATCAAGCCATCGTGTGCGGTGCTCGGCGACGCCGCGGAGCCCCTCACAGGGCCGCCATCGCTCGGACGATGGGGAGCCAATCGGCTTCTGCTTGCGCCACCGCCCGCCAGAACGCTTGGGCGTCGGCCGCATCGGGATCCGTGAGAAGTCTGCGGGCCCCGGACCGGAGTTCGGCAGCCAAGAAGGCGGGCAGCACCCCTTCGCTGGCGGCGGCCGCCCGCAGCTCCGTGCGCACCACGCGCGTCAGCAGGCGGCGTTCCAGCCGATCAAGCCGGGGTGTCGACATGGTTCGGCGTCACGGCCAACTGTTCCAAGTGCTTCAGCCGCGTCTCCAGTTCCCCCACTTCCAGGAGGCGGATGCTGGCGAGCGCCAGCGAGATCAATGTGCGGGTCCGGGCGATGGAGTTCTCCAACGCGAGGGTGTCCACGACTCCCACTTCCAGCAGACGCCGGATCTCCGTGACGCTCCCCAAGCCCCGGAAGTCGAAGGCCGTCCCGACGGTGCGTTCCCGCTGGCGGCGAAGACCGCCAAGGCGCCGTGCTTCCTGCGCGTCCCGCCGGCGGGCCGGGGAGTGCCAGAAGCAGTAGTTCCCTTCCCGCATGGGCGACGCGTTGCAAGGGGCTCCATCATCCTTCGTCGCCACGCACGTGGTGCTGTGAGCCATCACTTACCTCCTGCTACGTCGCCGCTGCTACGTCGACCGCCGGCACGGCAGTGGCAGTGTTGCCCGTGAAGGACTCCCAGCGCGCGATGGCCACAGCGCAGTAGTGCGGATCGAGCTCGAGCCCGTAGCAGGTACGCCCCGTCCGCTCCGCAGCGATCAGCGTGGTGCCGGAGCCATGAAAGAGATCCAGCACGATCTCCCCCGGAACCGAGCTGTTCTCGATCGCTCGCTCGACCAAGGAGAGCGGCTTCATGTGGGGATGAAGATCCGCGACCGCCGGGCGTGCGATCGTCCAGACGTTCGTCTGGTCCCGATCGCCACACCAATGATGGGCGACCCCATCCGGCCAGCCGTACCAAATGGGTTCATAGGCCCGCTGATAATCGGCCCGGCCCAGCACGTGTCGGTCCTTGGCCCAGATGATCGTGTCGGACCAGTGGCCGCCGACCGCGGTGAGAAGGCGCGAGACGGTCGGCCACTCCTTCGTGCTCATGCAGACGTACAGTGCCCCATGGACCGCGGCGATCAGGTTCGCGGTCCATTCGGCACAGAAGGCCTCCCACTCGGCGTCCGGCATCGCGTCGTTGGCGATCCGCCGCTTGCGTTGTCCTCGCGTCTGCCCCCCATGGTCGCCGTAGCCGACGTTGTACGGCGGATCCGTGAACGCCATGCCTGCTTGTCCGCCGTCCATGAGCCGGTCGACATCCTCCACCTTCGTGGCATCTCCACACAGCAGACGATGGTCTCCGAGTGTCCACAGCGTTCCGGTCGATGCGCTCGATGCGCTCGATGCAGGGTCGGCGGGGTCCAGCGCCGCTTCCAGGTCGAAGGTTTCGGGCCGGTCGCGCTTCTCCCGAGCAGCGAGTGAACGGAGATAGGTACTGATCTCATCCTCCTGGAAGCCCGACAAGCTGAGATCGGCTTCGGGCGCGGCCTGCAACGTCGCGAGCATCCGAGCGAGGAGTGGTTCGTCCCACTCCCCCTGGATTCGATTGAGGGCGAGTCCGAGGGCATGGGCATCGTCCAGCCCGAGATCGCAGTAGAGGACCGGCACCGTGGTCATCCCGAGACGCCGGGCGGCCGCGAGGCGCTGGTGGCCGGCGATGACAAGCTGGTCCTCCTGCCGGACCACGATCGGTTGTACCAAGCCGTAGCGCCGAATCGATCGCTCTAGCGCGTTGAGGGCCACCTCGTCGATCCGCCGCGGATTCGCGGGATCGGGGCGCAGATGCTCAATGGGCACCTCCGTCACGTCTATAACTGTCACGATGCGGTCCTTTCCGTTGGAAGCTGAGGACGCCGGTGCATACCTTTAAGAAGAAGATCTTCTTAAAGGGTTGGCACCGCGGTCCCCAACACTTTGGTCACAGTGCGCTTGTGCGCGCGCGCTTCCCTGGCGATCGCGGTCACCGTGGGGGAGATACCTCGGTCCTGTAGGCGCCCGACAGCAGCCAAGATGCGGTCTTGCGCGTCTCCTGCCCGGCGCTCGTTTTCGCCCTGGCGAATCGCCGACAGATGGATCATGTCGACGCGAAGGTCGGGGATGGGCTGGCTGGTGTGCAGCACCAGGTGCACACGTCGGCGTGTCGGCGCGGCCGGGAGGAGCGCTCGCTGATCTTCGACGGCAAACAAGCGGGCGCGATGGATGACTTGGAGCATTTCATGCTCACGGTGGGCGAAGAGGAGGGCGCTGCACCGCGGGTCGCAGAACTCGAGCACCTCCATCGTGAACGGCTGTCCCGCATAGGGTCGGGCGACGAGTTCCATGGCATCGGAGACCCAGGATTCTCCGTGGTGCAGAACCTGTGCGAGATAGTGCAGCTCGGTGCTTGGCGGCATCGGTCGTCCCACGAGATGGAGGCGCTCCACGGTGGCCAGCCGGTTCGTCCCACGCGCATTGCCGAAATGCGCAACCTGAGACGGGGCGAAGCCCAAGGTGACGAGGTCCCGCTCCAGCCGCAGGAATCCGACGGCTGCTTCCGCCTCAGGGCGACCGACCGGGTGGGCGTCCCGTTCCTGAGCGATCTCGGCGAGCAACTCTCGCCGGCCGGCCGGGGTCATGAGCGCCCCGTGTCCACGTGTCGCTCCGGTGTACTGGACGACCTTGACCGCCTCGGGCAGGCGGACGTTCATGTGCACATCGGGCTGCCTTCTATGCGAGCGGGTCAGGTGATCGACAAGGACCTTCACCGGCGTGGCATCCAACACGAGCAAGGCCGCGTCGTTGATTGGGGGGGATCCGCGCGGAGGGGAGACCGGAGGTCGCGCCCGCCAGATGTCGATTCCGGCTCCATCTGCTCGTAGGCGTGAGTTGAAGGCGTGACCCGCCTGGAACGCCGGCAGCTCCTCACGGAGTGCGAGCAACAGTCGCAAAATCGTCTGGGGAGGCGCGGCCTCAATGTCTGCGACCGTGACCGGCCCCGCGTCGCTCGGGGTGGGCAGACTTGGTGTGCGCGGCAAGGATCGGATCACTGCTGCGAGATCCTCGCCGTAGCGGCGCGCAGTCCGCGCGAGATGGTCCCAGAACCCGATCCCGCCCAGGGGCGAGTCGAGGTCGACCAGAGCGTGCGCAAGAAGGCGCAGGACCGCGTGCGCTGGCCGCCGTCGCTGCATCCCGGGATGATCGATCGCCGCTTGGATGGCCCCTTGAGCGACACGAACACGCTCGACGAGACTGCGACCGAGATCCGCATCGTCAACCACCACAAGCCCACTGCCACGGATGAACCGCATGTTGAAGAGTTGCTCACTGGTCCCGATCCACACGCCCGCCCGCTCGAATTGTGCGAGATAGACGCACGACTCGCGATGTGGGCAGCGGGGCTCCGGTTCGGTCCCGCACGCAAAGCGTTCGATGGGAAGCCCCGCCTTTCCCAACGCGGAGACGACATCCATCCGTTGGCAGTTCGCCTTTCGGCGGCCCCGGATTGGGGTGTAGCCAAACGCGTCCGCGATCTCCGAGACCAAAACGTCCGTGCCGACAACCACCCGCACCGCGAAACGATGGTCCTTGAGTGCGACACCGTGGGCGGTGGTCTTCCCCGTTCCCGGCGGCGTCGCCACCAGCAGGGCCTGCCCGCGTGGACGCCGGCGGGTAAACCGTTCGATCGCGTCGACGGTGCGTACGCGCGCTTCCGCGAGCGTCACTCCAGAGGGGATCGGCGAGGCCGCCAACGTAGGCTGGGGCGTCCTCGGCTCGGTCAGTCCGCGCGGCGGGGTGGCGACTGGGCGAATCCGAGGGGCACCCCCGGCCGCGAATAGATCGTCAAGCCCCTTGGGACCTCCGAGATCGTTGCCTTCCCAGATAGCGACGAAGACGGACAGCCCGGCTTCGCCGAGTCGCTCGATCCATCGCTCGCGGGCGCGGTCGGTGTTCGCGTTGTCTTCCTGGTCAAGCGCAACAATCACTCGTCGCGGTTTCATCCGTCGTATGGCCTCGATGTGACTGAGCTGGAGGCCCTGCCCCGCGACGCCGAACACGGCCGCGCCACTGAGCGTGGCGGCGACGTGCGCCTTGAGGCCCCCTTCCGTGAGGAACAGGTCATCCTCGGGCGTCGGGACGCCTGCCACGTGGTACATCTCTGCCAGGCGGGCGCCTCGTGGCGAGAGGTAGCGTCCGTCGTTGAAGCGCGCTTGGAGCCCGGTGATTTGGCCTGTCACGTCGATGTAAGGGATCACCATGCCATCGCGGCTCCCCACCGCCGTCCACATGGTCAGGCAGCCGTTCCGGTCTGTGAATCCAGGCGTTGCCCGTACGCGAGCCTCCCCAAAGCGATCGACCAGCTGTCGGATCACCTCGCGGTTCTGCTCGCCGCGATATGGGATGGAGCGATAGCGACCGGCCTGGATGGCCGCGCCGTCCAACCCCCGCCGACGAAGTTCTGTGATCATGGTCTTGCGCAGAGGAAGGAGTTCGATCGCGAGCCGGTAGATGGGGTCGCGTGCCGCCACGCTGGCCAGCCGTTCACGCTGGCGAGGCGCTGGCTGCGAAGTTTCGACGAGGGCATCCCACCCGTGGGATGCTCCACAGCCACACGCTCCAAACAGCCGATGCTTGTAGGCGGGGGGAGAGACGCCGATGTCGAGCGGGAGGGACCCAGCGGCTTCGTCTCGAGTGCAATACGCGACGCGGTCAAGACGGAAGCCCGCGCAGCGGATCCCTCGCCCGCGTGGCATCGCGCTGTGCCCACCGCAGATGAGGCACGGATGCGCCCGGGTGTTCCGCAGAAGCGCCGCTGGAGCGGCGGGGGACGTCCCGGCCTTGTGCGCATCGGGCTTGTAGCCAGGGTACGACTCGACGCGACTCGGCGAACCTGTCGGAGCCTGGCACGCGCTCACGCTGCCACCCTCCAAGCGACGGCCCAGGCGCCCCACGATGGTGAGGGAATCGTTGCCTGCTCAAATCCTGGTGGGGCGGTATGGCTCTGTGGAGATTCGGCTCCCGCTATCTCCACCACGCCAACCGCCTTGTGCCGTTTCGCCGCCAATCCAGGTGGGCACTCTCCCGGCGGGGCCTCTGTCGATCTCGCGTTTGCCTGACGGACACCATCTGCGCCAACCCGCCCATGGCTGAGTGAGCTATCCTCCGCCCCATTCGGAGGGGCCGACATCATGCTTCGCGAGTTCCGCGTCATCGATCTCAGCACTGACGTTGCGGGCGCCTTCGGGACGAAACTCTTGGCGCTGTACGGCGCGGACGTGATCAAGGTGGAAGGCCCTGAAGGAGACCCCACGCGGCAGCTCGATACGGATCAAGCGGGCACGCCAGATAGCAGCGTGCTCTATGCGCACTTAAACACGGGGAAGCGCAGCGTCGTCCTCGACATTCGGGAGGCAGAGCAGCGGGAGACGCTCCGCCAACTTCTGAGCAGTGCGGACGTCATCGTCGAGTCAGGGCAGCCCGGCGAGTGGAGGCAGCGGGGCATCGATCTCGTGGAGATTTCCGGTGAGCGAGCGTCACGCATCATCTGTTCAGTCACTCCATACGGCCAACACGGTCCCCAGTCCCAATGGCGAGCGACCGCACTGACGGCCGCGGCATCAGGTGGTCAGATGGGCCTCTGCGGCGAGCCGGGACGGCCCCCTCTGAAGACGGCTGGGCATCAGGCCTACTACCAGAGCGGTCTCCACGTCTTCGCGTCGACACTGCATGCGATGCTCGCCGCTAAACGCTCCGGCGTTGGCGACCAGATCGACATTTCACTCCAGGAAGCGCAGACCGCCGCGCTGGAAGGAGCGGGACCGAACGCGATGGTCCACGGCACGGATGCCGAACGTGGCGGCAATCAAATGCGGGCGACCTGGGGCATCTACCCCTGCGCGGATGGCTACGTGGGCATCAACGCGATGCGCCGCCAGACGGCGGCGGTGTACCGCTGTATCGGTCGCCCGGAACTCGCCGACGCCCCGGACTTCCTCGACATCCTTGTGAACCCGCTTCACAACGATCTCGTGCAGGCGCTGATACTGGAGTGGACCGCGTCGCGGACAAGTGCGGAGATCTATGCCGCATCCCAGGCGCATCGCGCGCCGTTCGCGCTCATCCCAGAGCCTGAGCAGCTCCTCGCCTCCGAGCATCTTCAGGAAACGGGATTCTGGCAGGAAGTCGACCATCCCGTGCTCGGCAGCCATCGTCTGCCCGGCAGTCCGCTGTTGATCGACGGGGAGCGCGCGATGCCCGGTCGCGCCCCGTTGCTGGGCGAACACACGGCAGAGGTTCTGGAGGAGCTCTCGCAGGGCCGCCAAGCTCCGCCCGCTGCGACCACGCCAGAGCCCACCTCACCTCCGCCTCTTCCCTTACACGGCATCCAGGTCATTGATTTGACACAGGTCTGGGCCGGTCCCTATGCGACGCGGTTTCTGGCGGACATGGGCGCCGATGTCGTCCACATCGAAGGACCGGCATTCCCCGATGCGGTCCGTGCCGTCGGCCGTAGTGAGGAAGAGCGGGCTTTCGACAAGTCGGCCTATTTCAACGAGTACAACCGCAACAAGCGCAGCCTGATCCTCGATATCCAACGGCCGGAAGGGCTGGCTGTCCTCCATCGCCTGATCAAGAGGGCCGACGTCCTGATCGAGAACTGGAGCGTGGGGGTGGCTGAACGGCTGGGCCTGGGCTACGACGATTTGACGCGGATCAATCCACGCCTGGTGTTCGTGCAGATGCCGGCCTTCGGGAAGACTGGTCCGGAGGCCGAACGGGTGGGATTCGGGCCAACGATCGAGCAGATGGGAGGGCTCGTCGCTCTGCAGGGGTACGCCGATGAAGAGCCCCACAAGAGCGGCATCTCCTACGGCGATCCCACGGGGGGCACCCTTGCCGCTGGAGCCACCGCGCTGGCCCTGCTTCGTCGCGAAACGTCCGGGACCGGCTCTCATGTTGTCGTCGCACAACGCGACAACATGCTCGGCTTGGTCGGCGAGTACTTCATTGCCGCTTCCATTGGACGGCCGCTCGCGATGCGATGCGGCAACCGCCACTCAGACTGGGCTCCCCACAACGTCTACCGCACAGGCGACGATGTAGGACGCTCCGGTACGACGATGCCCGGCAATCCGCCGCAAGATTTCCATGAAACTTGGCTCAGCCTCGCCGTCACCAACGATTCGGATTGGGCAGCGCTCCGCCAAGTCGTGGCGGATCCGCGTCTTGATGATGCCGCCTACGAAACAGCGGCGGGTCGCAAAGTATCTGAAGACTCGATTGATGCAGTGCTCGCCGAGTGGGCTCAAAATCGGAACCCTCAGGACGCTGCGCGCGCGTTGCAAGCGGCAGGCGTGCCCGCCTCTCCGGTTTTCACGCCGCTCATGCTCATGAGCGACGACCACTTGACGGTAAAAGAGTTCTTCCCCACCATCCACCATCCCATCGCCGGGGCGCACCGCACGACCCATCCCGTTTGGCGGATGGCGCGTCGACCAATCCCGGCACTGCAACCGGCTCCGTCGTTCGGCGAGCACAACCGCCCGGTGCTGCTCGAACGGGCGGAGCTGTCAGAGTCAGAGATCGACGCTTTGGCGGAGGCGGGCGTCATCGCAAACACCCCGACTTCCGCGTAGCCGTTCGCCCTGCCACCTGGCCGAGACCAGATATTGTTCGGCCTCCGCGGGGTCTGTCGCGCTCAATCACTGGGCTGGAACCCATGCTGCTCGGCCGCCATCGAGCAAGATGACTTGCACGCCGTCGTTCTCCTGCGCGATCGAAGCGGGCGGAGCTGTGATCGCAGCGCCAGTCTCGATCACGGGGGCCACGGTATCGCCGGGCCGCGCCGTTTCTCTCGTCGGGGGGCGAAGGGTGCGACAGCTTCCGGCGACCCCACTGGCAGGTCCGACGCCTTTCGCCCGACCCATCGACGACGTCGGTCCCGTCGTGGCTGGTCAACGCGCACAGGCTCGATAGCGATGCCGTGCAGCGATTTTCGTGGTCACGCAACGCCATCACTCCAACTCCCAATCCGTCGTAGCCTGGAAGCTATGTCTTGGCTGAGCGGCACATTCGCGGCATTCGAGCATCGCAACTACCGACTCCTCTGGTCGGGGTCATTGTTCGCGACGACCGCGTTCATGATGTCCTTCATGCTCATCCCGAGCGTGGCCTTCGAGATCACCGGCAGCAACGCCGCCGCTGGGCTCGCACAAATGGGCTCCGGCGTTGGGATGTTCCTGATCGCGCCGATCGGGGGCGTGATCGCCGATCGGATGCGGAAAAAGCCGATCGTGCTCGCCGGCCAGACGATCCCGGGAATCGTAATCCTCGCCACGGGAATCTTGATCGTGACCGACTCGATCACGATCCCGCTGCTCACGCTCGGCACCCTGATCATGGGCTTCGGTTTCGCGTTCATGGGGCCCGCGCGGCAGGCCTGGGTCGGCGAGCTAGTCCCTCGCGAGGCCCTGCCCAACGCGGTCGCCTTGCAACAGATCGCACAAAACCTGTCCCAGGTGGCTGGTCCCCTCTTCATCGCGATCCTGGTCGGAACGTCGATCGGGATTGGCGGGACCTATCTCTTTATGGCGTCGCTGTTCGTCGTGGTTTTGCCCTTGACCTCCCGACTCCCCAACACGACTCCAGCTGCCAAGGAGCGGCGCCCTATCCGGAGCGAGCTCGCGGCCGGGCTGCGATACGTGTGGGGCGAACCGCGCCTCCGCACGCTTTGGCTCGGATTCGTTGGCTTGGTGATTTGTGGATTCGCATTCCAAACATTGCTGCCCGGATTGCTCGACGAGGAACTCGGCCGCTCCCCCACCGACGTGGGGATCATCTTCCTCGCTTTCGCCCTCGGCGGGCTCGCGGTCAGTCTGCCGCTGGCCGGCGTGATTCAAACGCGCTGGGCCTGGCCCGCCTTGTTGCTCATGGGCTTCGTGATGGCGCTGGGATTCATTCTCCTCGCCTCTGCTTCCACGTACGCCATGGTCATTGCGATGGGCATCCCTCTGGGGATCGGTCGCTCGGGCTTCATGCTGCTCAACAACTCGCTACTCATGTCGAACGCCAATCCCAGCTACTACGGACGGGTGATGTCGCTCGGCATGATGGGTTTTGGGTCGCAAGCCCTCTTGGCGCCAGTGTGGGGAGTGCTCGCCGACAACATCGGCGTGAGGGAAACCCTGGTCGTGGTTGGAATCCTCGCAGCGGTCGTGACGACCCTCATCGGCCTAAGCTGGATTCGCATCCGCCATCTGGCGCCTCCGGTCCACAGCGCGCTCGCCGTTGTACACCCCGCACCAGGGCCGCCGCTGAGACCGGAGCCGTCCGTTCCCCGCATCGCGAGTTCCGCTCCTCCGATTGGCACGAAGGTGGATGCCGCGCCCACATCCCCGCCTCCGCTGGAGACGGGGACGGCCGGTCAGGCTGAGTCTCAGCCTCAATCTTCGTCGAGCCGCTCCGATCCCCCGCTTTGGCGGAAGGCAAACATCGTCACTGCGCTCGCGATTGGCGCTGCGCTAGGACTGGCCGCAGCCGTGGGACAGCGGAACGGCGCCGAAAAGCGAGACCGCCGTCCACCGCACTCACCGTCGCAAAAGAGCGACGCACTCGATGCCTTGCAGCACAGAACGGATACCGCTCGAGAGCGGTTCGCCGACTGGGTCGATCCGCCGAACCTCTGAGAGCCACGGAACGCTAGAACGGATTCTTGGGAGCCAGGCCGAGAAGACTGCGACCCACCGCTTCCGAGACTCGATCACGATGGACCGTGATGTGCAGCGGGATGGCTTGGAAATCGCGGTAGAGGCGGTCGAAGCCGCCGCCTTCACGCAACCCGTTGCCCCCCAGCACGCGCTGTACCAATTCCATGGCCGACTCCGCAAGCTGCACGGAGGCCATCGAAACGGACATTTGCCGGAGGTAGTCGTCCTCCGTGGGGATGGAGCCCCCCTTGATCCGCTGATCAGTCTCCTGGCACCCGCCCTGCCAGGCGAGGCGCGCGGCCGCGACCTTTGACTGCGCCTCGCCCAAGTTCGCATGTGCGATGGGGAGTTCCGCGATCTTCTGTCCGCTCGTCCCGACCCGTCCCGCCATGTGCTCCACGGCGCAATCAATGGCGGCCTGCGCGATGCCCGTCGCCATGGCACTGATCCAAAGGACTGCGAAAGCCACCCAATCTTCCCGGTAGCGCGTGTGCACGGCTGCTCGATCAGGGTCGCGCAACGCCGCACGGGGGGCGAACGGTGCTACCCGGTCGGCCCGGATCTCCACATCGTCAAAGAAGACGTCATCGGTCGCGGAGGCGCGGACGGAACTGCCATCCCAGGTCGGTTCGATGCGAATTCCGGGTGCCTCCGTAGAGGTAAGCGTGAACCGCATGTCGGGGGGAGCCGCCGGATCGGTGTCGGCATCGGTATCGGGATTCGACACCATGAAAACCGTCGACATCCACTCTCCGTAGCGCGCACCTGTCCCAAAGGCCGCGCGCCCGTTCAAACGAAAGCCGTGCTCCGTCGGCACGCCAACGATCCCGGTCCCTGCGCCCCCGGGGAACGAAACCATACCCCGCTTGCCGATGACTTCACGCAGGAAGCTCGGGTTGCTGGGCCCAAGCTGCCCCACGATGGCATGGAACACGCACAGGTGATTCCACAGCACCCAGGCCGTCGACCCACAGACGGGTGCGATCGCCTCCAACTCATGCCCGATATCGAAGACCGACGCACCTATCCCGTCCAGTTCGGCAGTCGCCGAAAGCCGAATCAGATCCGACGACTCGATCGCCGCGACGAGGGCCGCGTCAAGGTTTCGAGTGCGGTCCGCCGTCTCCGCTTGCGCTCGAATACGATCGAGAAGTGGCACACATACGAGATCTGGGGGAGTGGGCATGGTCATGCGGATTCCTCTGCCGCCAGAATACTCCGGCGAGAACCATTCTACAGCATCGACGATTGGCTCAGGGTGAAACGGCGAGGCGTGAACGAGGTCCCGAGTCGCCTGCTGCGGGATTGACTCCGGCGTCCCCCTGCCGTCTCTGCGGGCGGATCCCGCCATCACCTGTGTGAGATGTCGGCGGCCGCATGGGCACTGAACGCCCCACTCAGGCACACCTCAGAACCGAGACGATCGTTGCTGGGATGATTTGCGTGGCAGGGTTGGTTTGTTTTATGTCAAATCCGATGGCTTCTTCCAAGGAGGCGGGGGCGGACGAAACTCCCGACTGCCGCAATGGGGCTATCAATCCACATCCGGCCGCGGACTGTCGTCGCGACCACGGGATTCTCGTGGAACAAGTCGGATCCAGGGGTTCCGGCACCCAGCCCAGCATCCTCGACACCTGGGTGATCGCCCGCGCGCCCGTCATTGAGGCCCAGCAAGTTTGGATTTCCTCGACCATCGATGCGACGGCGCCGCGTGAGCAGGCGCACACTCCTGGGGGCTTCAGCACGGGCGGGAGTCGGTGCGGCCGGGCTGGCGCTCGTGGGTTGCGGCGACGACGACGATGATGACGCGCCGACTGTCGGCGACACCCCGGATCCGGATGTCGGAGACGATCCCGTCGACCAGGTGCAGGATCCGGTCGATGACCCCGTGGACGAGCCCGCGGATGATCCGGTGGATGAGCCCGCTGACGATCCGGTGGATGAGCCGGACGAGCCCGCGGAAGACCCGGTCGTTGCCGCGAAAACACGCGGCGGCACGATCCGCTTCACGACCCCCGCCGCCACGCACGACTACTTTGACCCGCACCGCGCCGTCTTCGGCCCCACCCAATCTTGGATGGGCAGCTACATGAGCTACTTGATCCGTTGGCGGAACAAGTAGCAGGGCATTCTGGAAGGCGACATCGCTTCGCTACCGGAGATCCCTGATGATGAGACGTACATCTTCTCCATCAACAATGGCGCGCGCTACTGGGATCAGTTCCCCACCGAAGGCGGTCGACTGGTCACGGCGGCGGACATTGAATTCAATATTGAACGGCAGGCCGCCGGCGTTGATGCGGATGGCGCAGCGGACGGAACCTTCCTCTTCTCGACCCAGTATCAGAAGACGACGGGGATCGACGTCATCGACGAACAGACGATTCGCCTCTCGACGACGGGTCCCGACGCGACGTACTTGACCGCCGTTCATGCCGGTCCCTTCGCTTGGATTACCTCGCCCGAGGCCGTGGAAGAGTACGGCAATCGCTGGCGAGACGAGACGACGAACATCGAGCTCTCGTCAGGAACCGGGCACATGATCCCTGAGTCTTTCTCCACGGATGTCGGGCTCTTCATGAACAAGAACCCGAACTTCTGGAAGCCCGCCGACGACGGTGGCATGCTTCCGTACTACGACCGCATGGAGTTGTTCGACTTCACGGATGCCACGGCGATTGAAGCGGCCTACCGAAACAACCAGGTCGATGTCGGCGCCTTCCCGCTCTCAAAGCTACAAATCGAGGGAATCCAGAACGATTTCCCAGACCACAAGTTTGCCCAGCGGGCGTTCGGCTTCACTATTGTCAATGCCTTCAACTTCAACCCCGGATGGGACGGCGAGGACGGCAAGGGCAATCCTTGGCTCGATCGTCGGGTGGCCTATGCCTGGAACGCGGCGGTCGACCGCTTCTTGCTCATGGACACGGTCTACCTGGGCGACGCGAAGACCTCATCCACGGCCGCCACTCCCTGGTTCAATGCCTTCTGGGACGTCACCCCGGACGAGCTGCTCGCGACCCCAGGGTGGCGGCCCAATCGTGACGCTGACATCCAATTCGCCCGCGATATGTTGGATGCCGGGGGGATCGAACCGGGCAGAGAGTTCTTCCTGCTGCTACCTGACATCTGGGAAGGGACCTACCCCGGCGTCACGGAGACCACGAAGGCCATGTACGAGGACGCGACCGGCATGAGCCTCACCATCGACGTCCAGCCTTACACCGTCTTCCTGCAGCGCTTGGAGGAGGGGAACTATCCCGGGGCGGTCCCGGCTTGGACGAATCCTCCTTCAAACCTTGATCCCACGACTTCTTGGAACAATGCCTTGGTTCCGGGCGGTAGCACGAACCTCTTGTTCTACGACTACCAGCCGGTCACGGATCTGGTCACCGAGATGCAGACCTCGCTGGATCAAAACGACCGCAAAGACATTGCGGACCAGATCCTCAAGATCGGTCTGGGAATCGACGAGGATCACGGACTTGACGGGATCTTCAACTCTTTCGGCGTGATGAACGGCATCCAACGCGTGGCCGCTTGGCCCTACATCAACGCCCATGACGATGCCCGAACCCAGTTCGCCCACAACTTCCATCGCTACGACGATGCTTGGGTGGACACGAACCATCCCGACTTCCCGGGATAGTTCTCGAATCGACGCGGATTGAGACGGGCCCGGCTTCGGCCGGGCCTTTCTCTGTCCCGGCCGAAGCCGGCTGCAAGCCTCGGCTGGGAACGACACGCCAGATCAGCGTGGCGCTAGGCTGAGGGCACAGACCTGGGAAGGGAATGCCGATGCGAACGTGCGTCGTGGCCCTGGCGATTCTGGGCGCAACCCTCTCAACTCTGTTCATCGATTCCGACAGCGTGGAGGCACAAGGGCCCAGCCTGGCTGAGCCATTTCCCATTCCCAGCGGGGTGAGCTTGGTGGGTTGGTTCGGAGGTTCCACCGATTCCGCTCAGCTGCTCAGTGCCAACCCCGCCCTCGATCGCCTCTGGTGGTTCGACCCGCAGGTGGACCGTTGGGTCGTCGACGCGCAAGAGCTCCCGAGCAGCCTGCGCCAACCCTTCCCAATCCATCGCGGTACCGGCTTTCTTGCCATCGCACGATTCGCCACGACGCTCCTCATTCCAAGCGCCGGACCACTACCGCCGAACGTCTGCCGCGAGAACGCCAGCCCTCCGGACCCGAACGACCCCGCTATCCGCATGGGCACCCCGTTCGCGGGAACCAGTCTCACCAGCCCGATCAACGTCGTGGGCCAGGTTCGGTTCCTCGACGGGATCGTACGGAGGCGGCTGGCGGGAACCTCATTGGCTGGACCGGACTCGACACGACGACCGCCGCCATCATTGCGGGGAACGCCAACATTGATGCGATCTGGGTCTTCACGGACGGCTGGCAGGGTGACTCGACGGCCCTCCCCGCGGCGCTGCGACCGACGATCGTGATCACCAGCGGCATGGGAATGTTCATCGTCACCTCGGCAGCGACGGACCTCGTTGTTCCCACGGGCAGCTCGTTCGCCACGAACCTCTTCCCCTTCGGGAACCCGGCGGGAGCGAACCTCGGCGACGTCACCATCGAGCGGAACTCCGCGGGGGCAACGGCTTGGGTGAACTCCACCGGCCTCACGGCTGGGAAGGCCTACACGCTCTGGTGGGTCATCTGGAACGACCCCACGCTCTGTGCGGTCGGCTGTGATGCGCCCGACCTGGGCATCCCTGGGAACTCCGTCTTCTTGGCGGCGAGCGGCGTCGCCTCAGCGGAGGATGAACTGAGCCTCCATGCGCACACACCCGCGGATGGCTCAATCGACGGCGCCGCCGTCATTCCAGGTGGTCTCACCGATAAGGCCAACGCGACGATCCACCTCGTGGTCCGCGACCATGGTGCCGCCCTGGCTGGGGACGCCTTGATTGCCCAGATCACCCAGTCCGAGGCTAGCACTGTCGACGGCTCAAGCTCCGCGAGTCTGGAAATCTTCCAGCCCGTGTGCTGTGCAACGGGACCCACCACGGGCGATCCCTTGGACGGCGACGCAACTCTCACCCGCAGCGCCGCGGACGGCTTCTCCATGACCTTGACCGACCCCGGCCTCGTGGCGGGCAACGCCTACTCCGTCTGGTGGGTCATCTTCCAGACCGCCGACGCCGCTCCGCTCGTACTCAACGCCACAGGCGGCATCGCCGACGTCGACGGCGTCAGCACGTTCAGCGCTGATATCGCGCCCGGGGCCTACGCGGGCGACCTCGCGGACGGGGCGCAAGTCCTTCGCGATGGCGAACTGCACGACCCCTTGAACGCCACCGTTTGGCTCGTGGTCAAGGAGCACGGAGCCGCCTCCGCCGACGCGGACGCGCTGTTCATCCAGACCCGACGCGAGGATGGCCCCGAATGCCTCCCCGACGGTTGTGTGGACCCCCACCGCGCGATCTTCTCGGTCGCGGGGAATGGCGTCGCCGTCGACGTGCAGGCCGCCGTCAGTGACGGATCCAACCTGACCAACGCGGGACTCGAAGTCTTCCAATCCGTCTGCTGCGAGACAGGGCCTGAGACCGGAAATCCGGTCGCGGGAACCTCTACAGTGAATCGCACTGTGAGTGGCCTGCAGATGACCATCACCGACCCCGAAGTGGTCGCCGGAAACGCCTACAGCGTCTGGTGGATCGTGGACCAGCCGGGAATCGAGAACCACCCCGCCGGGCCGTTCGATCTGATTCTCAACGCCACCGGCGCCGTGGCCGACGCGGACGGCGTGAGCGCGACGCTCGCCCTCGGGACGTACGAACTCAACCCGGATGCGACGGATGCACCGCAGGTTCTGATCGCAGGTGAATTAGTCGACCCGGTCAACGCCACTGTCTGGCTCGTGGTCAAGGAGCACGGGGCAGCCTCCGAGGATGCGGCAACCCTGTTCCAGCAGCTGCGTCGGGAAGACGGGGCGGAGTGCCCCTGTGTCGACCCGCATCGAGCCGTCCACGCCGCGCAGTGATCGGCACGAAGCTCGTTTGAGCATGGTGTCGAAGAGGGGACTGACGAATGTCGGTCCCCTCTTCGATCTTGGCAAATACTCGCCGCGCAACTAGTCTGCCCGCACTTACAGTGATGAAGCATGAGAAGAGGATAATGATGTCGGTCCGCCAGGGTGTAGATGTTGAGAAGCTGGAAGCGTTCCGTGGATTCTTGACTGAGAATCCCGACAAGGGGCAGTTGGGTCTGGAAGTCAAGGCCGTTTACGAGGGGCAAGCGGGACGGAGCACCGTCCATGTGGGCAAGTACGAGCTCGACGGTGAGACGATCGATCGCGACACGCGGCACTACACATTCCCCTTCGGCGCCTGGCGCGAAGTCGAGGAACTCCTCGGCGTGGAAGGACCCACGGACCGCATGGAGCCGGTTGAGATGGCTCTGGCCGCGACGGCTGCTTGCGTCGTCAACGCTCTGACCTACAATTCCACGCGCCTCGGAATCGACACGGAAGGCGTCGAAGTCACGATTCGAGAGAACGTCGACCCGCGCGTACTCTTTGCACTCCGCGAGCCCAGCGACCACGCCTCCTGCCTGGGCGGGCTCGACATCGAGATCAAAGTGCGCGGGGAGATCAGTGACGACGAACTCGCCACTTTGTCGGACTTGGCCTCGTACTCACCGGTCTATGGCTTGATCGCAGAGTCGGTTCCCGTGAAACACCAGGTCAGTCGCGCCTAGCGTTCACTCGCAAGCACACACGATCGAGTGCCGACGCCTGGCTTATCCGCTGCAACCCTGATCGCACGCGCCACTCGGATTCAGCTATCCTTCACGCACTCACATCGCCAAGCTGACCTGGTCCAGCTCGGTATCAAGCACGAGGGAGCCGTCCATGCGCGTTGGAATGACCATCTTCTGTCAGAACGCCGAGGATTGGGACCGCTACGAAGCAGCGGAGCGCGGCGAGGACGCCGCAGCCCGTCCCGCCACCTCCGATCGCAGCATCTTCCTGGAAGAAGTGGATTTCGCGCGCCAAGCCGACAAGATGGGGTTCGACACGGTCTGGACGGTGGAACACCACTTCACGCCGTACACGATGGTCCCCAACCCGCTGCAACTGCTGACGTACTTGGCCGGCGTCACGGAGAACGTGGATCTCGGCACGATGGTCGTCGTGCTGCCTTGGCACAATCCCGTGCAGGTGGCCGAGGACGCGATCATGCTCGACACGCTGTTGGGCGACCGGCGCCTGATCCTTGGCGTTGGGCGTGGTCTGGGGCGGCGAGAATTCGCCGGGCTCAACGTGGACCAAAACGAGGCGCGCGGCCGTTTCGATGAGAGCGTGCAGATCGTCCGCGAGTTGCTTCGTACTGGCGAGATCCGCGAGTTCAAAGGACAGTACTACCCCCTCAAGGACCTCAAGATCCGGCCGCAGCCGGAGCAAGACCTCAGCGATCTCCTGTACTGCGCGGCGGGATCGCCCGAGACGATGGAGATCATCGCCAAATTCGGAATCAAGCCGATGATCGTGCCCAACACTGATCTGAAGACGGCGCTTGCCGGTTTGCACCACTACGTGGATGTCCGTGAGGAGTCCGGTTTCGGCCCCGTCGACACGCGCCTCGCCCTCTGGACGTACTGCCACGAGGACGAAGACGAAGCCCGCGCCACCGCGGAAGAACACATCGCGGAGTACGCGGACACCGCCATCCGCCACTACGAACTCATGGGCGACCATCTCAAGGACATCAAGGGCTACGAAGCCTATGGTCAGCGCTCGGGAGCGATGCAAGACGATCGCTCCGCCTTCGCGCGGGGCATCATCGACGGCCATCCCTGGGGCACTCCCGAGCAAATCATCGAAAAAACTAAGGTGCTGGCCGAAGCCTTCGGCACCTCGGAGATCACCTTCATCTTCCGCTACGGCACGATGCCCATCGAGAAAGCCCAGAAGAGCATTGAGCTCTTCTCCAAGGAGGTTCTCCCGGCGCTGAAGGAACTAAACCCCGCACCGCTGCAGTCTGCGAAGGCCACCGCCGCGGGCGGATAGGTCCGCTGCAGCTCCTAAGTCGCTATCCTCATTCATGAAGATTCGCGACAGGGGAGTCTCCGATGATCAGTTTCGCCTGCATTGTCCAAGAAGGCGCCGTGCCGCTTCCCGTTCGGGAGACGCTATCAACGGAACTCGCGCGTATTGGCACTGACATTTTCGGCGGAGAGGCGGCGGCTGTGGCAGTCGACTTCACCGAGATTCCGAGCGGATCGGGATTTCGAGGCGGCGAACCGTCGCGCGCCTCGCTCGTCAGTGGCAGCGTTCCCGTCGGTACCGCGACGGAGCCGCGCAACCGGTTTTTGCGGGAGGTTAGCGAGATGTGGTGTCGCGTCACCGGCTGCAACTCCGATGACCTCCTCGTTTCCGCGATGGATAGCCCCGGCGCCTAGATCAACAGAATGACTCGAACGCTCCGCTCGGCTGGAGAACACTCGGCAAGAAGAGTTCGGCAAGAAGGAGACCTACCATGCCCCTGTATCGCTGCATCGCCCCACCAGGCACGATCGCCATGGAGGACCGTCCCAAGATCGCCAAGGCGTTCACGGACGTGCACTGCGAGGTGACGGGCGCGCCCCGCGACTTCGTACACGTTTTCTTCTACGACCGCCCCTCTGAGGACCAGGCCCCTGGACGGCTCCCTTACTTCATCGATGGCGCCAACCGCGCCGGGCGGCCTCCGGAAGCTCGGGAGCAGATCCTCGCCGGGGTGAAGCAGGCGCTCAGTGAGATCGCGGACGTCCCCCTCGACCAGATCAGCGGTCGCATCACTGAAGCCCCCGCATCATGGATGATGGAAGCGGGCGAGATCCTGCCAGAGCCGGGCAAAGAGGGCGCTGAGTGGTTCGCCCCCGCCGCCGCGAACTGATAGCCGGGCAGTCTCCTATGACCACCGACGTGGACCAGGCTGCCGCTGAGGAATTCGCCGGACGAATGCTCGGGGTAGTCAACGCCGCGTCAACCGCATTCGGCTTGGGCATCGGCGACAAGCTCGGCCTGTTCGACACGCTGGCCGGACTGGATCCCTCAACCTCGCAACAGCTTGCCGATGCTTCAGGCATGCAGGAGCGATACATACGTGAGTGGCTGAACGGGATGGTCGTCTCGGGCGTCGTCAGCTACAACCCCGACGACCAGACCTACTGGCTCCCCGCGGAGCACGGCAGCGTCACCAAAGCGGCCGGGCCGGGCAACGTCGCCGCCTTCACCCGGTTCTTTCCGATGTTTGGCGAGATCACCAACGAACTCTGCGAAGCCTTCGTCAAGGGCGGAGGCGTTCCGTACTCCAGCTATCGCGAGTTCACCGCATTAATGGCGGAGAGCAGTGCGACAATCTTCGACTTCAACCTCGTCGACGCGCAGATCCCGCTCGTGGACGGGATCGTCGAGAAGCTGAACGACGGCATCCGTGTCGCTGACATGGGATGCGGCTCGGGGCACGCGATCAACCTCATGGCGCAGGCCTGGCCCAACAGTGATTTCACCGGTTTCGACATCTCCGAGGCAGGAATCGCCGCTGCCAAGGCAGAGGCTGACGCGCTCGGCCTCAGCAACGCCCACTTTGAACTCCAAGACATCTCCAAGCTTCCGGAGTCCCTCCAGTTCGATTTCATCACCACCTTCGACGCCGTCCATGACCAGGCCGATCCCGCTGGCATGTTGCGCGTCGTCGCTGCTGCCTTAGCGCCGGGAGGCACCTACCTCTGTGCCGACATCGCCGCGTCCAGCCACGTCCACGAGAATATGGACCACCCGATCGGACCCTTCGGCTACACGATCTCGCTCTTCCATTGCATGACCGTCTCCTTGGCGGAGGGTGGGGAAGGCCTTGGCGCGATGTGGGGAGAGCAGAAAGCGCGCGAGATGTTCGCCGAGGCGGGATTCCTCAATGTCGACGTAAAGACGGTCCCCGGAGACATGATGAACAATTTCTACATCGCCCGAGGCAACTAGGGACCTCACGCATGTCCATCCGCGCTGTCGTGTTCGACTTCGGTTCCGTCCTTTCCCGCACCGACCCGGCCTACCTCGCCACGATCGAGGCGGACTACGGCATCACCCGAGCGGATTGGGGGCCGCTCTTTCACGGTCCGCGCGCCGTCGAGCGGCACGTGGGAGAACGCTTCGACCGGCCCGCGGTCGAACGCTATCTGAGCCAGGAACTCACAGCCTTCTGCGGCGAAGGCGCCGGTGAAGCCGCGCGTCGCCTCGCGGGCGTCTTCGACGATGTGACGTCGCAATTCCCAAACACGGACTTGATCGGTCTCGTGGCCAGCCTGCAGGACGCTGGCATTCCTGTCGGCATACTCAGCAATGGACCAGTCGAAAGCCTGGATCTCTTCCGCGCGCTGATGGGCCCGTCCCTCCCTGAGGTCGTCGTCCTTTCCGGCACGCACCAGGTTCACAAGCCCGATCGCGATGCCTTCGAAATGGTTGCCGAGGCCCTGAGCGTCGAACTCCAGGAGTGCCTCTTCATCGACGATATTCAAGAACACGTCGACGCCGCCCGCGCCCTCGGCATGGCCGGGCACCACTACCAGGGTGATACCCCTGCTCTGGAGACGGATCTTCGGGCGGCGGGAATCCGCTGGTAGCCGCTCCGTTTTAGTCAGAGCGTGAGTCGGCCTATATTGGCTCACGTTCACCGAGACGACTGAGGCAAGAGGGACGCGCCGATGACGGGACCACTCGCCGGGCTCCGGGTACTCGATCTGTCTGCCGGCATCGCTGGTGGGTACTGCACCAAGATGCTCTCCGATTCCGGCGCCGAAGTCGTCAAGATCGAACCGCCCCACGGCGACCCCGCGCGGACCTGGGATCCCTCTCCTTACGACGGCACCACGCGTACAGCCGGGATGTTGTTCCACTATCTCCATGCAGGCAAGAAGAGCGTTGTCCTCGATCACGAGGCGTCCGAGTTCCGCTCGATCCTGGAGGGGCTGATCCCCCGCTACGACGTCGTTGTCGAAAGCGACAAAGGTTTAGCTGGACACGGTCTGAACTACGCAGCCGTGGCCGCCGAATCGCCACCTCTCATCTGGCTCTCCCTCACCGCCTTTGGAACCACGGGGCCCTACCAGGACTACCTCGGCAGCGATCTCGTGATCCAAGCGATGAGCGGCTGGATGTACGACGGCGGCGCGCCAGATCGTGAACCGCTCCAAACCGGCGGGAGCATGTCGGAGTACATCACGGGGGTGTGCGCGGCGCTCGCGGTCTCGGCGGCGTGGACGCATCGTCAAAACAGCGGCGAGGGGCAGTTCATCGACTTGTCCTCACTGGAGGCGGTCCACAGCACGACCGGCTATGCCCCGTTGGCACGTTCCTTCTCCGGCGAGCGATCCGCCTATCGGGCTGGTCAGGGGTATCCCTTCGCGGTCGTGCCCTGCCAGGACGGCTGGGTGGGAGTCAACGTGCTCACCCCCGCTCATTGGGAGACCCTCTGTGCCTTCATGCGGCGCCCAGAGCTGCTCGACGATCCGAGATTCGCCTCTCCCAGACAGCGCGCGGTGGAGTCGGCAGCGCTCACGGCCATCATCACGGATTGGACCCAACAGCACACTTCCGACGAACTCTTCGCCGCCAACGAGTGGCGCTTGCCCGTCACGAAGTTGCCCAGCGTCGCAGAAATTATCGAGTTCCCTCAACATCGTGAACGCGGATTCCTCGCAGAGATGCGAATCGAATCAGGAGCGGTCGTTCGACGGCCCGCGGGCCCCTTTCAGATGAGCGCGTCTCCGATCGCGGCGCCTGCTGAAGTTCCCCTGCTCGGGGAGCACACAGACGAGGTGCTGGCGGCTCTGAAGAGTGACGGTCCAGTACCTCTTCCCGCGCCCGCGCCGCTCACACGCCTCCGCGCGCCTTCCGACGCGAGTGCGGGGCCGCTCGACGGGCTTCGCATCGTCGACCTCTCCATGTGGTGGGCGGGGCCGTTCTGCACCGCCCTGCTCGGAGACTTGGGCGCCGATGTCATCAAGGTCGAGTCCACCCAGGTCTTCGACGGTTGGCGAGGCGCACAGGCTGATCCCAATCACCCCCAGTGGTGGGAGGTATCGGCGCTCTTCGCGGGCGCCAACCGCAACAAGCGCGGCATCACGTTGAACCTGCACGACCACCGCGGCCTTGAGCTCTTGCGGCGGCTCGTCGCCGATGCAGATGTCGTGGTGGAGAACTACACGCCGAGGGTCATGGACAACTTCGGGTTGGGCTTCGACGCCCTGCGCGAGATCAGGCCAGACCTGATCATGATCTCGCTCCCCGCCTACGGATCCAGCGGCCCCTGGCGGGACTACGGGGGGTTCGCCTTCCCGGTTGAAGAAATGGCGGGCTTTCCTCAGCTCACCGGCTATGCCGACGACGGCATCCCTCGACGCTGGGGCAACGCCGCCTCCGACGCCATCGCCGGAATGCACGGCGCCTACGCGGTGCTGGCCGCGCTGGAACATCGGCGACAGACAGGCGAGGGCCAGGCTATCGATCTGTCGCAGGTCGAGGCGTTGACCTGCTTCCTGGGGGAGCCGATCTTGGACTACCAGGTGAACGACCGCCTACCCCAGCGCCGGGGCAACGGACACGGAATCTACGCCCCGCATGGCGTCTATCCCACGGCGACAGAAGCGGAGTGGGTCGCGATATCCGTCATCGACGAGGAGCAGTGGCGTGCCCTGTGTAGTCGTCTCGGTCGATCAGACTGGCTTGCTGACGCGCGCTTCTCAACCGCCCGGGGTCGCCATAGCAATCAGGCCGAGCTCGACGAGGGGATCACGAGCTGGTGCCGAATGCGCACACCGCAGGAGGCGACGCACGCCTTGCAAGCAGCGGGCATACCAGGCGCTCCTGTCTTCCCGGCAACCGACCTTCTCGAAAACGAACAACTGGCGGCGCGCGGCTACTTCGAGTACGCCACGCGCCCTGAGATGGGGCGACACGCACATGGGCTTCGCTGGGCGCACTTCAGCCGGACCCCGATTCAGTTGAAACGCGCCGCACCCACACTCGGTGAACACAACGCAGAGGTCTTGCGAGACCTCCTCCACCTGACCGAAGCCGAGATTGCCGCGCTGGCGACGGACGACGTGATTGGCTGGCAGCCGGTCGCGGGCCCACGCATCTGAGGTTCGAAGCGCGACGACATGCGAGACTCAGACGGCCGCGGCTGCGCAACTCGAAACGAGAGCGATGGAAGAACGACTGATCGATGAGGTCCGCGTGGCGAGGGCGGCCGCGATGGATGCGGCGCGCCCTGACGCCGTCGCGGCCATTCACGCCGCCGGTCAGTTCACGGCGCGGGAGCGCCTCGAAACCCTGTTCGACTCCGGAAGCTTCGTGGAGTACGGCGTCCTCGCGGAGGCGGCACCCGATGATCCGGGCGCCGCGCCAGCCGACGGACTCGTCGCGGGGGCCGGGCGAATTGCGGGGCAACCCGTCGTCGCCGCTTCGTACGACCAAACAGTCCTGGACGGGACGCAGAGCGAGCGCAACACGCGCAAGCTCACGCGCATCCTCTATCTCGCCAACGCGCACCGCTGGCCATTCGTTTGCTTCGTCGACGGCGCGGGGGCGCGCCCCAATCAGCCGCGAGACGGCCCCGCCATCGCGGTGGGATCTCCGGCCCGTTGGGACATCCTGGACGGCCTCGCGGAGCTCTCAGGCTGGGCGCCAACAGTCGCGATCCTCTCGGGAACGGCGATCGACGGCCACATCAGCATCGCCATGCTCTGCGACTTCGTCGTCGCGACGGAAGACTCGACCATCGGCTCACACGAACCACCGGACTCGGCGGACACGCCAGCCTCGCCAACACGGCGGAGCGCGGCGGAGTACGAGTCGCGGGGCGATCTCGACCTTCTCGTCGATGACGAGCCAGCAGCCATTGCCGCGGCTCGAAGCTACCTGACCTACTACCTGGCGGAACGCGAGTCCGGCCCGCCCGCGGACGACGCCGCCGCGATCGCGGATATCATCCCGGACGGCCGACGGCGTCCCTACGAAATGCGTAAGGTGATCCGCAGTTTCGCCGACGCCGATAGCGTCTTGGAACTGCGGCCCAACTGGGCCCGATCAATGATTACCGCCTTCGCCCGCCTCAATGGCCGGACAGTGGGCATCTTCGCCAACCAGCCGAAATCCCCGCTCGCCGGCGCCATCGATGCGGACGCCGCGGACAAAGCGGCGCGCTTCATCGAACTTTGCGATGCCTACGAATTCCCGCTCGTCTCCTTCGTCGACAACCCCGGCTACATGGTGGGTCCCCAAGCCGAACGGGCCGGCATCGCGCGGCATCATGCGCGGCCCCTCGCCGCGCTCCAGCACCGCAGCGTGCCTCTCTACTCCGTACAACTCCGCAAGGCGTACGGGCTGGGACCGTTCGCGATGTCGGGATTCGGCAGCAGCCGCACCGCCCCTGATCTGCGCCTCGCTTGGCCCTCCGTGGAATCCGGTGGCATGTCCTTGGAAGGGGCGGCCTACCTAGTCAAGCGCAAGGAGATCTTGGCGGCGAAGACGCCTCAGGAGGGTCTGGAAATCCGCGATGCCTATGCCAACAAGATGCGCGAACTGGCCTCAGGCATCCGGGCTGGCCGTACCTACAGCTTCGATGATGTCCTGCTACCCCACGAAACTCGAGATCGCATCTCCGCCATGGTTGAGATGACGACCCGACGGTTGCCCGGCGTGAAGAAGCACCCGATCGACCCGGTGTAGGACTCGCGCCGGCTACCAGGTATCGATGGGATGTTTCTTCTGCGTCCGAGTCAGAGTTCGCTGGATGTGGCGCAAAACGCCTGAGATGCGCGGGCGTGTCTCCGCCGGCTCAATGATGTCATCGAACGCGTTGGCGTGGTCGAAGGCCGAGAACCCGTCGCGGTCATGCAGACGAACCAGCGGCCAAGCGGCACGCAGGATGGGGACCGAACGACCATTTCCATACCCCGACATCGCGAACGCGCCCAGCCGACCTGCCTGTCGAAGCTGGATGCTGAACAGCGGTACCGTGCGGTGATGATGTGCCATGAGGGTGCGCGCATGTGCCCGGCCCATCCCAGGCTCCGTGGTGCCCGGATCATCATCGGTCGCATCCCACCGGGTGACGAACCCGGGTGTATCAATCAAGGAGATGATTGGGTATTCGTAGGCGTTGCAGATCTCTACAAACCGGGCGATCTTCGTCGCGGCGTTCTCGTCGATCGCCCCCTCGGCCACAAGCGGTTGATTCGCCAGAACCCCCACGCTGCGGCCGTCAAGACGGGCCAGCGTCGTAATGACTGACCGCGCGAAGTTTGGGCGCAGTTCGAAGCGCGATCCGTGGTCCACGATGGCATCGATCACCGGACGCATGTCATAGAGGCCGTCGTCGGGAACGAGCGTGTGGATCTGATCCGCGCCCGGCGCCGGCTCACCTGCGGGAGCGTCGCGATAGAAGGCGAGATAGCGTTTCGCCGCGGCGATGGCAGCCGGCTCATCATCGACCAGGAGGTCGATGCCGCCCTTCACATCGTGCATCTCCACGGGGGCGAGTTCCTGCGGCGTCATCCGCTTGCCCAAGGCCGCCTCCACCATCGGTGGCCCGCCCATCCCAATCGAAGAACCCCGCGTCGCGATCAGGAAGTCGGAAAACGCCGCCAAGCTCGCATGCCCGGCGTAAGAGGGGCCAGAAACGATGGCGATCGTAGGCACCCAGCCGGAGAGCTCCGAGATTCCGTCAAACAAGCTGAAGCGGCCAATGGCGCCACCGATCTCGCGATGCCCAAGCCCGGCGCGTGGATGGCGCGCCCGGCTCCCGCCGCCGTCCACGAAGAAGACCAGCGGCCAGCGATGCTCTTCCGCCAGCGCGAAGAGATGGGTGAGCTGCCCGGCGCCGTAACCACCGCCGTGGTCGCTGTAATCGGTGGATGAGGTCAGCACGACTTGACCATCGATAGTGCCGACGAAGTCAATGCCGCCAGATTCCGGCACCCACTCGCCGGTTTCTGGGATCTGGGCCGCGATGCTGCCGTACTCCACGGCCGACCCGGGATCGAGCAGGGCGTCAATTCGCTCGCCCGCCGTCATCCGGTTGTTGGCCCGGATGACCTGCACGGCATCTGGGCGCGCCTCGTCGCGTCGCTGGGCACGGGCACGGCGAAGCGCCTCGAGTCGTCGTTCGTCCACGTTCTCCCTGCCTGTTAGTCCAGAGCCGTCGCCTTAGACCCGCTCGAACTCGAGCCCTGCCAGAGAACCTTCCGCGCGCCACTCATCCAGGATCTTGGCGAAGGCGATGATGCCGGGGCCGTAGGTGCCGTTCTGCCTAATCAACTCGCCGTTCGGCTGTCCCTCGTTGTTGTAATACCCCGGTGTACAGGCTTGGAGGAATTCGACGCTCCGCACCGACGCGTCCAGACACTGCTGCACCCAGTCATCCTCGGCCTCGACCGTCACATCGATCGTGCCCACCTCATGCTCACGGGCGTGCTGAACGATGTAAGCCACGTGCCGACTCTGAACGTCGAGCACATGGGGGATGTTGGCGCTGGCCCCCACTTGCGACAGCGCGATCACGAAGCAGTTGGGGAAGCCATTCGTCTGCATGCCGAACAGTGTGCCCACACCATCGCCCCACTTCTCACTCAGCATCTGCCCGTTGCGCCCGTAGACGTCATAGCCCGCGCGGCGCTCGATCGGCGTTCCGACCTCGAAACCGCTCGCGAAGATGATGCAGTCCAACTCGTACTCAACGCCGTTGGCCACGATTCCACGCTCGCTAATCCGCTCGACCCCCTCACCGTTCGTGTCGACAAGCGTCACGTTGGGCAGGTTGAAGGACTGGAGATACTCATCGTGGAAACAGGGACGCTTGCAGAACTGCCGGTAGTACGGCTTTAGCGCTTCCGCGGTCGCCTCGTCATCGACAAGGGAGTCAGCGCGCGCCCGGATCTGCTCCATCTTCTCGAAATCGACCATCTCCAGCGTCTGCGCCATCGCCGCCGGATCGAGCTGTTCACCACCATCCAGTCGGCCGCGCAGCAGCTTACCGATGATCTCAGTCCAACCGTCCGCCACCAAGTCTTCTTCCGCGTAGCCACCTGAGGTCAGCGTGGAGAAGTTCTCCATGCGGCGCAGTTGCCAGCCTGGATCTAGGGAGTTCACCCACTCCGGGTCCGTGGGGCGGTTGGCTCGCACATCGATGGAGGACGGCGTGCGCTGGAAGACGAACAGCTCTTTGGCACTCTCGCCCACATGGGGGACGCACTGCACGGCGCTGGCGCCGGTGCCAATGATGCCAACGCGTTTGTCGGCCAAGCCCGTGAGCTTCCCGTAGCTGTCGCCGCCGGTGTACTGATAGTCCCATCGACTCGTGTGAAACGAATGGCCCTGGAACGATTCGATCCCGGAAACGCCCGGCAGCTTCGGCCGGTTGAGTGGCCCGTTCGCCATGCAGACATATTTGGCCCGGAACCGATCGTTGCGGTCCGTGGAGATCAGCCAGTTCTGGTCGTCCTCATGCCAGCGCATCTCGGTGATTTGCGTCTGGAACAGGGCATTGCGATAGAGGTCGTAGTGTTTCGCGATGCGCTGGCTGTGCTCCAGGATCTCTGGCGCTTTGGCGTACTTCTCGGTCGGCATGTAGCCGACCTCTTCAAGTAGGGGCAGATAAATGTACGCCTCGGTGTCGCAGGCCGCGCCGGGATAGCGGTTCCAATACCAGGTGCCGCCAACATCCCCACCCTTCTCAATGATGCGCAAATCTTCGACGCCAGCGTCGCGCAAGCGGGCACCGAGGAGAAGGCCCGCGAAGCCACCGCCAATGATCGCAACCTCCACCTCGTCGGTGACCGGACCGCGCTCGATCGGCTGAATGTACGGATCTTCGATGTACTGGCCGAACTCCCCCGTCACCTCGACGTATTGGCTGTTTCCATCGGCCCGGACCCGCTTCACCCTTTCCTGCTCGTACTTGGCTCGCAGGGCGTCGGCATCGAAAGTCGACTCGGATTCCGTCTGGCTTGTCATGACAGCCTCCTTGGAGCTTGGCGCCGAGTCACATCGGCTGGTCTCCGCCGATCGCAACCATCCGGCGGCCGCGCATCGTGGTCGATATTAGACGATTTCTTACGACGCGTTGAACTATCGATTATGTCAATCGTATCGTGACGGTCGAACCATTGGCCCAAGCATCACTGTCCGGGTTAAATCCGGGCCCAATCTCTGGCATCCAGGCAACGAGGAGTGGCTGGATCAGCACGCGCTGCGGGCCCGACTTCGAGAACGTTGCGGAGGGAATCGCCATTCCGCTTGGAGCCCCTCCGCAGACAAGGCCGGGGCTTGGGGTGTCCCATTCGCGGCCGCCCGGCCCTATGTTCGGAATCCGGATCTTCAACCCAACTACCCCAGGCGCGCGCGCCACGATCGGCTGTGTTGGGCGGCAGGTTCGTGCGACAGTCACCTCGGGGACGTATATGGCAGGGTGGTGCCGGATGACGGTGGTTCCAGAGGATCAAACAGGCCTCACCGTGAGTATCGTCGGTGTGGGGCGACTTGGCGCCTCCCTCGCCGCTGCCCTGGCCGCGGCGGGCTACGCGCCACCCCTGCTCGTAGGCCAGGGCAGGCGCGACTCAAATGGCGCTGGCCGAAGCATGGTCGAGACGCCTCCCGACACACTCACGGCGCGCTGTGACCTCATCTTCTTGACAGTCCCAGACTCCGCGATCGCGGATGTGGCGGCTGCATACCCCTGGCGCGCCGGACAAGTGGTGGTGCATAGCAGCGGTGCCCTTGGACTCGATGCCCTGGCGAGCGCCAGCGCCTTGGGTGCTAGCGTCGGCTGCTTGTATCCGCTCCAGACGTTTCCGGCCCGTCTACCGCCGGAACAGGCGTCGGCCCGCTTTCGCGGGATCGTCTGCGGCATCGAGGGCTCCGGAGAAGCAAGCAACCGGTTGGAGGCGATCGCCCACGATCTGGGTGCACACGTCGTGCGACTGGAGGGCGTGGAGCGAGCCGCCTATCACGCCGCGGCGGTGCTCGCCGGGAATGACGTCGTGGCCCTGATGATCGCGGCGGCGCGAGCCTGGGCGCATGCCGGACTCCCCAGTGAAGGCGCGCGTGAGGCGCTCGCTCCACTGATCCGTGCCAGCGCGGATGGAATCGCGGAACTCCCGCTCGCTCAGGCCCTGACTGGCCCCGTCGCCCGCGGCGATGTCAGCACAGTGGAGCAACACCTGCACGCACTCGCGGGAGATCCCCCGCTGCTTGAGCTGTACCGGCGGCTGGGGCTGGAACTGCTCACGCTGGATCTCGGGCATGAACCCGAGGTACGGCTCGCCTTGCAGCGAGCACTCGGCGGCTGAGGTCCCTCTCCAGCCTGTCAGGAACCAGATCGGCGGGGTTGCGATCTCAGCTACCTTGCCTCGCAGGAGAAGATCTGATGCCCGACGAACTCGCGGAACTCACCGCACGCGTGCGACACCTCGAAGACCTGGAGTCGATCCGAACAACATTGTTTGACTACTGCAGGCTGTTGGACTCAGGAGATTTGGAAGGACTGGGCAACGTCTTCACGGACGATGCGACCGTCGAACTTGAGGGTCTCGCCCCACACTTCGATGGCGTCTATGAAGGACGCGCCGCCATCATCGACGACCTCTACCAACGCACCGATGGTGGAGAAGCTGAGGGGGCCTCGCTGCGATTCGCGACCGGACATCTCAGCACCAACATGCAGATCGATCTCAAGGGCGACGAGGCTACGACGCTGGCCTACTTCTTTGAGATTGTCGGAGACGGCCTGGTTCTAGTCGGCACCTATCAGCACCGCTGCCGTCGTGACGCTGACCGTTGGCGCTTTGCCTTCCTGCGGATTGTTGTGCGCTACCGGGCGCGCCTCGCCGCAACGGAGGTCGACGGTCAGTCATTGCAGGCCATCCTGGCAAAACCAGTGTGATCGATCGCGCTGACGTAAGGCTTCGGCCGACTGTCGCTTGGCGCGCTTCGCTGGTCGTCCTCGCCATCCTCCTCGTCGATTGCGGGGCGCCGGACAGCTCGATCGAGCGCACCAAGGCTGCGGAGTCGGCACCCTTCACGATCCTCTGGGCGGGTGACACGCTACTCGCAGATGCGGCGCAGCCGCTTCTGGATAGGGAAGGCTACCTCGCGCCGTTTGCGCACCTCGCGCCCTTGCCGGTCGCTGACTACGTCATCGCGAATCTGGAAGGACCGGTCACCACCCGCACCACACCCTGGGATCCCGATCAGCGTTGGTCCTACCACGGGCTGCCGCCCGCCGCGGAGGCGCCCGCCGCGGAGGCGCCCGCCGCGGAGGCGCCCGCCGCGGAGGCGCTCGCCACGATCGGCATCGATGCCGTGAGCCTGGCGAACAACCACACGCTCGATCGTGGGCCCGAAGGTCTGGCGGACACGATCAGGACCCTCGGCGCGGCAGCCGTCGCCACATTCGGCGCCGGCGCGAATCAGTACGAGGCGGCCGCGCCGCTCCTGATCGAAACGCCGTACGGCATCGTCGCCGTGGTCGGCTTCGGAGAGGACAGTAGCCCCGCGCGGCTCGCGAGCCGTACGACGCCGGGGTCGCTAGTTCCCAGCTACTCGGCAGTGCAGCGCGGGCGCGACCTGGGCCGCGCCGCTGGAGCAAGATGGCTCGTCGCCTTCGTCCATTGGGGTACGAACTATCGGACCATCGATGGCGAGCAGCGCCTCTGGGCCCAGCGCTTCGCAAACGCCGGCTACGACCTTGTCGTAGGCCACGGCCCGCACCTGGCGCAGCCAATCGAATTCGTGGACGGCATGCCCGTCTTCTACTCGGTAGGCAACTTCGTCTTTGGGACTCCCGGTCGCTACAGCGACGCAGCTCCCGGCATCTCGCTGCTCGTGACCACGGAGCTGACACAGGAGGGATTCCGGCGCGCCACCTTGACGTGCCTCCTCACCGACAACGACGAGGTCGCCTTTCGACCGCGCCACTGCCGCGAGACTCAGGCTGAGGCGGCGTTGGGCGCGCTGCACCCCGAGATCCAAACCAGCGACGGCACGACTTCGCTGTCCTGGTAGCGGATGTATCGCAGATCAGCTGAGGGACGTGTCCGTACTCCCATTATCTGACTAACGCCCACTCGGCGTCCGCGGACTCGAGGGGGATAGAATCGCGCGGATCGCGGCACATTCTTGGAGGAACCTCATGCGTGAACGTTTACACGGGCTGAGTAAAGAGTTCGAGTCTTTCATCCTGCGCGGAAACATCATCGCGCTGGCTGTAGCCTTCGTCGTGGCGGCAGCGTTCAAGGACGTGATCTTCACCTTGGTCGAGGCGCTGGCATCCCCCCTCGTGGCGGCGATCTTCGGTGAGCCAGACTTCGCGGCACTCACGTTCACGATCAACGACAGTGTTTTCCGCTACGGGGAATTCCTCAACGCGCTGGTCAGCTTCCTGCTGGTTGGTGCGGCCGTATTCTTCGTCATCGTTCGACCTGTGAACCGATTGGCGGATCGCGACCCGAGCACTTGGAAGTGCCCGGAGTGTCGTAGTGCGATTTCGATCGACGCGAGCCGTTGCGCCTTCTGCGCGGCAGCGGTGGATTTTTCCCTCGAGGACTCCGGTCCCGGACCGACGGACTGAATCCCGTCTCGAGCACCGAGGGCGCCGAGGGCGCCTCAGCCGAGCACTCCATTTTGAGGCGGCGCGCCGCGCCCGTATGATCCAGGAGCCATGACCCAGCCGCGAAACCTCAGTCCCCTATGGGACGCTCTCCTACTCGATGCCGTTCCCTGCCCCGTCGTCGCGGTCGTCGGTGGGGGGGGCAAGAGTGCGCTCATTTATCGGCTCGGCACGGAGGCCGCAGCACTCGGAAGGCACGCCGTCCTGACGGGCACGACACGCTTCACACGAGCGGCGACCGGCACTCGACCCAAGGCGGTGGTCGCGGCGGAAAGCTCGCTGCCGAGCGCGGTCGAATCGGCGCTGGCAACTGAACCGGTCGTCGTCGCGAGCAGTGGGTATCGCCCCAAAGGTCGCCTTGCCGGGCTGACATCGCGGAGCATCGACGCACTGGCGGCGACGCCTGGCGTCGGTCTCGTGGCGGTCCACGCCGACGGGAGCAGACAGCGGCCGTTCAAAGTGCCCGGTGAGCACGAACCGCTGATCCCGGATGCGGCCACGCATGTCGTGGCCGTTGTCGGCCTCGACGCCCTCGGCACGCCCATCGACGAGGCCCACGTGCACCGCCCTGAGAGATTGCAGGAATTGGTCGGGGCAGCGACGCATTGCAGTGCCTCAGTGATCGCGCGGACGCTGGTGGATGAGAGGGGCGGCCGCAAGCACGTCTCCGATCGCCGCTTCGTCGTGGTCGTGAACAAGAGCGCGGCCGATCCCACGGCGGCGGCCGCGCTGGCGCGCGCGATCCAGGCAGCGGGCGCGCCACGCGTCGTCACGACCGAGCTCCACGATGCAACCCACCCCGTGCTTGGGGTGCTGATCGCGTAGCCGTTCCCCGCTCGGCGTGGAGGAGTCACGATCGCCTCGTTGTGTTGCTAGGAACCGTTCGCAACCCAGGCAATCCTCATCTCCCGAAGAGACGGGCGCTTTGCTCCGACCCCGGCACGGCTGCTAGTCTCCGCGCGCTCCGGGGGGCGCAAGATGGACCTACAAGGTGACTACCGTTTTCGCCACTCCACGTGAGGCCGTCTGGGCCGCACTGATGGACCCTGCGGCGTTGCGCGTCGCGATTCCAGGCTGCGAGTCGCTCACTGAAACCGGACCAGATGCGTACGACATCATCGTCAAGGTGGGCGCGACGAGCCTCCCGACGGAGGCAAGCGCATCTCTATTCGCGGCTGCTTCGTGTCGGCTTGGGGATCCTCCGTCGACAACGACGTGATCTGGAGGTCGAGATTTTGATCCTCGGTCAGCTTGTCGCGGTCTGGGAACGGGCGACGATTGGGCTCTCTCGAATGCCATCTGCGCCCGGCTACCGGATGGGCACGGGAGAATTCGCGGCCTGTCCTGGACCTGCTGCCGTCGAGGCGGTCGGTCTACGACCGGTTGCTGGCAAGAAACGCGGGGCGTTGCGGCCCGTGCACTTGAGTAACGTACGGCGGGGCGGCCGGCGCGATCCGCGCTGTGGCTCGTCGGCGGAGATGAGTCAAGCCACCGCCCGAGCCAATCAGATCTGCTCCCGTCCCTAACCGGGTGACATGGGAGTATTGTCGTCCGACGAGTCCGACTTGGCAGGCATCCAAGGGTCAGGGCTACACCCGACATCTCGTGACTGGTCTCCGCGGTTCGGTGCACGTAGAGTGGACACTGGTCGCAGCAGGGTCTTGGGAGTGTGGATGCGGTGACGAAACGCAATCACGAACATACGTCTCGCCGCTGGGTCGTAGCCATCTCTGTGGTAGGCGTTCTAGTTGCGATCCTCGCCTCCACTTCGTGGCCGGCCAGCGCGCCTTCCCAGGTGGCCGTCAGCCTCGGCGACGCCGACTCGACTCAGGCGGACGTCCCCGCCGCGCCGGCTGAGTTGGCCGACAGTTCCGATGGTGAGCCCGACGACCGCGTGCGCATGGTTCGCGCCGCTGCCGACCCCGCTGCCAGGTTCCTCGTCCGCGTCAGATACGGCGACGTACCCGGCATCAACTCCCTGGTGGTCACTCCGTCAATGCGCGTTACCTAGGCTCCGGGTGGCGAACGTGCCCCCGCAGCTAGGGAGTGGGCGACTCGGCGTGCAGGTCAAGGATGTCGAGGACAAGGCCGCCATCGACAGGAATGGCGTCGAGGTTGAGGCGGACGGTGGTGGGATGGCCGTCCGTGGGATCGTAGCTGACGGCAACGCGATCCCCGCGGTCAATGGCGGCGGCGACGTCAGCGAACAGCGCGTCAACGGTCGTGGCGGCGTCAGGGTCGGTGGGACCGCCCTCCCGCTCGAAGGCGGTCACGATCCCGTCCCCGACGGTCACATTGAAGGGGCCGGACCATGCCTCTGGGCATTCGCAGAAGCGCACGAAGCGAAACTGATAGCGCGCGTAGCCGGCGCTGCGCCAACGGGATTGCGCATCCTCCATCGCGGCGCGCGCGGTGCTTTGCTCAGCATCACGCGGGTCCGGCTCGCCAGCAGGGAGTTGCGCGAGGCCGCGTACGAGGCGAGCGTCGAGCGCTGAAGCGAGGTCGACAGCAGCGCTGTCTGGAAGACCACTCGCGACGATGACCACTCCCGCCAGAATGCGGCCTCGCTGAAAGGCGATCACATCCGTGCGCAGCGGAATCGGCGAGGCCAGCGTGCCCGGTGGGCTGGTGAACCTGGCCCCGCGCGCCGCGTCTCCCAGGTTCGGGCTGAACTCGACCAGGTCGGTCGACGCCTCGTCCGGCCCACCGGCGCCGGTGAGTTCCTGCATCGTTGCGGAGGCGAGGATACCCATGGCGTGCGCAGCGCCCTCCGCATCGTCGAAATAGGACACGCGCACCTGGAGCGCCAAGACCACTCCTTCGATGGCATCCGGATCGTCGAGGAGCTGTTCGGCGAACTGCGCGGCGATGAAAAAGCGTTCGAGGTCGCCGCGCCAACCCGCCGCGTCGAGGTCGAAGGTCTCAAAGGGCCCTTGCCCCGCGCTTGCTACTTGGTCCTGGAACTCTTCCGCGGCAAGGTCCAGAACCCAGGGCAGGTCCGCGGGAGAGAACAGGAGGTCTGCCAGCACCGCGCGGACCTGCGCGGCGTTGAGCGGGAGTTCCGACACGCTCACCAAAACGGCGTCTGCCCGGGCCTCAACCGATGGGTCCGCAGGCGTGGTTCCAGTGTGGTCTCTGGGCTTGCGTCCTCTGGAGGTGAGGAGCAGGCGGCAACGAGGACGGCGACGAGGCCAAGAAGGAGGAGGAATCGCATATCTCGATTATCGGTCACGGCTACGAAAGGGCCAATCCGCACCTCGCTGGTCGCTGCCCTCTCCCGGGATGTCGCAAGCCGAGGTCGACCAGCTCAGCCAAGGCATTGAGATCGACGCGCTCAAGGCGTACGACCGCGCGGTCGCCGTCAACACGCGCGACTTCATCGCAACGTTCGACTTTGAGCGTCTCGATGCGCCGTTCGACGCGCAGGCTCGTCTGGCTCTTTCTTCGTGGGCTCGGGATCCTCGGTCGACGGCGCCTACCGATAGAGATCCGGCAGCGGTCTTAGCTGGCCAGGAAGCGAAGGATGCGCTCGGCAAACCGATCCGGGTCGACCAGGTGCAGCCAGTGTCCGAAGCCATCCCAAGTCTCGACGGTGGCGGTGGGAGTGAGCCCGCGCAGCCAATCGGCATAGCCCGGACCTGGGTCGGAGCCGTGGAGGGCGAGGTAAGGGACCTGGATCCGACCTAGCAGTCCTTCGATGAGATCGGTCAGATCGGGGCCGGCGTTGCTGAGAAACGGGTCCCAGACGCCGAGAACAACCGCTGCCCGAGCCGGTCCACGCAGCTCGCGCAACTTGGCCTTGCGTGCGGCAGAGAGGCGGTCGCCCGCGAGCGACTCCATCAGGGCGTTCATGGTCTCCTGGAAGCCGTCGCCACGCAGCGCGGGCTCAAGTTCGCGCACGACGGCTCCGAGTGCAGCCAACTGCAGGGACTGGTCGACGTTAACGATGGTTCGAACGGGATACGCGGCGGCGTATGCGGAGGCTACGAGCCCCCCGAGCGAGTGCCCGACGAGTGAGGGCTCGCCGGATCCGACCGCGTCGACGACCGCGCGTACATCCCCCGCGAGCGCGTCGATGTCGTAGGTCTCAGCGAGGCTCGATTCGCCGTGGCCGCGCAGGTCAAGCGTGGTCACGGTGTACTGCTCCGCGAAGCGCGGAACGAACTCGTCCCAGGCGCGACGATTCTCGGTGATCCCGTGCACGAGAACGAGTGGCGGACCGTCGCCGGTCGTCTCGTAGTGGATTTCGGTTCCATCGGCGGCTCGGACGGTTTTGGCCTCACTCATGCCGAGAGGGTATCAGCGGCATGCTGCGGGGGGCGATTCCGAGGTGGTGCGGGACGGGAGTGTCGTCGCGAAGGCGCAGCACGTCCGCGGGGAGGAATGGTGTCTCCCCCGCCTACTGTTCAATTCTCGGTGCGAACGCCTCAAGCGCGGCATAGTCCGGCCCTGGCTGGCCATCGGGACGGATCGGCTGGATCACGACTTGGTCCGCGCCGTTCTCGTGATACTCGTCGAGCGTGGTCCGGATCGTGTCAGCCTCTCCCCACAACACCATGGCGTCTACCAACCGGTCGCTGCCACCGTTCTCCAGATCAGACTCATTGAAGCCCAGGCGGAACCAATTGCGGTAGTAGTTCGGCAGGAGCAGATACGGCTGCATGACGGCCCGCGCCGCCGCCCGAGCCTGCTCAGGATCCGACGTCAGGCAGACCTTCTGCTCGCAGATGACCGCGGCGCCGTTGCCCGTCGCTTGCCGGGTGTAGCCAGCTTGCATGGGCGTCACATTGTACGGAAACGCGCCGAGTGTCCGCTCCGCAGCGAGCCTCGACATGTTCGGGCCGAGCGCGGCAAGTACCACCGGCTTCTCCTGGGGCGCGCCTCCGAACGTCTCCCAGGCCAGATCCATCCCGTCCAGATAGGTGCGCATCGTCGCCACAGGCCGTGAGTATTCATGCCCACGCATGTCCGAAACCAATGGTGCGTGCGACACACCGAGGCCGAGCACAAAGCGTCCGCCGTAGAGCGCGTTGAGCGAGTTCGATCCCATTACTGAGGCGGCTGGATCGCGGGCGTAGATGTTCGCGATTCCGCTTCCCACCTGGAGTTCCTGGCTGTGGCTGAGTAGATAGCCACCGAGCGCGAAGGCTTCGTAGTCGAACGCCTCCGGGTACCACAACGTCGAGTAGCCCAAGTCCTCGACGCGCGCCGCGAGCTCGGCCAGCGCTTCCGCTCCGATCTGGTCAGTGAACGTAAACACGCCGAATCGTCCGAAGTTCATGGGCTGCCTTCCGTTGAATGAAGGAGCGAGCATACCTGACAGGGATGGCAGCGCCCATCGTGCGTAGTGGACGTTGGTTGGGCGACCTCTGATGCCTTAGCACCCCATCCGAAATCGAGCGACAGTTGCGGCGGCGAAACCTGGGGCCGCGACCACGAATGCGTCGACAACAACGGCAACCCACGATTGAGGCCGATGCCCCCGCCTGGATTCCGGCGGACGGTGGTCGCTAGCGCGCGCTGTATTTGTCACCGAGTCGTTCCTCCCATTCGAGGTACGCGATCATCTCCTCGCGGCTGCGTAAGCCGCCCCCGCCGAAGGGGCGTTCTTCACCGCCGGACTCAAGGCCAAAGCCGGACGCGGTCCAGGCGGGGATGCCGCCGTCGAGCACACTGACACGCGGGAATCCCATGCGGCGCCAGATCGAGGCGGCGAAGATTGCGCGGGCACGGCCGTCGCAGACGGTGACGATGTTGGCGGCACGAACGGCAAGCTGATCGTCGCTGAAGGGTTGCTGACCACCGGGGACGGTGATCGCCACAGGGATGTGCCCGGCACTGTACTCGTGGGGCATGCGCACATCGACCACGTACAGAGGGTCGCTCCCGGACCGGTCCTGCAGGCGCTGAAGATCGGCGGGTGAGATCAGCGGGACGCCTTCGCTCTGAACCAGCTCATCGGCTGCGGCCTCCGCAACGGCGCTCGCCTGCGGACTCGACTCGTGGGGCACCCAGCCAGCGCTGCCTTCTTCCAGCCGCAGGCCTGACAGGATCCAACCCATAGTCCCGTTGCGCAGGGCCCGCACCCGGGGAACCCCCATCCGCTGGAGCTGGAATGCGCCCAGGATGCTGCGGGTGCGCCCTGCACAGTTGACGACGACGGTCGCGTCTTCGTTGCCGGGCTGGGCGAGGATGTCCGTGATTTCGAGGGGGAGCTGGCCGCCGGGGACGTTGCGCGCGCCGGGGAGGCAACTGCGTTCGAACTCGGCCGGCGTCCGTGAGTCGAGAACGACCAGCGGCACGCCGGACTCTTGGAGTTCGGCCAGCGCCTCCGCGTCGATCTCTGGAACCGGTTCCTCAATCAGCAGCCGCTCGCCAAAGTCCTTGCCCGGCACGCTCCAGCCGTCGATCGTGGGAAGGCCCGCGCCGCGCCAGGCGTCGAAGCCTCCGGCCAGCCAGCGCGCATCGCGAAAGCCGGACGCCTCGATCGCGCTGGCTGCCGCGCTGCCTTCCGCGTCCGTGCCAGCAACGATAATCGTTGGCAGGCTCGGCACGGGCACGAGGGCAGTGATCCGCTCTTCCAGCTGCGCCAGCGGGACCGTCGTGCTGCCCAAGATCTGGGCGGCGACGAAGTCTTCGCGGCTGCGAATGTCCAAGACGGCGTGTGGCGCATCACTCCCCATAAGGTTCACAAGGCTGGATGCGTCGATGGAGCTGATCATGGCGATCTCCATGGGCTACGGGTCGGGATGGCGAGGTGGGTACCTACGGAGCACCGGCGCTTCGTTGCGGTGCGCGACTCCGGGCGTGTCTGCGGTCGCTCGGCGCAATGGGGTGGGCGAGAAGCCGAGCCGTGGACGCAATCCGACTCAACCGCGGAACCGCTTCGCTTGCCAGGCTCCGCTCAGTCGAAGGAACTCACGCGTCCAGGTGGTAGATCTCCGCCACGTTCCGTCCCAAGATCCGCTGGCGTGTCTCCTCGTCCAATCCCTCCACGAGTCCCAAGAGATCGTGGACCCAAGTGCCCGTGTGATCCGGGTGTGGGTAGTCGGTCGCCCACATGAAGCGGTCCGACCCCACGTACTCATACGTCGCTGCCGCCGCGTGCTCGTCTGGGTCTCCTGAGACGAAACATTGCTGCTTGAAGTACGTCGAGGGCAGCTCCTTCAGCGGCACGTTCTTCCCGGTGATCGTGTCGTACACGGCGTCCATCCGGTCCAACATGGATCCCACCCAGCCCGCGCCGACCTCCAGGATTCCCAGCTGCAGATCCGGGAACTTCTCCAGCGTCCCGAACGCGAAAAAGCTCAACAGCGCCTGCTGAGCGCCCTGTCGCCCCAGCACGTTATAGTACCACGCCGCAGCCGGTCCGAAGCTGTCCAGCGCGAACCGCTGCGGCAGGTTGCTCGGGAGATCGAACGTCGGGTGAATCGTCATCGGCACACCGAGTTCCGCCGCCTTCGCCCAGAGTGCATCGTGGTCGCTGTGTCCGTGCGGCACTTTGGAATGGGTGAACGGCGCCACGAAGCCGCCCTTGCAGCCATCCTTCACCGCCCGCTCCAACTCCACGACGGCCCGATCAATGTCCAACATCGACAGGTGAGCGATGGGCACGAGCCGTCCGCCGCTGTCTCCGCAAAAGTCCGCGATCCATCGGTTGTACGCCCGCGTGTAGGCGTCCGCGAGCTCTGCATCCTCCACCTCCACCTCCCAGAGAATTCCCAGCGTCGGGTAGAGGAGCGCCTTGTCCAAGTTCTCCTGATCGAGCAGATCCACTCGCTCGCCGGCGTTCGACGCCCCGAATGGCATGCTCTCCGTATAGCGGCGCTCCGGGCTTGGTGCCGCATCGGGATCGCCCATCGCCCCCAGTAAGCCCAACGTTCCGCTATGAGTCCGGGTCGACTTCTGTCCGTTGATCTCCAAGTACTCAAGACCCTCGTCGTCAAGCTTGATCTGGATCGCGCGGTCCTTGAACCGTTCTTCCAGATAGCTCTCCCACAGATCCGCCGGTTCCAGGATGTGACCGTCGGCGTCGATCGCTCCGTCGTACGGGAACCGCACCACTTCATAGGCCATGAGGAACTCCCCCCAGTCTTCTTTCATCAGGTTGCCGCGATGCTAACTCCGCGCAGGGACCGCCACAACTCAAACATCCGCTGCCCAACGACCGCTTCATGCTGCGCGGAATGGGCTGCACGGAATTCTGTCAACAGCCACGGTATCAGCGCGCTACCGCTCTCCTTGCCCCCCGATAATCCACAAGAGAGCACGTTGACGTCTCGCTGCCACGGGACCATGATGCGCAAAATGGTTCAGCGGGGGAGATTTGCGCCGCTGATCGTCACTGAGGGAACAACATGGCAGACTTCGACATCATTATTCAGGGCGGTACAGTCGTCGACGGCACGCGGCTGCCGCGCTATGTCGCGGATATCGGCATCAAGGATGGGCGGATTGCCCAAATCGGGGGACTCGGGAACGGGACCGCGGCGACTGCCGATCAAGTTCTCGACGCCACGGGCCTGATCGTCGCGCCGGGCTTCGTCGACCTGCATACGCACTACGACGCGCAAATCCAGTGGGACGCCTGGTGCACGATCTCCGGTTGGCACGGGGTCACCTCTGTGGTGTTGGGCAACTGCGGCTTCGGCTTCGCCCCCGTCCGGGAAGAGGAGCGGGATCGCGCCATGTTGACGATGTCGCGCACGGAGGCCATCCCCTTCGAATCGATGCAGGCCGGCATGCTCTGGGATTGGGTCACCTTCCCCGAGTGGCTCGATACGCTTGAGAGAATTCCCAAGGGTCTCAACGTTCTCTCCTACGTGCCCGTCGCGCCATTGATGATCTGGGTCATGGGCCTGGAGGCGGCAAAGAGTCGCGCCGCGACGCCGGAGGAACGCCAAGAGATGCAGCGCCTCCTGCATGAGGCGATGGATGCAGGCGCCTGCGGGTTCTCCCTGCAGCGCTTCGGCGAGAATTCGATCCAGGCAGACTACGACGGCACCCCCATGGTCACCGACACGATGGTGGATGAGGACATTCTCGCTCTGGCGGAGGTGCTGGCTGAACGCGACGAGGGCTTCATCCAAATCAGTCAGGCCACGGAAGGCTTGACCGGCGGAGACGAGGACCTGCGCTTCCAGGAGAAACTGGCGGAGGTCTCACGACGTCCAATCCTTCACAACATCGTGGGCGCGGGCCAAGATCCGAAGTTCCACCGCGAGAAGCTGAAGTGGTTGGAGGAGTGCAACCGCCGCGGGCTGCGCATATTCGGACAGGGCGCCACGCTACGCGCGGCCTTTACCTTCACCCTGGAAGACTGGAACCTGTACGACAACAGCCCGGCCTGGAATCTAGCAACCACAGGCACGCATGAAGAAAAGAAGGCCAAGTTGGCCGACCCCGAGATTCGCGAGGCGATGAAAGCCGAGACGGACGCCGCGGTCGAGAAACTCCAGCAGACCCAGGCTCTTGGTGGTCCGATCAAGGACTTGATGATTCAACATGTCGACAGCGACCCCAACTGGGAGCAGTTCGTCGGCCTCACCGTGGGGCAGATGGCTGAGACACAGGACAAAGACCCGATCGACGCGATGCTGGATCTCGCGCTGGCGACGGACCTCAAGGCGGAATTCCTCACCCAGGACCGTCTGCAGGGCTCCGAGCAGCACGCCGAGAATATGGCCGAGATGATCACCTCTCCGTACACCGTGTGCGGCGTCTCCGATGGTGGAGCCCACACGAAGTTCTTCACGGGCGGCTCTTACCCCACGGACTTTCTCTCCTGGATGGTGAGAGATTCCGGCAAGGTGAGCTTGGAAGAAGCGCACTATCGCCTCTCGTACTTGCCGGCACACATGGCCGGGTTCCGCGATCGCGGCTTCCTACGCGATGGCGCGCCCGCCGATATCGTCGTCTACGACTTGGAGGGGCTGCGCGTCACGCCTGATCGTTGGCAGGGCGAGATCGTGCACGACTTTCCGGCGGGCGAGTGGCGGCGCGTGCAGCACGCCGAGGGGTATCGTTGGATCATGGTGAACGGCGAGGTGACCTTCGAGGATGGCGAGTGCACGGGCGCGACCCCAGGCCGTCTGCTTCGCCACGGCAGCGCCGAGTCCCGCTAGGCGTCCAACGACTCAGCCACTCCGCTGTGGTGTTTAAAACCCCATCACGCCGCCTCGCAGTAGTCCTCATAATGCAGACCACCGAGGATCGGACGACTGACGAGCCGTTGCGAGCCACATGCGCTTCCCTCGGCAGTGAGGCTCTCCGCCAGAGGCCGCTCACTCAAGGCCGATCGAGTCTTGGAACACCACAAGGACTCGCGTCGCTCGCAAGGGAATTCGAGGCCGCAGCTCCACCTACGCCGGTCGGGGCCGGCGAGCCCAGAAGATCCCGGCGCCTAGGACTCCAAGCACTAGCGCAACCACGACGATCCAGATCCAAGTATCGACGCCGTCATCCGCGGGGACCGGCGTGGGGCTCGTCGAGCTTGCATTGGATGGACCAGCCTCCGCTGCCGTGGCCGTCGCTTCTTCGGTGCCAACGTCACTACCGCTGCTATTTGCGGCGGTGGCATCCGCCGCGGCAGCCAGGGCCGCCTGATCGATCGTGGGCTCGCAGCCGGCGGCGTCGATCCGGACGGCCGTGAGTTCGCCCGACTGCACGGGAAACGCCTCCGTGCGGTCCCCGCAGCCGAGGAATTCAAACGACACCGTGGACGTGTTCTCCTCCGAGACTTGGATCAGCCAATGGGTCTGCGTGATCGTTGTGCGGCCCACTTCGTCCCCGGTGGCATCCAGCGCGATGATCACAGTCCCTTCCGGCGGCGCGACGCCATCGATCTGCGCCGCCGACTCCGCCGTGCCATCGCCATAATATTGGTGTGGCGGCCGGGGCGGATTTTGAGCGTCGAGCGCGGATGGGCCAAGCAAGAAGAGCGTCGCGCCGACAATCGACGCGAACAGCGCTCGCCTCATGCCTTGCCAAAATATGGTCATTGACGCCTCGCTTCCCAGACCAACAGACGACTAGTGCTTCACACAATAGCGGCGAATCAACGCCGTCTCGTAGGAGTCGTCCGTTGGAAAGCTCCCGTGCTGTTGACGAGGCACAAGGTCGATCGTGGACGGGAGCCAGGTCTCATGGAAGATGACGTCGTCGTGGTGGGTGCTGGCAACGCAGCGCATGCGGCGGCCCACCAGGATTTCGCCAACCACCGATGTACTCGCCGAGCACGCGTGGCAGGTGCCGCCCGTTGATGACGATCAGATCGTCGACGCGTTCCCGCTGCGTCCCTGGTGGCCAGTTCGATGGGCACGGGCCGCTTCCCGAGAAGCGGCTAGCGATACGTGAACTCGATCTCGACGTATTCGCCGAGGCGCACCTCCAGCACACGGAACACGATGTAGTGGTCCACTTCCGCCTCGCCCGCTCGCGACACGTACGTATCCCCTTCCACGATGGGGACGCCGGCCCGGGAATAACCGTCGCTGGGCACGCTGACCGATTCGAGTGCTACAGAGCCCAAGGCCCCAAGCTGCACGAGTCCGAGCTGTCCGGCACGGTTTGCGAAGAACGCGGACTCCGCCCCATCAAAGTACACATAGAAGTCTCCCCCACTGCTCACCGCCCCGCGCGAGAAGTCATAGCTGTCGCCGTCCAGCCGCACGATTCCCGCCGTGGGTCCTTGTTGTGCCGCCGTCCCGGGGTCCTCCCGCACCGAAGGGCCCAAGTTGCCGCAGGCAATCACCGCGCCAATGCCCGCGGCGGTGCTGAACTCATGCACCGCGATGTAGTGGCCGTTACGGAAGTTGTTGAGGCCG